>Ga0208821_1000200_pt1 | contig 50726 bp, 50 predicted proteins | sample June2015DPH_20_5_FD_184720 | JGI IMG/M metagenome (GOLD analysis project Ga0208821, IMG submission 184720) | Peatland microbial communities from SPRUCE experiment site at the Marcell Experimental Forest, Minnesota, USA - June2015DPH_20_40... | ecosystem: Environmental > Terrestrial > Soil >...
GTGGATTTGCTGGTCATCATGTCCCGCACCCGCGCGCGTGGTGAACGAATGTCGGTGCGCATCCGGCACGCCGTTCGCCGAAACTTTCCGCTGGATTTGCTGGTGCGGACGCCGGCGGAGGTAGGCAAGCGATTGCGATGGGGCGATGGTTTCCTGCAGGAAGTCATGGAAAAGGGCGAGGTTCTGTATGAAGCCTAGCACGCGCGAGTGGGTGAAAAAGGCGGAGAATGATTTCAAGGCCGCCGGCCAGCTTCTCCGCCGCCGCAAAGACGTGGTGCCGGACGCGGCGAGTTTTTTCTGCCAGCAGTGCGTGGAGAAGTATCTCAAGGCGCGGCTGATTGAGGTGGGCATTGCTTTTCCCCGCACGCATGATTTGCTGCAACTCCTGAATCTTTGTCTCCCGGTCGAGCCGCTGTGGTCGGCTTACGCAAAAAGCGTGGATGCGATGTCGGACTACGCGGTGGATTTTCGGTATCCCGGCCATTCCGCGACTTTGGCGGAAGCCCGGCGAAGTTTCAAAGGTTGCAAGGCCATTCGCCGGGAAGTCCGGTTGAGCCTCGGTTTGCCGGTGTGATTGACCTGTTCCTGCGGACAATTTTGAACAGCCCCGCGCGGTTCATGTTTGCCTATTTCGCCGCAGCCGCAAAGATTCCTTCATGGTTTGAAATTATCCGGAATGAGGAATCCAGGAATGCAGGAGAAAAGCCGGTTCATGGTTTCATGGGTTCCTTATCGAAACCAAGTTGCGGGTGTCTGGTTCCGGCAGGAAAAGCCGCTGCGCTTCCGCGCCGGTCCCGCCGGAGCCGCTCAAGCCCGTCCGGCACGGGAAAATCGAGCGGATGTGCTTCAAGACCGCACATTTTCCAACTTGCCCGCGAAAATAAACGCATTATCTTTTCAGTATGAGCACAGCGACCGCGCATTTGCTTGAAGAATTCGAACAGCTTTCTCCCGGCGAGCAAAAGGAGTTCAGCCGCGTCATTCTTCACCGCACGGCCCAACTCGATTACGCCGCGCCCACGGATGAAGAGTTGACCGCCGCCGCCGCCAGCGTCTTCGCCCTGCACGACAAGGAGGAAGATGCCTCGGCGCGGTGAAGTTTGGCTGGTTGACCTCGGCCTGGCACAAAAGGTTCGGCCCGCCTTGATTCTGAACATCCCCTATCAAGACGCCGACCGTGCGCTCATCACAATAGTCTCGCATTCGACAGCGCTTCGCGGTTCGGAATTTGAAATTACCGTTGCCGTTCCCTTCCTCAAACAGGGCGCTTTTGTCGTCCAAAGCCTGATTACAATTCCGTCCAAACTGGCACTCCGTAAACTTGGCGGCCTGACTCCCTCGCAGCTTGTGCCGGTTGAACAAGGAGTTCGGCGCTGGCTTGGCTTGTGACGAAAAGGCCATCCGCCGGGAGGTCAGAGACTCCTCACGTCGTCTCCTACTATAATCACGAACGGTTTTGCGGGTGGATGGTTCCGGCAGGAAAAGCCACTACACTTCCGCGCCGGTCCCGCCGGAGCCGCCACCAGCGCCGTCAGGCGCGGCATCTTTGTAGAACCACAAATTGAAAACCCTCACCCGGCCTGCGGCCACCCTCTCCCATCCGATGGGCGAGGGACAAGCTCCGTAGGCGCGGTATATTCCAACCATTCGCCGATGATGCCGCTCCTACGGAGCTTGGAATTTTCTGATTTCAATTTTCTACAAATATGCCAGCCCTGACGGGCTTGGAAATTCGTGTCAATTCGTGAAATGGACTCGCTCGCACCCGCTCGCTTGGCCCTCGCGGGCCTTCGCCTCCGGCAAATTCCTTTCGCCGCTTCCCAGGCGGCTCAAGTCGCGTCAAAAAACTCCGCGCCTTTGCAAATTCCGCCGCCGCCAGGATTCCTTCAGGGTTTGAATTTATCCGGCGTCCGCGCCGGCAGGGAGTTGAACAGAAGGCAACCAAGGGAACGAAGAAAGAAATGTGCAGTCTTGGTTTGCTTCGTTTTCTTCTGCAAAAGTTTTTGCCTTTTCGGCTCGGCCGGAAATTTCCCGGTCAGGCCGCCGCCAGGACGTGTCGCGCGTGGGCGATTTCGTCTTTGGCAATCTGTCGAATCTGATTGGCCAGCAGCGTGACGACGGCAATGGTTTTCCCGGCGAGCGTCATAAATTCCACCGTGCAGCCTTTGCCGCCTTCATGAACGAGCACGACCGTGCCAATGTCACCCGCGCTCAAGCCGTGTTCCGGCAGGTCGGTCGTCAACACCACGTTGTCGAGTTCTTTGATCATCGCATCAGGCATCCAAAGGCTATTTACGCCGCGACCACTTCCACGCGCGGAGAAAAGCCGAGCTGATGCAAAAGCTGCTCGCAATCCTCCCACGCGAGACCGAAGGCGCGAACATCCGCCACCCCGAGGCGGGCGATGACGGCTGAAATCGTCCCGGCGTCGGACCCGGCAAACTCACCATCCATCAAGGCGCGTTCCGCCCAATCCACCAACTGCGCCGGCGTGATCTCGTGATGAAGATACGCGGCGATTTTGTCGGCGACGGTTTGTTTCGTGATCGTCATGGTTGTATTCTACACTTTCTGATGGCCTTTATCCACCGGGAATTTCTCGTGAATTTCAACCGGCCGGCCCGTGTCGTCGTAAATCTCCTGCCAGAAACGCACGGTGGTTTCCCCGGCGTCCACGTCCTTCAAATACCGCGCCCGCCAGCCGGAGCGTCCGGTTATGTCCGGATGATAACGCCGTCCGCCGCCGGGCAAATCCTCCCAATGGCCAAATTTCTTTTCATTTTGATGGCGCGAACTCATGGCATCCGATGGCCGACAGCGGAACAGAACTGGGCCGGCGATTCAATTCAAAAACCAGACGGTTGTTCTCATTTCGCATTCTGAATTGATCCCGCCGCAAGGATTCCTTCAGGGGTTGAATTTATCCGGCATTCGCGCCTGCTTGGCCGCCCTGGTCAGGCGGGTTTTGCGGGTGTCCGGTTCCGACAGGAAAAGCCACTGCGCTTCCGCACCAGTCCCGCCGGAGCCGCTCCAGCCCGTCCGGCGCGGGGAAATCGGACGGATGAACCCGCGCCGGCAAGGAGTTAAACCCGAAAACCGAAATATGAACCGCGGATTTCACGGATGATAAACGGATTTCATTTGCGGCGCATGCTTCGGACTCATCCGGCTGGTTTCGTCTCCAAGTTCTTGGTCATCCGCGTCATCCGCGTCATCCGCGGTTTCATGACTCGCAACTTGCAATTCAAGCCGCCTTGTCCAAAGCGACGGAGACGCGCAGGCCCAGGGGTTTCAACATTTCCTGCAACGTGGCCAGCGTGGGATTGCCATTTTTCGACAGAATCTTGTAAAGGCTCGGCCGCTTGAGTTCCACGCGCCCGGCCAGACTGCCCATGCCGCCGCCGGCTTCCACCACATCTTTGAGCGCAATCAGGAACGCGGCGCCGTCCTTCTCCGCCAGCACCTGGGCGAGATAGTCGGCGGCGTAGTGCGGGTCTTCCAGCCGCTTGAGCAGGTCATCCCGATAATCTTTCAGACGCATGTTTCGTAAATTGTTGCCACAGTTGTTGCGAGCGGCGGATGTCGCGTGCCTGGCTCACTATTTCCGATTTTCGATATACGATTTACGCGATAGGCCTGGATTGTTGCAAGACTCGTCAATCGTAAATCGCATATCGTAAATATATCAGAGCCTCCTCACGTCGGCTGCTACAATCTTAAGAATAGAAATACCCCTTATGCCGAGCTCGGCATAATGGCTATTTTGCCTAGCTCCGGGTAATGCCGAGTAGTTGGGGTGATTCTTCAAAAACATGAAGAATCACCCCTTTTTTCTTTTCCTGACTCGGCATTATCGAGTGCCATTCCTCGCGGTTTAACCTCACAAAAAGAAAGGAATGCATTTATGAGTAAGCGGTTTCGTAGTTATCCCAAAACGCTACAGCCCCTGCAATCAGGTCCACTTGGAAAGCATCTGGACAAGTTCGCTGCGCTGCTGGTTCAACAGGGCTATTGCAGTGTGACTGGCTGGAATATGCTTCGATTGGTTGCTGATCTGAGCGGTTGGATGGTTCAGAGAAAGCTGCGGGTCGAAGACCTCAATGAACAGCAAACCACCAAGTTCCTTGGCTGGCGCTGGCAACGTGTTGTTCACCGAAGTGGCGATCAATCCACCTTGACGCTTTTACTCCGACACTTGCGTCAGGCGGACATCGTCCCGCCGCCGGTGTCTCCGCCACTGACTTCCATAGATTTGGTCGAACGGGACTACGGACGTTTTCTCCGACAGGAACGGGGCTTCATGTCAGCGAGCGTGGGCCAGTATCTGTGCGTTGCCAGACGCTTTTTATGGCATCGGTTCCGCGGTGGAAAAATCCGGCTGAAGGAACTATGCACGAAGGATGTGACCGGTTTTGTTTTGAAGGACTCGTCCATTCGCGGTCGTCGCTCGACTCAACTGATGACCTCGGTGTTGCGCAGTTTTTTGAATTACCTTTTTCAGGAAGGCAGGACCGCCACCAATCTGGCAGCAGCCATCCCGGCCACTGCGGGTGGGCGATTGTCGGAACTGCCCCGCTATCTGGAGAAGGCGCAGGTGGAGAAGTTGCTGCGATGCTGTGACCGTCGCAGTAAAGTGGGTCGGCGTGACCATGCGATCCTGGTTCTGTTGGCTCGACTCGGCTTGCGCGCCGGCGAAGTGGCGTGCCTTGAGTTGGATGACATTGACTGGGCGGCCGGGGAACTGCTTGTTCGCGGCAAGGGCAATCGCATGGATCGGATGCCTTTGCTCCAGGATGTCGGCAAAGCCGTGGCGGATTATTTAGAAAGAGGGCGGCCACCCTGTTCAACGCGCCGTGTCTTTGTCCATTGCAAAGCGCCGTATGCAGGCTTCGGCAGCCCGCCCAATCCGGTTTGTGGGGTCGTTCGCCGGGCATTGGCACGTGCCGGGTTGAACCCGCGAAATCGAGGCGCGCATTTGCTTCGCCATTCTTTAGCCACAAACCTGCTCCGGGGTGGAGCTTCCCTGACGCAAATCGGCCAGGTGCTCAGGCACAAACAAACTCAGACCACCGAGATTTACGCGAAGGTCGATCTGAACGCATTGCGCGCTCTGACTCAACCATGGCCCGGAGGTGCGCAATGAGCAACTTAAGCGTTCATCTCAAAAATTACCTAAAACTCCGGCGAGGGCTCGGGTTCAAGCTGCATAGCGCGGGTATGTATCTGCGCAACTTTGTGCGTTTTGCGGAAGCAAAACGGGCGCGGTTCATCACGACCAAGCTGGCGTTGCAATGGGCAACCCAGCCGCCGAATACCAAACCGGTGCAACGTGGCAGCCGCCTGAGCGTGGTGCGGCGCTTTGCTGAATATGTGAGCACGGTCGATCCGCGCACGGAAGTTCCCCCGCCAAAGCTTTTGCCTTACACCATTCGCCGACGGCCTCCGCATCTCTATCGCAATGACGAGGTCCGCAGATTGGTTGACGCGGCGTATCAGATTAATCCTGCCAATCCGATCAAAGGCCCGACACTGGGTACGCTGTTGGGATTGCTGGCAGCGACGGGAATGCGAGTTAGTGAAGCCCTGGAGCTGGACGGCGGTGATGTTGATTTAGAGCGGGAGCTTCTGACCATCCGTTTGGCGAAGGGAAACAAGACCAGATTGGTGCCGCTTCACGGTTCGACCGTTGCAGCCCTCCGGCGATACGCTTCCGTCCGGGACAGCGTTTATCCACATCGGGCAAATCCAAGCTTCTTCGTTTGGGAGGGAGGCGTTCGCCTGGGCTATGACTCCGTAAATCGTTGGTTCCTTTTGGTGTCTTGCCAGATTGGGTTGCGCAAACCCGGCGACCAACGTGGCCCGCGCGTGCATGATCTGCGGCATCACTTCGCGATCCAGACGATGCTTCAGTGGTATCGGACCGACACCGATGTCGAAGTGCATTTGCCGGAGTTGAGCACTTATCTCGGCCACGTCCATGTTCGGGATACGTATTGGTATCTCTCGGCGGTGCCGGAACTGTTGCAACTCGCCACCCTGCGCTTGCAACCGAAGGAGGCCGGACGATGAAAACTCAATCCACCTTCTCCGAACTGCTGCAAGCCTACTTCACCCAGCGACTGATGAACGAGTGCAATGCCAGTCCGCACACAATCGCAAATTATCGGGACACGTTCCGTCTCCTGATCGCCTTTGCACATCGCACCCTAAAAAAACCGCCGACGGCACTGACCATGCAGCATCTGGACGCTGCCTTCGTCTGTCGCTTTCTCGATCATCTGGAAAAGGATCGCGGCGTTAGTGCGCGCAGTCGCAACGTGCGTCTGGCGGCCATCCACTCGTTCTTCCATTACGTCGCGCTCCAGGAACCGGCTCTCGGCGCGCTGGCGCAACGCGTTCTGGCCATCAAGAGCAAACGTCACCTCAAAAAGCCGATCGACTTCCTCACCCGGACCGAAGCGGAAGCGCTGTTGTCCGCGCCGGACCAGCAGACGTGGTCAGGCCGCCGGGATCGGGCGTTGCTCTTGCTGGCGCTCCAAACCGGACTGCGTCTCTCGGAGATCATCAGTCTGTGCTGTCAGGACATTGCTTTGGACACGGGCGCTCATGTGCGTTGCACTGGGAAAGGACGCAAAATCCGGTGCATTCCATTGCGCAAGGAAACAGTGGCAACGCTGCGTGCCTGGCTGCGTGAACAAAAAGCCCAGCCTCTCGATCCGCTCTTTCCCAACGTGCGCGGCAAACCGTTGAGCCGAGACGGAGTTCAGTATCTGCTCACCAAACATGTGGCCACTGCGCGCCAGCAATGTCCGTCTTTGAAAAACAAGCGAGTCTCCCCGCACGTCCTGCGACACAGCACAGCGATGGATCTGCTCCAATGCGGCGTTGATCGTTCCGTCATCGCTTTGTGGCTCGGGCACGAACGAATGGACACGACGCAGATTTATCTTCATGCGAGTCTTGAACTCAAAGAAAAGGCGCTCGCCAAGACAGAACCCTTTTACGGCCGACCGCGCCGATACCGCCCGCCCGAGCAACTGATGGCCTTTCTGCAAAGCCTCTGATAATGCCGGGTCAGGAAAAGAAAAAAGGGGTGATTCTTCATGTTTTTGAAGAATCACCCCGACTACTCGGCATTACCCGGGGCTAGGCAAAATACCCCAGCTCCCGCAGCGACGCGTAGTCCTTCGGCCGTTCCGGCGTCGCGCGGCCAATGATGACGTGGTCGAGCACTTCAATCTTCAAAAGCTGCCCGGCCCGGATCAAATCGCGCGTCACCTTGATGTCGGCCTCGCTCGGCGTCGGGTCGCCGCTCGGATGATTGTGCGCGAGCACCACGGCGGCGGCGTTGGCCGCGATGGCGGCTTTGAAAACTTCGCGCGGATGCACGAGCAACGTGTCAATCGTCCCATCGGTGACCGGCTCGACCCGGATCAGCCGGCGACGCGTGTTCAGCAGCAGGACCTGGAGGGTTTCCACGTTCTTCACCAGGTTTTGCTCGCGCAGCAGTTGAACGATGGCCTCCGGGTTGTCGAGCACCGGCGATTCGCGCTGCAAATCCTCCGCCATTTTCCGCGCCAGCGCAAACGCCGCCACCAGCGTCACCGCCTTGTCGCGACCGATGCCTTTGACGCTCCGCAAATCGTCCACCGACGCCCGCGCCAGCGCCTGAAGCGTGCCGAATTTTTGAATCAATTGTTTGCCGATTTCGACCGCGTTCGCGCCTTTCAAGCCGGTGCGCAGCAGAATGGCAATCAACTCCGCGTGGCTCAAGGCGTCCGCACCGAGCGCCACGAGCCTTTCGCGTGGGCGTTCACTGACAGGTTGATCTTTAAGCCGCATGGATTCGCTCATGCAAAATGGTTTAACCGCGAACCAGGCGAAACACACGAAAATTCATGGCAACTTTTTCTGGACAAACCATTTTGCCCGGCGCAAGGTCAAAATCTGAAACGGGATGGGCGGCAAAACAAGCCGTCCATTGTTAGTTGGGTGGCATTTGGGTGTGACGATCTGATTGCAGGACTGTCTGAAGGGTTGTGTGAAAGTTCAACATTAACCAGAAAAGAACCATGAAACTACAGCGAAGCATTTGTTTAACAACCGCACTATTGTTCCTGGCCGTCATCGGCTCAACCGTCAACGCCGTGGAGTCAGTCGTCAATCCCACCGGCACATGGAAAGTAACCGTCTCCAGCACCAACACCCAGGCGCGCCCCACCGCGCAGACCCTGAAACTCACGCTCAACGGCGGCACGCTGACTGGCACGCTCAGCTACAACAGCAGTCCCACTGTCAATGGCAAGGCGCGCGTCTCCGAATTGCCCATCACCGAAGCGAAACTCAATGGAAGCGAGCTTTCTTTCAATTTCACCCATCCTCCTGCGGCGGGGAACGGGCCAAACGCCACCTACAGCTACCAAGGCACGATCAGCGGCGATACCATCAAAGGAACGTTTACAATGGAGTGGATGGGGCAAACCCGCACGAAAAACTGGGAGGCCAAGCGCATTAATGAGTAGCTCACGGAGGAATCGCACATGCCGCCTTATTTGAGGTAGGCTGCAAGTCTTGATTTCCCCGTCAACCCCATTCGTGTTCTTTCCGCCTTCGCTCCCGTCTTCGTGTTTCACTTCGCCGCGGCAAGTGCGCGACACCCAGCCCGCCCCGGCCATGAACCCTGTAGCGCAGACATTCCTGTCTGCGGGTTCAGGCGACTTTCCAGTCGCCTGTCCGTGCAGCAGTTTAGCAGGAAACACGGGACAGGAATGTCCCGTGAACTCGCAGACAGGAATGTCTGCGCTACACACCGTTTAGCGGCGCAAGGCGCGCAAGAAGTTCGGGCAAATCCTTCCCGTTCGTGCGGGACGAGGGAACAAAGTTTCTGCGCGCGGCACTTTTCCAAATTTCACCCGCGTGTTAGCCTGCGGCTGCAACATGGAACCGCCGCGCACCCAAAATGATTCGCTCACGCCGTCCCAACGGCAGGCCGTCACCGCGCGCGGCAACGTGCTGGTCATGGCCGGCGCGGGCACGGGCAAAACCTACACCCTCGTCGAGCGCTGCCTGCATTGCCTGTGCGAGGAGCAGCCGCCCACTTCGCTCGAAGAACTTCTCGTGGTCACCTTCACCGAGGCCGCCGCCGCTGAAATGCGCCGGCGGCTGCGCGAACAACTGGAGGAAAAACTTCGCGCCGAACCGGACGAACCGCGCTGGGCGGAGCAACTGGCGCTCTTCGACACCGCGCACATCGGCACGCTCCACGGTTTTTGCCTCAAGCTCGTGCGTGAACATTTCCACGAGCTCGGCCTTGACCCGCAACTGGCCGTGCTCGATGCGGGCGAGGCGCGTCTGCTGGCCGACGAAACACTCGATGAAGAACTGCAGGAGCACTACTCCGGGCAAAATGAACTGGCCGAAGCGGTCCAGAAACTGATTCAAATTTACGGCGGCGGGCGTGACCAGACCATTCGCCAACTGGTTTTGCGCCTGCACCATTACGCGCAAACCCGGCCCGATGCCGATGGATGGCTCACGCGGCAAATTGAAAGATTCGCGTCACCCGTGCCGGACGAATGGCGTGGGTGGTTGCTCGACGGCATTCAAGCCTGGCGCGATGAATGGCTGCCAGTGCTGGAAAACCTCGGAACGCCGGCCTCCGGCACGGCGCGTTTCAAGCGGGACGAACTTCGTGCCGTGCCGGAGGCCGGCGCTCCAAGTAACAATGAAAAGGCCGCTGAATTGGCAAATGTTCTCCGGCGGCTGCCGGAGAATTTTTCACGCGCTGACGCCGCCGGGATTCTGGGACAAATCAATTCCGCCGACGGCAACTGGCCAGTCAAACGCAAGATCGCTCTTCGCAAACCGTTGGAGAAATTTTTTGCCGACGCGGCGTTTTTGCATTCGCTTGCGCCGGTTGAAAACGGCCGCGACCCGCTCGTGGAAGATTGGGAATGGGTGCGCGGCCACATGGACGCGTTGCTGCGGCTGACACAGAATTTCTCGGCCCGGTTCGCCGCGCGCAAACTCAACGACGGGGTACTGGATTTTCACGATCTGGAACAGTTCGCCCTGAAGCTGCTCTGGGATTTTGCCGCGAACCAACCCACATCTGTCGCCGGACGCTGGCGTCAAAAAATCCGGTTCGTGTTCGTGGACGAATATCAGGACATCAACGCCGCTCAGGACAAAATCATCCAGGCGCTCAGCCGCGATTCGTTTGGAGTTCCGCCTTTAGGCGGCAAGCGGCCCAAACCGCCTGAAGGCGGAACTCCAAACGAAGGCAACCGTTTCCTCGTCGGCGACGTGAAGCAGAGCATCTATCGTTTTCGTCTGGCCGACCCGAAAATCTTCCGCGATTACGCCCAAAGCTGGCGCGGAAATAACGGCCAGACGATTTCTCTCGCGGAAAATTTCCGCAGCCGCGAGGGACTGCTCAATTTTGTAAATTCTGTTTTTGAGCCGCTCATGCGCGAGGAAATCGGCGGCGTGCGTTACGATGCCGAAGCCCGGCTGCAATTCGGCGCGCCCGACCACCGCGCGGAACTTAGCGTGGCAAAAGAGGCTTCGCCGCGCGCGGAATTGCTGTTGCGTTTCAAAAGGGGCCGCAACGACGTGGAAACCGGAGATGATTCCGGGGATGACGATCTGGCCGATTTGCAGGAAACGGAAAAGGAGGCCCGGCTGCTCGCCCGGCGGTTGAAGCAACTTGAGGCCGGGAAACACAAAATTTGGGACGCGGATAAAAAAGGGTTCCGCCCTGCCGAATGGCGCGATATGGCGGTCCTGCTGCGCGCACCGTCGGGCAAGGCGGAAATTTATGCGAAGGAATTTCAGCGCGCGGGCGTGCCGCTCGTCGTCGAACGCGGCGGATTTTACGACAGCGGTGAAATCCTGGATTTGCTGAGTCTGTTGCAACTGCTGGACAATCCATTGCAGGACGTGCCGGCCATCGCCGTGCTCCGTTCCCCGCTTGCCGGTCTGTCCCTCGACGAACTGGCGCAGATCCGGCTGGCAGCGAAGGGCATGCATTTTTGGACGGCGCTCAACCGCTGGCGCGATGTGACACGTGACGGGGATCATGTGACAGGATTGGAAGCAACGGCGGAAACTTTTTCCAAGGTGGACAAGTTTTTGAAAGATTTTTCTCGCTGGCGGCAACTGGCGCGGCAGGCGTCGCTGTCGCAATGTCTGGAAAGCATGCTGGGCGAAACGCATTACGCCGAGTGGCTGCTCGCGCGCCCGCGCGGCGCGCAACGGCGCGCCAACGTCGAACGATTTCTGGGTCTCGCGCAAAAGTTTGACGAGTTTCAACGGCAGGGATTGTTCCGGTTTTTGAAATTTATCGAGGCGCAACGCGAAGCTGAGGTGGAGCCGGAGGTCGCGGCGGTCGCGGACGAAAACGCCGTGCGATTGATGAGCATTCACCAGAGCAAGGGGCTGGAATTTCCCATCGTCGCCGTCGCCGATCTCGCCAAGCCGTTCAACACGCAGGACCTGCGCGGTGAAATTATTTTTGATGAATCGTTCGGCCTGTGCCCGCGCGTCAAACCGCCGCACACGGGCCGGCGGTATCCGAGCCTGCCGCACTGGCTCGCGCAGCAGCACCAGCGCCGCGAACAATGGGGCGAGGAATTGCGGCTGCTGTACGTCGCCACGACCCGGGCGCGCGACACGCTGATTTTGACCGGCGCCATCACGGAAAAAAAGTGGGAGACGCTTTGGACCCAACCGGCGGCAATCACGACGCAAGCCATCGTCGCCGCGAAAAGTTACGCGGACTGGCTCGGGCTGTGGTTCGCGCAATCCGCAGGCGGCACGAAGGTGGCAACAACCGAAGGCGAATTGCCGCATTTGCGCTGGCGCATCGCAGACGACGCGGAACTTCGCGATGAGGCTCAAACTAAAGATCAGTCAGAGACTCCTCACGTCGTCTCCTACAAAAACACAATTGAGCTTGCCGCCGCGACAGCGGAAAAACTGCGCACGATACTGTCGTGGCAATACCAATTTGCCGCCGCAACGCAACACGCCGCCAAGTCGTCGGTGACTGCATTGCGGCGCCAAGCGGCGGGAGAACTGGATGATGAAGCGGAGCAAATTCCCCCGGCCCGGAATTTTGCGCGGCCGCCCCGGCGAAATTTGCGCGCCAAACTTTCAGCGGCGGACGCCGGCACAGCGCACCATAAATTTCTGCAATTCGTCGCGTTGGAAAACTCGAACGACGTTGCGTCGCTCAAATCGGAAGCGAACCGCCTGGAACAGGAAAAAGTTTTATCAGCGGATGAACGTGCGGCCTTGGCCCTGGAAGATATTGCGGCGTTTTGGAATTCGGGGCCGGGAGAGAAAATTCGCGCGCAAGCGGCAAGCGTCCGGCGCGAGCTGCCCTTTACCGCGCGTTTCAGTCCGCCGGAACTGGAGGCGCTCACCGGTGTGAAATCGGCCCCGGAATTGAAAAATGAATTTGTCGTGGTGCAGGGCGTGGCGGATTTGGTGGTGCTGTTGCCGGAGGAAATCTGGCTGTTGGATTTCAAGACGGACGAAATCCGCAAGGATGAACTGCCGGACAAGATCAAAGTTTATGCGCCGCAACTGAAACTTTACGCGCAGGCGCTGGAAAAAATTTATTCGCGGCCGGTCACAAAACGCTGGCTGCACTTTCTCGCGGCAAGAAAGACTGTGGAAATTTGAATGGAGGTGCGGGGCGGATGAGGCTGCGTCGGAGTGTGCCCGTCCTCGGGCGCAGCAACCAGCTTCATTCAAGCCACGGAAAATTTCTCAACCGCCTATTAATACCACGTTGCTGCGGCCGGGGACGGCCGCACTCCGCCAACACGGAAATTCAACCTCGGAGTTTGGGATAAATTCACTCCGGCGATTCGAGCGAGAACTCGCCCCCGGTATTTCCCGGCGCGGGGGTTGCGGCGGCAGCGGGTTTCTCGGGTTGCATTTCCGCCGACGCATTCCCGTCGCGCAGACGCACGAGCGCGGGCCGCAAAAGCCGGCCTTGAAACGTGTAGCCCGGACCGATGGTCTCGGCGATGACCGAACCCGCCGGCGGCGTTTCCTTGCTGCCCGCGACCTGGTGGCGTTCGGCGTCGAACGGCTCATTGGGTTCGGCGGCAAACGGCGTGAGGCCGAGGCGGCGCGCGATGTCGCGGCAGGCATTCTGAAAATTCGTGACGGGGGCGGCAAACTTCACGTCGCCGGAGCGCACGCCGGCAGTGTGCAGCGCGAAGACGTGGTCGAGGATGTGCACCAGCACCTGCAACCATTCGAGTTCGCCGCGCCGCAATTTCTCAACTTCCAACCGGAGCGTGGCCTTCTCGCTGTCGTTCATTTTTTTCATGAACTCGCTGAACAGCCGAATCTCCTCAGCCATCCGGTCGGCGATTTCCTTCGTGACGGCGACCGTTTTGTCAGAGTTGCCCTGCACGCTTTCCTGGACGCCCGCCCACTGGTTCGTGGCGGAAGAAATTTGCGCGGCGAGCTTTTCCAAATTTTGAATTTTTTCGGCGACCGCGCCCAGCGCATTGACTTCAATGAGTTTTCCCATCGCGCGGTAATCAAGGATGAACGGCAGGGCGCCGACCACCGTGCCGAGCGCGGCAGAGGCAAAACAGGCGATGATTTCCCATTTGGCAATTGGGTGCGGCGATTTCCAGACGATAAAATATGCGAGCGCGAGCAACAGCACGTCGCCGATCAAAAAAATCCACTTGGGAACCTTCCAATTTGTCGCGTCGTTCATAAGGCCAGTTTCGGAGAAACGCGTGGCGAACGCAAGCAAACGCCTGGTTTTCTCCTCGACTAACCGGCCGATCGCCACAAATCATTCGGGGTGTGCGCACCTGTGTGATTTTCAACCCGGCGGCCCGCGGCAACAAAGCCCGGCACTTTCGCCGTCAACTTAATGCCATCGGTTCGCAATGTGCGTTGAAGGCCACCACTGCTCCTGGTGACGCGCGCCGGCTCGCGGCGGAGGCTGTGGGCGAAGGTTTTGATTTGATAATCGCCGCCGGCGGCGACGGCACGGTGAACGAGGCGCTCAACGGCATCGGCGACGCGCCGGATGGCTTTGCGCGCTCGCGGCTCGGCGTGCTGCCGCTCGGCACGGTGAATGTTTTTGCCCGTGAACTCAAAATTCCATTGCGGATTGAACGTGCCTGGGACGTTTTGCAACGCGGACTCGAAATGCGCATTGACCTGCCGCGCGTGGAATTTTCGGCCAACGGCACGCGCCAACAACGTTTCTTTGCTCAACTCGCCGGAGCGGGTTTTGATGCCCGGGCGATTGAACTGGTGGACTTGGGGCATAAGAAAAAAATCGGCCCTCTGGCCTACCTCATCGCCGGGCTGAAGGCCCTGCGGGAACAAAAACCAAAGATCATTGTCCGCGCCGAAGGCCGGGAGGTCCGGGGTGAACTGGTTTTGATCGGCAACGGACATTTGTACGGCGGACCATTGGGAATTTTTCCGCCGGCCGATTTGTGTGACGGATTGCTGGAAATTTGTGTTTTCCCGCGCGTCAACTGGCTGATTTTTTTGCGCTGCCTGCCGGACTTTGTCGCGCGGCAAAGATTGCCGGAGAGCGTTGTGCGACGCGTTCGCGCGGCGGCTTTTGAACTGGATGGCGAACCGGCGTCGGCCTTTGAACTGGACGGCGAGTGGGTCGGTCATTTGCCGACAACGTTCTCGGTCGAGCGCGAAAAGTTGCGCGTCATCGTGCCGTAAGCGCGGCCTTTTTATCCGTAACCGCGGACATAAGTCCGCGCCATTCCAAAAGTGTGCGCCGACTGACATCGGCGGCTACTTTGGGTTTCAGGTTCAATCCCAGATGCGGAACGGAATGGCGTTTTGCTCCAAAAAAATTCCGCACCTCGGACATTTATCCGGCTGTTTCCAGATGCGGATGCAATGTAACGGCGAGACAGGACAAACCGGTTTAAATTTCAGCCATTGGAGCGCACCGCGCGGCGGCAGCCGGTTCAACACCGCGGCGAATTTCGGCGCGGTCCTGGGCGGATTTTCCCTGAGCCGCGTCGAAGCTTTGAATCGGACCACCGCATCATGGAGCGCCTTGCAATCGGCGCAGGCGATGGTTTGAACAGCAAAATGTTCGCCCTCGTCCGCGCCGCCGGCGACCCAAGCGCGATAACCGCACTTGGAACATTCGAACAAATAGGTGCGGCCCATAGGCGATACCGGTCATTGGACAAAGCTTCCGCCCGAAAATCCAGCCTGAAAACAGAATGGGGGCCTTTCTACAGAAGCGAATAAAGGAAACAAAGAGTGGAAACAACCTTCATCTCTTCGTTCCCTTCGTTGCCTCCTGTTCAATCCTGCGCCCGGCAGACTGGTCTTCTGCGTTCAGTTTTGGGCGCGCCCTGAATGCCGCGCGCTTCGTCCATTTTCAGGAGATGAACTTTACTGTTGGCGCACCCGGTAGAAGCGTTGGGCGGTAGTGGCCGAAGGATCGTCCAGTTGTCTGATCGTGCCATCGCCAGGCACCGGCTGCCGCATCATCCACCGGAGATCGGTGAGCGAGTCTTTGTATTCCAAGAAATAGGCTCTGCCTCTGACTGTGGGCACTGAGATGGTGAAAACATTGCTTCGCAGGGTGGAATTCACCAAGCTCAACGTCCCGGCAGCCGGTCCCAGCCCGCCCATCAAGGCCAGGCTATGCGAGTCGCCACCCGCGACCGCCACCACATTGGTCAGCCAGACGGGCACATTGGTCTGGCCGCTGGTGTTGTAACCCCAAGCGACGACTGTGCCGTCAGTCTTCAAGGCCAGGCTATGCCCATACGCAGCTGCGATGGCCACGACGTTCGTCAGTCCAGCGGGCACGTTGGTTTGGCCGACGCCATTGTCTCCCCAGGCGACCACCGTGCCGTTGCCGCGCAGCACCAAGTTGTGCCAACCCCCGGCTGCAATGGCCACGATGTTCGTCAGTCCCGTGGGGACGTTCGTTTGGCCGGAGGAATTGTCTCCCCAGGCGACCACCGTGCCGTCCCGATTAAGCGCCAGGTTATGGAATCTTCCGGCGTCAACGGTGACGACATCTGACAAGGTCGGCGGCACATTGGTTTGGCCGGAGGAATTGTCGCCCCACGCGACCACCGTGCCGTCGCCATTAAGCGCCAGACTATGGTTCAACCCGCCCGCAACCGCCACCACGTTGGTCAGACCCGGCGGCACGTTGGTTTGCCCGTAGGTGTTCAGGCCCCACGCTACCACGCGGCCATTGGCTTGCAGTGCCAAGTTATGGCTCTCCCCCGCCGCAATCGCCACTACGTTCGTCAGCCCCGCCGGCGCGTTGTTGTAATCCACATTCCAGCCCGCTACGGTCCCATCGTCGTTCAGCACCATGCTGTAAGTACCGCCGCCGGCCACCGCCACGACGTTGGTCAGTCCCGCCGGCACATTGATTTGGCCACGCCCATTGCCACCCCAAGCGACGGCTACTGCCGGCCCGTATGTGACTTGATCCACCCAGCCTTCATCAAAAAACGGCGGTTGGGTCTGGTAGGTGCCGACGGCCCACTCCAACGACTGGCTGCCGGATGGGACCACGGCGGCGTACAGATTCCAAGACACGGTACCCGAGATGACCGCCTGCTCCGCACCGCTCACGTCGAAACCCATTAAACTTAAACCCGTCATCGACCACATTTGCCACCAGAAACTCACGACACCAGGTCCCGTGACGGTGGTGCTGAACGCCCAGGTTTGCTGCGGGGAAGCGATTATCCCGCTCCCGGCCGCATCCACACCGTCGTGCGTGATATTCGTCTCCAGCTCCCAGAATGGCCCTGCAGACGCCGGGTTAGCGACAAACGTCAGGTAGGGAGCGTCCAAAGCTTCCTCCAACAAGAGCGAACCAATTCCGGTTGCTGTGCAGATTGTACCCGGGCTCTCGCCCATAAGGAACCCGTTGGTAAAGGTGATCGTGGCCACGTTTGTGCCGGGTGCGGTGGGGCTGTAGCGGACGAACACCGCGTCGGCCGAGAGGCCGTGAAGGCTGTACGGACTGCCGCTGATGATACCAAACGGCGAGGCCACCGTCGCCGAGCCGTTCGCCCAGCCGCCCCCGATGTTTTCGAGGACGCACATTTGGGTGGCCGAGAACCCAACCTCAACCACTCCGAAATCCAGCAGTCCCGGCGTAACCTGGAGGGTGGGCGGGGCGGTGCTGAGCGGCAGGCTGTGGGTCCAGGTATGGGTGCTTCCACCATTGGTGCTGCCCTGGCAAACCCAGGCATAAGTGCTGATGGTGGGCCCGCTGAACGGGTCCATCAGCCAGACGTTCGTGATCCGTGTCGGGCGGTTGGTCACGAGAATGCCGTACATCGCCAGGATGTGCCCACCGCCCGAGTCCCAGCCCCAGCGGATGACCACAGGCCGTCTGTTGGTCTCGATCTCATTCCGGACGCGTTCAACGGACAGCAGGTTGTTGGTACCCACGGAAACGATCCCGGCGAAGTTGCTCAGGATCAGGTCCACTCCACATTTGAAAATGCCGTCGGTGTCAGTACCGCTGCCGTAAAGGTAGTTTGGAGCGTTGGCGCCGCCGGTGCCATACTGTGCAATGTTGCTTTGCGTGACGCCATCGCCGTAGTACGCCAGCACCGCCTGCGAAGTTCCCGCCCAACACCACTGGTCTTTTTCCTGGTATTTCTGCGGGACATTCAGCACGAGACCGAAGCTGGAAACCGCTGGCAGGCAACACGCCGCCGCGATGGCTGCAAACGCTTTTGCGGAATAATGATTGCAGGTTTGATTCATAATGCCTCCTGTGCGCATGGGGTCAATTCGCCGGTTTGGCGGTCAAGCGATCGAAGGCCGTCTTAAGTTGGGCTGTCGATTGGGACAGCGGAGTCAGGTTCCCATAGTGAGTCTGATTCGTGCCGGGTGGGCTGCCCCTTTCGTCGGCCTGGCCTGGCATGACGATGGGTGTCAAATTGTGGTCATCAACCTCCGGCACCGTGAAATAATATCGGTTGGCCGAAAACGCGGCCACCAGCCTGGGATGGTAACCCGTCGCGACCGGCCATTGTTTCGCGACCTGATTCAGTTCCCGAGCCAGCGGAGCGTACCCGAGCGAAACTGCTTCCCACCCGCCGGCCATCCGATCCACCACCAATATCGCTTTTGCGTCCTCCCCGACCAGCACCGGGAAATACCAGAGCGCCGTTTCGGAAAGCAGCGGGGTTAATGTGCTTTCGGCGGGGTGGCCGGCCAAGGCCGCAGGGGTGATGGTGTATACCCGAAGCGGCACGCCGAGCCGGGCTTGGGCCAAGTCAGTGTCGTTGGTGAAACCGAAAAGATCCCGGTTCCCGAGCGGGACGGACGCCAGGAAAACCGGCAAACCGTTGCTGGCCGCATTGAACACCTCTGGCGGCGCGGGCTGGGCCCACAGGGAATTGGCCCCGAGGCCAAGCCAAATGCCCAAGCCAAGCCCCCACCAGCGGCGGCATTGGGAATGAACGAAACCTGACAATAATGGACGTTCGTTGGAACTGGTTCGTGTGTTCATAGACATCTCCGGTGAAGTTCGTTGACGGAAGTTTGAGGAGAAAAGCCACGCAGGGCTCGGCGAGGATTGCTGATGGACTGCTCCGTCAGGGTCCCGGGCCGGAATAAAAATTCTCCCTTCATAGCCCGGTTGTTTGCCCAAGTACATCCGGCAAAGAACCGGCCGCGGACCTGGATGGCTGAACTGGACCCGCACGGGCTTTCCTGACCTCAACAGATTTTGTGCCCTTCGGAACCTTCGTTTCAACCCGAGTAGATGCCAATTGCTTAAGAAAGTAAAGCTTTTTTTAGCGCATCTTATTTTTTATGCCATGCCAAATCAAAAAACATGTAAGGCCTTGGGGGCCCGGCTCTAAGCCATCCGCTGCTCGGAACATTGTAACCGAGAAAGTCCTCCTCCGCCAAGGCTACGGAGGACACCATCCTGCGCTCGGAATCGCTGGCGCAGTTCCGAGTGCAGGATGGTGGAGGCGGCGGGAATTGAACCCGCGTCCCTGGCAAACAAACCAGCCGCGACTACATGCTTAGTCCGGATAAAGTTTTCTGCTGTGCGATGGCGTCCGGACTCGAATCGCACTGCCTAGTCCGCAGGATAAGATCTCGGCTGCCGGCGCGCAGACTCCGCCTGCAACCCAACCTGCTGTGGCGTCCGTCCACCGTAGCAGGTGTCCAGTGGCGGACGTCGTGGCCTTAGGCCGCGAGAGCTAGTTCTTGATTAGCTGTTTGTTTTGGTTCGATTTTTAACGAGGCCAACGAACCATCCTCGGCATGCCGCCTCTGGCGCATTTCCCAGGTCGAAACCAGTGCGCCCCCGAAAGTGAACACTTCCATTTTCACGCTGATTGCGCCAAAGGTCAAGCGGTGCGGTGAGACCAATTGTTAAGAACCAACTGGAGCATCATCCCGCCGTCCGGCGGAGCCGGGCTTTGTGCGCGTCTAATTCGGCAAGCCCGGCCTTCACTTCCGCCCGCGGCAGATTCCCCGCCGTCAGCGCTCTGTCATCCAATCCCAGCACTCGCTGGTAAAACGACCGGCCAAACTCCAAAAGCTCAACGCTGGCCGGCTCGGCGTCCACCATGCCAAACAACGCATTCTCGGCTTTGGCGAATTCTCCGGTTCGTTCGTAATGGCACATGAGCATCGCGCTTGTCTTTACCAGCAGCGGTGCGTCGCGCAAGCCGGCCAGGAACGCTTCGACGGCGGGCACGAAGTCAGGGCGTTCTGTGATTTCATTGCGCCCGAAGGTATCGAGCAGCAGGTGCAACCCTTTCAGGTAATACTGGCGGCTCTCTTCCAACCGGCCCTGGCTGGCGATGAGGTCGCCATTCGTTTTAAGCAGGGTCGCCAGCATGAAAGTCTTGGATTCGACAACGTGGGTTGGTTCGCCCTGGATCAACCGGGCCAGCAACTCCGTCTCGGACAGGCGGACCACCTCCCGGGCGTCCATGCCCGTCAACCGTTGAAATTCCCCGGCGGTCACAGTCGAAGCCTCCTGCCACTGCTCGTTTTTTGTGAGACCGGCTATCTTCGCCAGCATCGCGACAAACTGTTCGATCTGGCGCAAAATGAAATCACGGCGAATCATGGTTTTCCATTGTCGTCGAAAATGTCTTCAATGCGCAGCTTGAAAAGCCGCGCCGCCTTGAACGCCAGCGGCAGGCTCGGATCGTATTTCTCGGTTTCAATGGCGTTGATCGTCTGCCGCGAAACGCCGAGTTTGTCGGCCAGATCGGACTGCGACCATTCTTTGGCCGCACGCAGTTCGCGCAGTTTATTTTTCATTTGTAGCGGCGGTTGAAGATGGTGTGGCCCAGAAAGTAAAAAAGCGCCAGTAGAAGAATACGATGACCGACCGTGGTTATGTCCCAACTTGCATTGGGATTTTTGCTGGCCGGAAAAAATCCCACCTTGTCCAAACGATGCCAGAGCATGACAAAGAAAAAAGTCGCGCTCACCGCAAAGAGAATTGCTGCCAAGGTTATCCGCTGATGCAATTCGTCCCTGCCACGTATCCATCGCGCCAAATCCCGCACCCAGAGCAGAATGGCACCGACCTGTGCAAGCACGATAATCACCTGCCACGCAATGGGCCACTGCTTTACCACATGCGGAAACAGGCAGGCGCTGGCACCCCAGATAAGCGCGGCCACGCATACCCAGCCGTTCACTTTCATGTCAGCCCAGAAAGAATAATTTTTCCCGGGTTTCACTTCATCAGGAACATTTAGTTTATTGTTCATAACGGAACCGGTGTAAAGCATCCTTGTCATTATGTCAAGTATTCTTTACAAGAAAATTTAACAAAAAACGAGGCTGGAATTGCTTCCAACCTCGCTGTCAAAATCGTCCCGAATTACGCGAATAATTCGCCCGCTTCCCGCATCAGTTGCGCGATGGGCAGACCATGCGGACACGCCCGTTCCGCCGCCGCGTAGTTGAAGCCAGCCAGTCCCTGCCGGGCGGCTTCCGGCAGTTGCCGGAAAACCGTCCTGGCCAGTTCCTGGTCGCCGTAATTGCGGTGATACATGAGGGCGCGCATCACGTCGCCAACCGGCGCCTGATGGCCGGGTGCGGTTTCACAAAATTGCGCGCAGCCGGCGCAATGCCGAGACCGTGTTGCCTCCGCATATTCGCGCAGCGCCGCGTGGTCCGCCGCCGTGAGGCTGGTTTTGTCCAGGGCTGCCGCGATGTTCGACTGGATGACGGTCAGGTTGGGCATTTGCGAGCAAATGGAGGCGATCTGCGGATTTTCCCAAACGGCCTTAATTTTGGCCTGCTGCTGGGTGAAACCGCGCTGGATGAAATGGCCGCCCAGCTTCAAGTCCGCCTCGGTCTCCGTTGCGATCGGGCTTTTGCTCTGGGTCTTCATCGCGGTCAGGCCGATGCCAGCCTTGGTGGCGGCGTCCATCGCCGCCTTCATGGCATCGGTCTGCATGAGGCGGAAGTCGTATTTCAGCATGATGCCGTCAATCCAGCCCAGCTTCGCGGCTTCTTGCAGGCAATTTTCCATGTTGGAATGTGTGCTGAAACCAAAGAAGCGGATTTTTTTGTCAGCCTTTGCTTTTGCCACCCATGCCTTGATGTCGTCGTCCAGCTTGCTGGTGTTATTAAGTCCATGCAAGAAATACATGTCAATGTAATCGGTCTTGAGCTTCTCCAGCGATTGGTTCAGCGCCTGGATCATTCCACCGCCGTCATACTTGGTAACCAGGAAAATCTCCCGGCGGGCCTGCGGATTTTTCTCCAGATACATTCCGATGCCTCCCTCGCTCTTGCCGCCATTGTAACCTGCGGCCGTGTCCCAGTAGGTCACACCCCAGTCCAGCGCCTGTTTCAGAACGAGCTGGTTGGACTCGATGTCAAAGATGCCGCCGAGGGCGAGCATGGAAACCGGCACGCCCGTCCGGCCGAATGGCCGGGTGGGGACCTTCACCACCTTGATCGGCGTGGGCGTGGTGGCGGCGGGAGCATTTGATTGGGCGAGGGCCTGGCCGGTGCCGACCAGCGAGCCCACGCTCACAACCCCGAGCGTTTTGACAAAGTCCCGGCGGGAAACATTTTTTTCTTTCATAGGATTTTTTGTGTTTGGTTCAAGCTCTCGCCGTGAGCGAGTGCTGTTTGTTTCTAGATTCGTTTTCCGCGCTGACGCGGATGGCCCGCAAGCCACTTACCGGACACTCGTGTTCACAAATGCCGCAACCGGTGCATCGTGCGGGATCGATGTAGGGTTTTTGCAGGCGCACTTCAATGAAAATCCGGCTGCCGGTCGCCGGCGCCACTGCCCACGGCCCGGCGACCTTCAAGTCCTGGCCGGAATTGTCCGCGATCAAACGGCGTTCGCCGGCGGCGCCATTTTCCAGCCGGACAAAATAATCGCCTGTGCCCAGCGTGCCGGGCCGCAGCGCAGCGCCATCGAGCGTCAGGCTGCCCGCGGCGGCGGCGGTGATTGTCCGCGCGCCGTCGCGGACCACCTGAAATTCTTCGCGGACATAAATCGCCTTGGGGCTGACCGGACAATTTTCCTGGCAGACGATGCACGGTTCATCTATCGCCCACGGGAGGCAGCGGCTGCGGTCCACAAACGCCGTGCCCATCCGGACCGGCCCCCACTCCGCGAATCCACCGTGACCGAGCTTTTCATCCAGCGACAGCGGCCGGATGGCCGCCGTCGGACAAATGTTGCCGCACGCAATGCAATTGAGCTGGCAGCCGCTGGTGCCCACGCGGAAATTCAGGATGGGCGACCACAAACCTTCCAAACCGGCCTCCAGAGTGGCGGGATGAATCACATTCGTCGGGCAGACCCTCATGCACTGGCCGCACTTGACGCAGCGCTGCAGGAAATCCTCCTCCGCCAATGCGCCGGGCGGGCGAACCACATCCGACCGCCAGTTGCGGTCCAGCAAACCGCTGAGCCGGACGGCCGGCACGGCGGCCAGTCCCGAAACCGCCGCCGTGAGAAAACCGCGCCGCGTGAGTCCGGGTGACGGGACCTCGCCCGCCGCTGAGCGGCGCGGGCCGTAGGTCATCTGCGCCTGGCGGCAGGCGTGCAGGCAGTTCATGCACAGCAGACATTCGTGAGGATGGATTTTGCCGAACGGATCGCACGCGCCTTCGCAATTGTTCTCGCACATCTCGCAGCCGCTGCATTCGCCCTGGCGCTTGCCGATGCGCCACGGTGTCCAATGCGCCAACACCCCAAACAACGCGCCGAGCGGACAGACGAAGCGGCAATAAAACCGTGGCACCCACAAATTCAAAAGCAGCGCGGTGAAAAAGACGGCGGCGATGGACCACGCAGCCATGTAAAACCGGGACGCCGTCGCGAGTCCGTCGAAAGCCGCCAGAATCACGAGATTCATCGAGCGATGAATGAGCGGAATCGGATCGAGCAAACCCGTCTGCAATGACGACGCTACAAGCGCCTCCGGCCGGACGAGAAATCCCAGCGACGTGCCGATGAAAAGCAATCCCACGAACCATTCAGCGGCTTTGCGCCAACCATCAACCACTTTCCTTGTGGCAAACCACAGCGTCAAAATCAGACTCGCCGCCAGCATGACCAGGCCCGCCGCCGGTTTTTCGCGCGGCCACCGTAGAAGTTCCGCCAGCAAGCCACCGCCAGCCGCCGCCAGCATGGCGATCAGGATGTAGTATTTGATCACCTGGCCGTTGCGGTATTGGTTCATGGCCACGCGCTCCGCGTGTTTTTTACGGCGGCGGCCCAGCCAGCCGATGAATTGATGCAACGCGCCGAATGGACACACCCAGCCGCAGAAGAAGCGGCCCAGCAGAATCGTCAGCACCACGGTGGCCAGCGCCCAAAGCAGTCCGGCGTAAATCGTTTTGGTGGTGAGCAACGTACCGAGGGCCACCAGCGGATCGAGTTGCAGCAGCCAGTTGACCGGCCAGCCGCGCAGTTGCCACCAGTGGTCGCCGACGGTTGTCACCACGCAAAACCACGCGAACAGAGCGAAGAAAAAAATCTGCGCGATGCGCCGGACAGTGACGATGTTCATGACTGGAACCTCCCTCTGCCACGGTTGAGGAATTGCGAACTGATTCTAGGACGAGGACGAGAACGAGGACGAAACAGACCCCGAGCAAGTTCGGAGCTGCGGAAGACTCCTCTGCTTTGCGATGGGGCCGGGTTTGATGGTTTAGTCCACATGGTCTCGGAGCGGGTTCAAGGATTCAAAATCGGCGGTTCCAAGCCCGGCGGCGGCGGCTTTGCCGATGAACGGCAGGCTGGCGGCGGTTTTGCCGAGCAACGTCGCGCCGAACGCGTCTGCCGCCACGCCGTCCGTGCTGGCGATCATCGTGTTCGTGGCCTTGAGATCGTCCAGCGATCCGCCGGTCGGCCCGTTGGTCAGCATCGTCGTGGTGCCGTCGAGAATGACCAACGTCGGACGGACCAGCCGCGCCAGTTCGAAAATGATGGTGTGAATGTCCTGATGAAAAACGTTCCGCCGGCCGCCCAGCAATCCATACCAGTTTTTCATCGTCAGCGACGCGCCGCTGCGATGGTGGTTCTTGACCGGCGCCAGGCCGATGAGTTTGGTCGCGCCCTGAAACGGCTCGAACAACAAAGGCCAATCCTTGATCAGCGTGGCGTCGGCCAATGTCGTCGGTTTGAATGAAGACGGTGTTGGCAGGGCGATTTTCGCCCCGGCGGATTCCGCCGCCCTGGCGATGCCGGTGAGGGCGAAGCAGCTTTGCGGGTCGTTGATCGGGTTGTCCGTTACGATCACGGACGCGGCGCCGGCGCGCAGGCAAAGCCGTGTCACTTCGGCAACCAGATCGGGATGCGACGTGGCCGACAGCGCGGGCGGCGAAGCAAAGGCGGCGTTGACTTTCAGAACCACGCGATCGCCGGATTTAATGAACCGTTCGATGCCGCCGAGCGCCGCTAGCGCGCGGTTGACGGTCTTCACGCGGTCCGCGCCGGTGACGACGCTCATCTTCGGCCCGGTGGACGCCAGCGAGAAATCCGGCAGGGATACCGTTTCGTCAGCGACAGTTCCCGACGGGCCTTTGCGGTCGTGCAGCCACAGGCCCACGCCACCTGCCGCCACAATGGCCGCGCCCGCCTTGGCCGTGCGCACGATAAAATCGCGCCGGTCAAGCGGATTGGTTTGGCCGAGTTCACTCATTCTTGCCTTTCCGCAGCCCGTCCGCTAGCAACCGCGCAACCTTTGCCGCCGAGGCGGCGTCCGGAGCAGCATGAACACCCGCCACAATGTTGTCCTCGGTAAAGACGATTTCGATGCTGTCCATGAAATTGATGGGTTTGCCCAATAACGCCGCGTCGCCAGTTTCAATCTCCTTGCCGCCGTTCGCCAGCAGGAATGAACGATAGACATCGCGCAACGCCGTTGCGGTGGCGGAGGTTCTTGTCATTTCCAAAAAGGCGAGCACTTCGGCATTGGTCGCGCCGTCCGGCAGGCTGTATTTCGCGGTGAAAACATTGGTGAACCCGTCAAAGCCGAAGGCGTCCGCCACCTGCAAACCCTGGCTGCCGGCCTCAAGATTTTCCGGCGGAAACAGTTTCAGTTCCGGTATCTGCATCGCGCCGGGCGGATTTGCCGCCACGAATTGCCGCGCCATCGCCCGCATCGCCGCCATCATTGGTTCCGTCGGCATCGCCGTTACGGCCTCGACATAGTAACGCCCGCAGACGAAGAAGAGCGCGTTTTGGGTTTGGTAGGAGAATTCCGTTAACTCGAAGGCTTGTGCCTCCGAACGGCGCTGGAGGCTGAACACCGAGAACGCCGGCGGCAGCGTGCCCATGTCATAAACGAACCATTCCATCCAGGCATCGTTGGTCGCCTTGAGCGCAAACCTCTGGCAGCGCAACTCGACAAAACCGGCGGTGAGATAAAGATCCGCCTTGCCGTCAATTTTGTCGTAGAGATTGTCCGCGCTGAATGTTTCCGGCGCGCTGAACGCGGAAAGTTCCGGCGGCAGGGTTGGTGGCGTTTCGCCTGGCGACGGTGAAGAAACTGTCTTTGCCGCTTCGGGCGCGGCAGCGGTGGCAACGAGCACGGCGGGGTTGAAGGAAAACTGTTTGAGAAAAACGCCGGCCGCAATGCCCGCGAGACACAGTAAAATGATGAAGCCCGCCCACCGCTCCGTCCTGCCACGCTCATTGCACGACTGGTTCATGATTGTACGTCCATTACTACAATAAACGGAAGAACAGTCAATTCTCACCACATCTTGGGAATTTCTTTGCGGAAATTGAGTCTCATGGGCAAGCAAGAGTTCGGTGGCCGGTCCTCAAGCGGAAACCGACAGGTCTCGGTCTGCGGCGCCCTCCGTCGCTTTTCAAGACGCTTCGCGACTGCTGCCCGGCCAATAAAAAACGAGGCTGGAATTGCTTCCAGCCCCGCCTGAATTTTTTTGAACTTGCGAACGATTAGTAACCGCCCATGCCGCCCATGTCCGGAGCGCCGCCGCCCATCGGGGCCGGTTTGTCTTTTTCCGGCGCGTCGGCAATGAGACACTCGGTCGTGAGCAGCAACCCGGCAATCGAAGCCGCGTTTTGCAACGCGGTGCGGGTGACCTTCTTCGGGTCCACGATGCCGGCTTTCACCAGGTCTTCGTATTCGCCGGTGGCGACATTGTAACCTTCGTTGCCCTTGCGTTTCTTGACTTCCTCGACGACCACCGAGCCTTCGACGCCCGCGTTGTTTGCGAGTGCGCGAGTCGGCGATTCAACGGCGCGTTTTACGATGTCCACGCCAATCTTTTCGTCTTCGTTCGCGCCCTTGACGGTTTCGATGGCGGGCAGGCAGCGCAACAACGCCACTCCGCCGCCGGCCACAATGCCTTCCTCGACCGCCGCGCGGGTCGCGTGCAGCGCATCCTCGACGCGCGCCTTCTTTTCCTTCATCTCGGTTTCGGTCGCAGCGCCGACGTTGATGACGGCCACGCCACCGGCAAGCTTGGCCAGGCGTTCCTGCAATTTCTCGCGGTCGTAATCGCTCGTCGTCTCCTCGATCTGGCGGCGGATCTGGTTCACGCGGCCCTGGATGTCGGACGACTTGCCGGCGCCTTCAACGATGGTGGTGTTTTCTTTGTCCACCACGATTTTCTTGGCGCGACCGAGGTCGGCCAGTTCAATGCTCTCCAGCTTGATGCCGAGGTCTTCGCTGATGAACTTGCCGCCGGTGAGGACGGCGAGGTCTTCGAGCATGGCCTTGCGGCGGTCACCGAAGCCCGGGGCTTTCACGGCGCAGACGCTGAGCGTGCCGCGCAGCTTGTTCACCACGAGCGTGGCGAGCGCTTCGCCTTCGACTTCCTCGGCGATGATGAGCAGCGGCTTGCCCGCGCGCGCGGCTTTTTCGAGCAGCGGCAACATGTCCTTCAGGTTGCTGATTTTCTTTTCGTAATTGAGGATGTAGGCGTCCTCGAGTTTCACCTCCATCGTCTCGGCGTTGGTGACGAAATAAGGCGAGAGATAGCCCTTGTCAAATTGCATGCCTTCGACCACTTCGAGCGTCGTCTCAATGGACTTCGCCTCCTCGACTGTGATCGTGCCATCCTTGCCGACCTTGTCCATCGCCTCGGCGATTTTGTCGGCAATTTGGAAATCCCAGTTGGCCGACACCGCGGCGACCTGGCGGATTTCGTCCTTGTCCTTGACCTTCTTGGTGATCTTGTCGAGCTGGCCGACGGCGGCTTCGACGGCCTTGTTGATGCCGCGCTGAATGCCGATGGGGTTCGCGCCCGAAGTCACATATTTGAGGCCCTCGCGATAAATCGCCTCGGCGAGAACTGTTGCCGTGGTCGTGCCGTCCCCGGCGGTGTCGCTGGTTTTGCTGGCGACTTCGCGGACCATTTGCGCGCCCATGTTTTCATAGGCGTCTTCCAGTTCGATTTCCTTGGCGACGGTCACGCCGTCCTTGGTGACGGTGGGTGAGCCGTATTTCTTGTCAATGACCACGTTGCGGCCCTTGGGTCCGAGCGTGGCGACGACCGCCTTCGAGAGCTTCTGGACGCCGCGCAGGATCGCCTGCCGCGCCGCCTCATCAAACAGTAATTGTTTTGCTGCCATATTTTTTGGTTCTTAGTTAAGAGTTGATGGTTGAGTGAATCAGTCGAGCACGGCCAGGATGTCGTCCGAGGACAGAATCTTGTATTCCTTGCCGTCAATTTTGATTTCGGTGCCGCCGTATTTGCTCACGAGCACGCGGTCGCCCTTTTTGACTTCAAACGGAATTTTCTTTCCGTCGTCGTTGGTTTTGCCGGTGCCGAGGGCGATGATGATGCCTTCCTGCGGCTTTTCCTTGGCGGTATCGGGGATGATGATGCCGCCCTTCTTGACTTCCTTTTCTTCGACCGGCTCGACCAGGATGCGGTCGCCGATCGGCTTGACGTTTAGTGCCATAGTTTTGTTTTTCCTTGTTGTTGGTTTGTTAATTGTAATCAACTCCCACCGCACCCGCGATGGGAAAAATTATTTCTTCTCGTCCACGACTTCGGCGTCAATGATCGGGCCTTCGTCCTTCTTTTTGTCGTCGGACTTGGCTTCGCCGCCTTCCGGCTGAGGCTGGCCACCGGCGGATTGCTGTTTTTCCGCCTGCGCCTTCGCGGCGGCGGCCTTGTAAAGCTCGGCGCTCACGGCCTGCCAGGCTTCGTTCAGCTTCTCGGCGGCGGATTTGATGGCTGCGCTGTCGCTGCCCTTCAACGCCTCCTTCACGTCTGCGACGGCCTTCTCGATCTTGGCCTTGTCGTCGCCGGAAATCTTGTCGCCGGTGTCCTTGAGCATTTTCTCGGAGCGATACACCGCGCTGTCGGCTTCGTTGCGCGTCTCAACTTCCTCGCGTTTGGTTTTGTCCTCGTCGGCATGCGCCTCGGCATCCCGGCGCATCTTCTCGACTTCGTCCTTCGAGAGGCCGCTGCTGGCGGTGATGGTGATTTTCTGTTCCTTGCCCGTGCCAAGGTCCTTGGCGCCCACGTGCAAAATCCCGTTGGCGTCAATGTCGAACGTCACCTCGACCTGCGGCACGCCACGCGGAGCGGGCGGAATGTCGGTCAGATGAAACTTGCCGATGGTCTTGTTGTCCTTGGAAAATTGCCGTTCGCCTTGCAGCACGTGGATTTCCACGCCCGGCTGGTTGTCCGAGGCGGTGGAGAAAATTTCCGATTTGCGCGTGGGAATCGTCGTGTTGCGCTCGATGAGCCGCGTGAACACGCCGCCCAGCGTCTCGATGCCGAGCGACAACGGCGTCACGTCGAGCAGGAGCACGTCCTTGACATCACCCTTGAGCACGCCGCCCTGGATGCCGGCGCCCACGGCGACGACTTCGTCCGGGTTCACGCCCTGATGCGGCGGTTTGCTGACGAGCGAGTGCGCGACTTCCACGACTTTTGGCATGCGGGTCATGCCGCCGACGAGCACGAGTTCGTCAATCTTCGCCACGTCAAGGCCGGCGTCCTTCAAACAGGCTTTCACCGGCGCGATGGTGCGCTCAAAAAGTTTGTCGCAAAGCTGTTCCATCTTCGCGCGGGTCAGCTTCATCGAAATGTGTTTCGGTCCGCTGGCGTCCGCCGTGATGAATGGCAGGTTGATGTCGTATTGCTGCGCGGAGCTGAGGGCGATCTTGGCCTTTTCCGCCTCTTCCTTGATGCGTTGGAGCGCGTCGGGCTGCTTGCGCAAATCCATGCCGGATTCCCTTTTGAATTCGTCGAGAATCCAATCCATCAATTGGTTGTCCCAATCATCACCGCCGAGGTGCGTGTCGCCGTTGGTGGCTTTGACTTCGAACACGCCGTCGCCGATTTCCAAAACTGAAATGTCGAATGTGCCGCCGCCCAGATCGTACACGGCGATTTTTTCGTCCTTCTTTTTGTCGAGGCCGTAGGCGAGCGACGCGGCGGTCGGCTCATTGATGATGCGGAGCACTTCAAGCCCGGCAATCTTGCCGGCGTCCTTGGTGGCCTGGCGCTGGGAATCGTTGAAGTAGGCGGGAACGGTGATGACGGCCTGCGTGATTTTCTCGCTCAGACGCATTTCGGCGTCGGCTTTGAGCTTGCCCAGGATCATCGCGGAGATTTCCGGCGGCGAAAATTGTTTCGGCTTGCCGTCCACTTCCACTTCCACGGCGGCATCGCCGTTCGAAGCGCGAACTACTTTATAGGGGACGCGTTTCAGTTCTTCCTGAATCTCTTCAAATTTGCGGCCCATGAAGCGTTTGATGGAATAGACGGTGTTGCGCGAGTTGGTTACGGCCTGGCGCTTGGCCGCTTCGCCGACGAGCCGCTCGCCGCTTTTGGTGAACGCGACGACGGACGGCGTGGTGCGTTTGCCTTCGGAATTTTCCAGCACGAGCGGTTCGCCGCCTTCCATGACCGCCATACAGGAGTTTGTGGTTCCCAGATCAATGCCTAATACTTTTGCCATAAAAAATTAAAAAATGGTTGTCTGCCCCCTCTTCTAATGCAATAACGGTGCCGCAATTCCAAAAACAACGTGGAAGCCTTGCAAACAAAAGATGGAATTGTGTTTTGTCCTCATTTAGAGGTGATAATAAACAGTGCCAAAAGCGACAATGTGGCACAGGTGATTGTGCCGTTTGGCACAGTTAGGCGGAGCGCCGGCCTCCGGCCCGGCGTTAAATTGAAAAACACCCAACATCGAACATCCAATGCCGAACATCGAAGTTTTCGTCTGTCCGTTTTCAATTCGATGTTCCAATACCAAACCACGCCGTGCCGGAGGCCGGCGCTCCAGTTTACTTGCTCCCTGGTTTGATCGCCGGGATCGCCGCCAAATCCGGCGGCAATTTGTCCGGCTTGAATACTTCGACCTGGAGTGTAATCATGCTGGCAAAGGGCACGCCGAAATTCACCGCGCCATTGGAACGATCTACAATCGCGGCGACCCCGGTGACGTGGCCGCCGTGCGCGCGGACGATGTCAATTGTCTCCTGGACGCGACCGCCCTTGGTCACCACATCCTCGACGACGAGAGTTTTTTCGCCAGGCGCAATCTTGAATCCGCGCCGCAACACGAGCTTGCCCTCCTCTTTTTCCGAAAAAATGAACCGCAGGCCGAGCTGCCGCGCGACCTCCTGTCCGATGACCAATCCGCCGAGCGCAGGCGCGATGACGGTGACGGCACCGAGCGGGCGCGCCTTGTCAGCAAGGGCGCCGCCGAGTTTTTCGACGACGGGCATTTGCTGGAGCGCAAGGGCGCATTGAAAGTACTGGCGGCTGTGCAATCCGCTGCGAAGGATGAAATGGCCTTCGAGCAACGCGTCGGTGTCGCGGAAAATCTGGAGAATTTCGTCTTGGGTCATGGAACGAGTTTCAAGTTTCGGGTTTCAAGTTTCAAGCCGGTTTTCTGCAGCGGCGGGTTGGAATTCACGCTTTAGCGTGCCGGTGGAACAAGCTAAAGCTTGAACTCCAACTCCGCTTTCTTCTGGCTTATGAATTCCGAATTCTGAATTCTGGCCGCGTGCCGAAGTGGATTAAATTTATCATCGCCATCCTGCTGCTGCCGGGCTGCGCCGGCGCGGCGCGGTCGTTGTGGCTGGTGCTGTGCGCCAGCGGCAAGGCGGACGTGGTTTGGGTGCCGTTGCTGGCGGGCGCGGCGTGCTGGGTGGTGATTTTTCTGCTGCTGCCCAAACCGATGTGGATTTATGTGTTCGGCCACGAATTGACGCATGCGTTGTGGGCGTGGCTTTTCGGCGGACAGGTGAAAAAAATGAAGGTCTCTTCATCCGGCGGCCATGTCGTCGTGAGCAAAACCAATTTTTTCATCACGCTGGCGCCGTATTTTTTCCCGTTTTACGCGGCTCTGGTCATTGCTGTGTTCGCCATCGGCCATCTCTTTTGGGACTGGTGTGGTTATCTGGTCTGGTTTCATCTGTTCGTCGGCGCGGCATACGCGTTTCATGTTACCTTGACGTGGCAGGTTTTGAAAACGCGGCAATCGGATATTACGTCGCAGGGCTGGTTGTTTTCAGCGGTGATTATTTTCCTCGGCAACGTCAGCGTGTTGCTGTTTGGCTTGCCATTTTTGACCGCGAAAGTCAGTTTGTTCAACGCGCTGGGCTGGTGGTTGGAGAGCTCGGGACAAATTTTGAACTGGCTGGCGCGGCTGTTTGAATAATTCGACCGGAAAATTATCAACAATTCGGTCTTGAATTAAAACGCGGATGGGTTCAATCCTTAAAGAAGCAACGTATGGATTTGGGCGATATATTAAGCAAAGCGCAGATTGTTCCCGACTTGCACGCGGCAAATCGCTGGGAAGCGATTGACGAGTTGATCGAGAATCTCGTGGCCACTGGTAAACTTCAGCCCGGCGACCGTGACGCCGTCACTGCTGCCGTCAAGAAGCGCGAGACCTCGATGAGCACCGGCATCGGGTTTGGCATCGGCATTCCGCACGCTTCGACCGACCTGATTTACGAAGTGGTCGGCGCGCTGGGCCGCTCGAAGGCGGGCGTCAATTTCGACGCGCTCGACAACCAGCCGGTGAAACTCGTCATGCTTTTTCTCGTGCCCCAGGGCCAGTTCCAGAAACATCTCCACACCCTGGCCAACATCGCCAAGTTCCTCCATAAACCCGATTTCCGCTCGGCGCTCGAACAGGCTCCCGACGCCGATGCCATGCTTAACATCATCAAGGAATACGGGAAAAAATAATCTTTCGGGGGGACGCGCTCTGCGAGTCCCCAATCTCAAGGCCTTGCACAAAAGGGGACTCGTATAACTCGCCCCTCCGAAATTTTATCCGTGTTCATCCGTGTCCATCCGTGGTTAAATAATTTCCGTGCTGCCAAACAAACAGATTGAATTGAAATTGCAGCAGGCCGTCCGAGCCGTCCTGCCGGATGCAGATTCCTCCGCTGTTCTCATCCGTCCGTGCCCCGATCCGAACTTCGGCGATTACCAGAGCAACGCGCTGATGTCGCTGGCGAAGTCGCGAAAAATGAATCCACGCCAGCTTGCCACCAGCGTGCTCGCCAAACTCGACGTCGGTGATTGGTGCGAAAAAGTCGAAATTGCCGGCGCCGGCTTTCTGAATTTCCGCCTGAAAAACGCTGTGCTTTCCGGCGCACTCCAGGCCGCCGCCCGCGGTGAACATTTGTTTTTTGAATCTGTAGCACAGACCTCCGGTCTGTGTTCAGAAACAGGCCAGAGGCCTGTCCCACGAACTGTTGTCATTGATTTCAGTTCACCGAACGTGGCCAAGCCGATGCATGTGGGCCACATTCGCTCCACGATCCTCGGCGACAGCCTGGCACGCACGCTGCGCCTGCTCGGCCACCGTGTCATCACCGACAACCACATCGGCGACTGGGGCACGCAGTTCGGCCTGCTGCTGCTCGGCTGGAAACAGCATCTCAAGCCCGACGCGTTGAAAACCGATCCCCTCGGCGAGATGGAGCGGCTCTATAAAATGGTCAGCGCCACCGGCGAAGCCATGGACACCGTCCGGAACGCCGCCCGCCAGGAACTCGTCAAACTTCAGAGCGGTGACGCTGAAAACCTGAAGATCTGGCACGAGATGCTTGCGCTGTCGCAAAAACAGTTCGACACGATTTATGCGCGGCTCGGCGTGAAATTCGACCACGCGCTCGGCGAAAGCTTTTACAATCCGCGCCTCAAACCACTGGTGGACGAACTCGTCACCAAGGGCCTCGCGCGCGAAAGCGAAGGTGCGATTGCCATTTTCTTCGACGACATGCCCCAACTCAAGGAACAGCCCGCGCTCATCCGCAAAAGCGACGGGGGATTCAATTACACGACTTCGGACCTGGCGACGCTGGCGTACCGGCTGGAAACCTGGCAGCCGGATGAAATCATTTACGTCACCGACGGCCGTCAGCAACTGCATTTCCAGCAGGTTTTTGCGGCGTTCCGCAAGTGGCAGTCCGCAGCCCGTAGTCCACAGTCCGCAATTCCCAAACTGGCGCACGTCTGGTTCGGCTCAATTCTTGGCGAAGACGGCAAGCCGTTCAAAACGCGCAGCGGCGAGACGGTGAAGCTGGCCGACCTGCTCGATGAAGCCGAAGATCGGGCTTTTAAGATTGTTTCCGAAAAGAATCCGGATTTGCCGGAGGCGGAACGCCGCGAGATTGCGCGGGTCGTCGGGCTGGGTGCCGTGAAATACGCCGACCTGCTGCCGAACCGGCAGAGCGATTATGTGTTCAGTTGGGACAAAATGCTCGCGCTGCAAGGCAACACCGCGCCGTATCTGCAGTATGCCTATACGCGGATTCGGAGCATTTTCCGGAAGACGGTGGAAACATCCATCTCCGATAAATCGCGAGTAAACATCCAACATCCAACATCCAACATCCATTTGGCCGCAGCGGAAGAGACGGCACTGGCCAAGCACTTGTTGAACTTTGGGCTGACGCTGGAGGCGGTGGCGGAGGAATATCGGCCTAATTTTCTGTGCAACTACCTCTACGAACTGGCCGGCAAGTTCACGTCGTTCTACGAAAATTGTCCGGTGCTCAAGGCCGACGACGCCACGCGAGCGAGCCGTCTGGCGTTGTGTGACCTGACCGCGCGGGTTTTGAAGCAGGGTCTGGACGTCCTCGGCATCGAAACGGTCGAGCAAATGTAGGCGTTGATGCTGTGCAATCTGCCTGTGAATAACTTGTGGGTAATTTTCCCGGATTGTATCTTGATATCCCGTGGTTTCCTTTCATGATGATTACATAGTTTTGCGCGCGGCTTTCCTTTTAAAAGGTGGCCGGCAATTTTGAATCAAGAAAGAAAAACCTTATGAAAAAAATTGTTATTCTGTCTCTCTGCTCGTTCGCCACGCTGCTGGCTTTTCAAACCGTTAATGCCCAAACAATCGCCCAGTGGACTTTTGAGAACATGGCAAATACTAATGCGTTTAATGTAGCGCCTGGTGCTAATACTTCCCCTGGAACCTTTCAGGCCGATAACGGCTTGAATTACAGTGGTAGTGTGGCCAGCGGGCTTCATGCGACCGCGGCAACTTACAGCTTCCCGGCGGGAGATCTGGATCCCGTCATTGCCGGTTTGGCTCCCGGTGCTTCCGGTCCTGGGCTTCCCGGTTCCAGCGCTGCCAATGCGTCCCCGTCTGTTCACTCATTGAGCGCCAATAACTGGTCAGTTAACGATTACTGGTCATTCACCACCAGCACTGTCGGTTTTTCCGGCGTCGAGGTCGCATTCGATCAAGCAGGCAGCAGCACCGGCCCGGCGAACTTTGGTCTGAGTTACAGCATCAACGGAGGAGCCTTTACTCCGTTTACAACCTACTCAGTTCCGTTAAGTGCTTGGAATACGACAACGGCCCAGCCGCTCAGCGAAGTTGTTCCAGGTGGCGGCGCTTTTGACAATGCCAACTCAATTGTTTTCAGGCTTGCTGATTTGACTACCACATCAGTTGGTGGCGGCACCGTTGCCGCGGGCGGCACGGATCGCGTTGACAATTTCACCGTTGTGGCTGTTCCCGAGCCCTCAACGATAGCTTTGATCGGAGCGGGCGGCTTGGCTGGTCTGTTGGCCCTGCGTCGTCGTTGTTCGTAGTTTCGTAACCGAGCTTTTGCTTAACACTTTTGCGAGTCGTCCCGAGATATCGGGACGACTTTTTTGTTTGTGAGGGCCATCGCACGACGAGGCTCCTGCCGTTATTCTGCCGTGTATTCACAATCTGCACCCGGCTAACGACAATGGCGGCAATTTTCTTCCTGCTTTCTTTCCGCTCTTTCGGTTTCAGCTCAACCGCATGGGCATGACGACGTAGAGGAACGGGCCGTTGATCTTGAGGACCCCGGGGCTGAGCTCGTCAATCAATTCGAAGAAGACTTCGTCCTCGCCCAGCGCGTTCAGCGCATCTATGAGATAGCGCGGGTTAAAGGCGATGGCGATTTCCTTGCCTTTGTAGTTCACCGCCAGCGTTTCGCGCGCCTCGCCGACCTCCGGCGAATTGGCGGTGATGGCAAGGGTGTTCTTGCCGAAGGTGAGCTTGACGGAATTGGCCTTCTCGCTGGTCATGATTTCGGCGCGGCGCAGGGCTTGCAGAAACTCCTCGCGATTGAGCGGCACGCGCTCCTTCACCTCGGCGGGAATGACCTGGCGGTAGTTCGGGTAATTGCCCTCGATCAACTTCGTGATGACGAGCACGGAAAAGCCCTTGTCGTCCTTGAGCGCGAAGGCTGCCTGGTTCTCGCCGAACTTGATTTCCACGTCGCCCTTTTCCTGCAGCAGTCGGTTCAATTCATTTACCGCCTTGGCCGGCACGATGAATTCACCGCTGCTCTTCTCGGCGATGTCCACTTCCTCATCCACCAGAGCGAGCCGGCGCCCGTCTGTGGCGACCATGGTCATTTTGTGGTCTTTCAGACTGATGAAAATGCCGTTGAGCACATAGCGTGATTCGTCGGTGGACACGGCGAACGAGGTCTTTCGCATCATCGCCTTTACGGTTTCCTGGGGCAGGGAAACTTTCTTGTCGTCCTTGAATTTTGGCAGTGGAGGAAACTCATCCGCTCCCAAGCCGTTAATCTTATAAAAAGAGGCATTACACCGGATGCTGGTGACATTTTTATCGTCGGTTTCGATGTCTATTTCATTGCCGCCCAATTCCCGGACGATGCCAAACAGTTTTTTTACCGGGACGGTTGTGCTGCCGCCCTTTTTCACCTTTGCTTCAACCTTGCAAGCAACCGTTACGTCCAGATCTGTCGCGGTGAATTCCACACGATCGTCCTCGGCGCGTATCAGCACATTGGAAAGAATGGGCAGAGTCGTGCGAGTACTGACAACATTTTGAACGGCTTGCAGGCCGGCGAGAATTTGATCCTTGGCAATGGTAAGATTCATGCGCGTTTAATAGTAATTCTTTTCAGATATTAAATTATCCGTATTAAGGGCAGTGAATAAAGCAAACAACTTCAAATGTCAAGGCAGCCACTGGGTTTTGTAAAGGAAAGAAAAACGAGAATTGACGGATTAAAAAAGTGCTTAACTCTCAAAGTAGGAGTTTTTCACAAAGTTCCCATTCCATTAACAGGAAATGGATGGGTTATTTCCAAGTTGTGCCCGTCGGATAATTTCAGGCAGCACTTGTTCAACCAGAACAACTTCCTCCACTGTCGAATCACGCCCCAGAGAAAAACGAACGGGAGAATTTGCCTGGGTACGCTGGCCCAGGGCGACAATCACATGTGAAGGATTGAGAGAACCCGTCGAACAGGCCGAGCCGCTTGAAGCGCAAATTCCCTCCCAATCCAGTCCGGCCAAAAGCGCAATACTGTCCGCAACGCGAACAACGAACGCAACAATATTTGCCAATAGTTGTTTGCGCGAGCCTACGGCAAAGGTGCCGTCAATATTTTCAATCGTTCCAAACAAATTTGCCACCATCGGGGCCAGCTTGGACCGGTCAAAGACCGGAGATTTTAAAAACCTTTCCATCGCTTCGACCAAACCGACGATGGCCGCCAGATTTTCTGTCCCCGCCCGCCGTTCATTTTCATGCCCGCCGCCCAGCTAAACCGGGTCGGGATGCAACGGTGACCTTATAAATAGAAGCCCCGCCCCCTTCGGCCCGTGGAATTTGTGCGCACAGACCGAAACCAGATCCGCGTTGAACTGGTCTATGGCTTTAAACGGTTCCTTGCCAAACCACTGGGCTGCATCCGAGTGAAAAACCACCACACGTTCCCGGCAAACTGCGGCGAGTTCGGCGACCGGCTGGATCGTACCGATTTCATTGTTCGCCGCCATGATCGAGACCAGAATCGAGACTTGGCGGATGGCTTTCTTCAAATCATCCACAGAAACCAGGCCTTCCGAATCCACCGGCAGCCGTGTGACCTCAAAACCTTCCTTTTTTTCAAGGCAATCGAAGCAATTCAGCACCGCGTGGTGCTCAATGGCCGAAGTGATCAGGTGCCGGCCTTTCGGTTTGAGCAGTTGAGTTGTGCTGAAGATTGCAAGATTGTTGCTCTCAGTGCCGCCACAGGAGAAAACGACCTCGCTCGGCTTGCAATCGAAGATTTTAGACGCACGCTCGCGCGCGTCGTCGAGCAACGCCCGGGCGCGCCGCCCGACGTGATGCACGGACGATGGATTGCCCCAAATCTCGCCGAGAAACGGCAGCATCGCCTCGCGCACCGCCGGGTCGAGCGGTGTCGTGGCGTTGTAATCGAAATAAATCGTCCGTGGCATCAAATCCATTCTGCGGAAAATCGCGGCAATACGACGAGTTAAAAATGCGCGGAGTTGAAAGCCTCAGGTTGCAATTTACGATTTACGATTTACGATTTACGAAATTGCGGGCAAAAGGCGCGTCAATCGTAAATCAAATATCGTAAATCCAAGATGAGCACGCGGGTCAAAATTTGCGGCATCACGAAACTGGCCGACGCGCAAGCCGCAGTAGAGGCGGGCGCGGACGCGCTGGGCTTCATCTTTTACGAAAAAAGCCCGCGTTACCTGGCCGTTTCCGCCGCCGCCAAAATTTCAAAACAATTGCCGCCGTTCGTCTTGCGCGTTGGTGTTTTTGTGAACGCGCCGGAGGAATTGGTCACGCGCGCCATCGGGGAATGCGGCTTGGGCCTGCTGCAGTTTCACGGAGACGAACCGCCGGAATTTTGCACGCGGTTCGGTCTAATGAGCATGAAGGCCTTCCGCATCCGTGACTCCGAATCGCTGAAGGAACTGCCGAAATACCCCACCGCGGCCTGGCTGCTCGACGCTTACTCGGCCGAAACCCTCGGTGGAACTGGCGAAAAATTCAATTGGGACCTGGCCATTGAAGCGCAAAGATTCGGCAAACCGGTCTTTCTCGCCGGCGGATTGACGCCGGAAAATATTGCTGCCGCCGTGCGAAAGGTGCAGCCGTTCGGGGTGGACGTTTCCAGCGGGGTGGAATCGTCGCCCGGGAAAAAGGACCAAGCCAAGGTGCGCGCCTTCATCGCCAACGTTCGCCAGGCGGAGAAAAAATGAAACGCATTGCCGTCTTTTGCGGTTCGAACAAGGGCACCCGCACCGCCTATGCCGAGGCGGCGGATAACCTCGGACGCCACCTGGCCAAACGCGGAATCGAACTGGTCTATGGCGGCGGGTGCGTCGGACTGATGGGAGTTCTTGCCGATGCCGCGCTCAAAAACGGAGGACACGTCATCGGCGTGATCCCGCAATCGCTCGTCATCAAGGAAGTGGTGCATGAAAAACTGCCCGACCTGCGCGTGGTGAAAAACATGCACGAGCGCAAGGCGCTGATCGCCGAACTCGCCGACGGATTCATCGCGCTGCCCGGCGGTTATGGGACTTACGAGGAATTTTGCGAAGAGCTCGCGTGGAGCCAGCTCGGCTATCACAAAAAACCAATCGGGCTGCTGGACATCGCGGGCTTTTACCGGCGCTTTCTTGAATTTCTAGACCACGCGACGATCGAGGGTTTCATCCGGCCCCAGCATCGCGAGCTGGTCATGGTGGAGGAGGACGCGGAAAAACTGCTGCTCCGGCTGGAGACCTTTCAACCGCCGAAAGAAGTGAAATGGGTCCGGTAGCTGGTAGCGGGTTCTTTGCGCCCTTCGCCTTGCTTTGTCATCCTGGAAGATCTATGCTTGAAACGTTGTGAAACAACCGCTCATCAACGTCGAGGAAAAGATTGACCGCTTCGTCGGTCGCCGGACGCAAAGGCCAGATGGCCTTTCGACGAAGACCAGCAACAAGGCGGATTCCATTGTCTGGCGTAAATCCTTCGGCGGGGTGCGGGTTCCCCGGGGTGTGCATCGGTTCAAAACCCACGAGGAAGCGGACCAATGGTTATGGCGGATGATCGCCCGTCCAACGAACCAGCGCCGCGCGAGCCGACCGTTGAAGATTTGCGGGATTTGTGCCGCGAGTTGAACCAACGCCGCACAAAAGATGTGGTCAATGGCGGCTTTGACCGTCCACGCAGCCGATTATACCCGCAGGACAATGGACGTGGATTTGATTGTGGCTGCCGACGCGGAAAACGAAGCGAAGGTTTTTGCCGCACTTTCCACCTTGCCCGACAAGGCGGTGCGCGAACTTCAACCCGGCGAACTCCAGCAAAATAATGTCATTCGAGTCGCTGACGAGATTGTTGTGGATTTGATGCGCACTGCGGGAGGCATTGATTACGCCGAAGCCGCCAAGGACGTGGTCGTGCGGGAAGTAGATGGCGTGCCGATTCCCTTTGCGTCACCGCGTTTGCTATGGCGTATGAAGGCTGTAACTCATCGTGAGAAGGACGCGAGCGATCTGGTTTTCCTCCGGCAAAGGTTTGCCGAACGCGGCGAGCAACCGCCACAGAACTGAGCGGCGGTAAAAGAGGATTTGAATCCAACAAATTCCTTTGCACCAACCCTCGCTTTGCGCGAGATTAACCGCCGTTTTATGAGCAAGAATTCCAGCGCCAAAGTTCCGGACGCCCAAGGCCACTTCGGCCCCTATGGCGGGCGGTTCGTGCCGGAGACGTTGATGCATCCGTTGCAGGAATTGGAGAACGAATACCGGCGGGCGCAAAAAGACCCGGCGTTCAAGCGCGAGTTCGAGTATTATCTCCGGGAATTTTGCGGACGCCCCACGCCGCTTTACTTTGCCGAACGATTAACCAGGGAACTCCGCGGTGCTAAAATTTATCTCAAGCGCGAGGATTTGCTCCACACCGGCGCGCACAAAATCAACAACGCCATCGGACAGATTCTCCTCGCCCGGCGCATGGGCAAGAAGCGCATCGTCGCCGAGACCGGTGCCGGACAGCATGGCGTGGCGACGGCGACCGTCGCCGCCATGTTCGGCTTGAAATGTGTGGTTTACATGGGCGCGGTGGATTGCGAGCGGCAGGCGCTCAACGTTTATCGCATGAAAATGCTAGGCGCCGATGTTGTGTCCGTGAAGACCGGCCAGCAGACGCTCAAGGAAGCCATCAACGAGGCCATGCGCGATTGGGTCACCAACATCCGCACCACGCATTACATCCTCGGCACGGTCTATGGCGCGCATCCGTATCCGCTCATGGTGCGGAATTTCCAGCGTGTCATCGGCGATGAGGCGCGCCGGCAGATTCTGGCCAAGGAAAAACGCCTGCCGGATTTGCTCGTGGCCTGCGTCGGCGGCGGCTCAAACGCGATGGGACTGTTTTATCCGTTCCTCAAGGACAAATCCGTGAAGATGGTCGGTGTGGAAGCGGGCGGCCGGGGCATCAAACCCAACCAGCACGCGGCGCGGTTTCATGGCGGCTCGCTCGGCGTGTTGCAGGGCACGCGCTCTTATATTTTGCAGGACAAAAACGGGCAGATCCAGCTCACACATAGCGTCAGCGCCGGACTGGATTACGCCGCCGTAGGCCCGGAACACGCCTGGCTGCGCAACCGGAAACGCGTGGAATACACCTACGCGAAAGACGACGCGGCTTTGGCGGCATTCATGAAGCTGGCGCAGATTGAGGGAATCATTCCCGCACTGGAAAGCGCGCACGCGATTGCCGAGGTCATCAAGCGCGCGCCGAAAATGGGCCGGAACAAGCTCATCATCGTGAACCTGAGCGGTCGCGGCGACAAGGACGTGGCGCAGGTGGCGGCGAAGGTGAAGTTGTGAAGTTGCGAAAAAACAACAGGAAACCTCAATGCCTCCAACAGTCAATGGTATGGGGACAGCAGTCGTCCCAAGTGGCGGAGTTGTTGCTTGGACAAATATTATTTGGACGCGAAATCCAGATTTTGATGCGCTAGAATGCATGGTGTTTTTTTGGTTGCCGATATTTCCTTACTAAACAAATCACACCTTTGATTGGAATGGTAACCAACACCGAAAAATTTCAAACAGAAGGTCAGTTAAGCTGATTGCCCGTTGTTACTTGAGGAGGCGGCTGTGCCTGCTTTTGGTGATCGGCGTAATATCTCTTCTGGTTGTACTATTGAGTCCAGCTTCGGATCGAAGAGTTAGCGACGAAAAATTTAGCGTTCTGTTTCTACTGCTACCGCTAGTTGGATGGCTGATTCTTCAAATTAGCGATCGCAGGACGAAACTGATTTGAACCATTTTAGGTCGGCATAGACTTAGATCACGCGATCCTGAAACGAGGGCAGAAACAGCGATAAAAACCGAAGGTTCGACACCAAAAAGACAAGACTTGGAAACAAAAAATAGGGGAACGAAGGATTGGCGAAGCCCCGATCATACCTTGCGGCCCGTACCATGTAAAAATTGCCCCGCATCAGGGCGCAATCCTCTCAGCACAGTAGTGATTTGGCAGACTGTTTATGGAACGGGCAGGGTTTTGGCATTTGGCGGGTGTTGCTGCAACTCGGTGCGGATTTGGGTGAGAATTTCGTAATAGCACCAGGCGGCAGGTGCATTGGGTTCCTGGGGATGGTCTGGTTTCAGTATCAGGTTGCCGGTGGCGAGGAGAACGCGGCGGACTTCTGGATTCTGACGGACTTTTTCGCGGGTTGCGGCGACGATGAGTTGATAGTGCGCTCCCGGATGGGCGGGGCGATATTCCATTCGCTTTCCTTCAAAACTCACCCAGGAGATGCCTATTTTGGCCAGGTTCTTGTCCGCGAGATCGCCGGCGTGCTTGGCGGCGAAGCCGGTGAGTTGCGCGACTTGCTCCCGGGTATAGGCCCAGTCCACGCCGGGAAAAGTAGCGCGCGGGTCCCGGGGGTCTTCGGGATATTTCATCATCTGCCAGAAGCCTTCGAGGCTGGCGTAGCGCTTGCCGTGAAAGGCAAAGGGTGTGGCGGCAAAATTGGAGAGCAAGCCGAGTTCGTTGCGTTTGGAAAGGATCACCTCGCCCGGCCCGGCTGCTTGCGGGAGAATTTCCCAGGCCGGAGCCCCTTCCGCGGGGGCTGGCTGCCACCAATGCGCCGGATACGTGGTAACTGGTTCGGGCGACTGGCGACCGGTGGTGCGACAGGAACAGATGGTCAGCGGCAGAATCGCCAGGATAACGAGCCAACATCTAACGGGCGTGAAACTCATGGATTCAATTTTGCTGAAAGGAGCTGGAATGACGAGGATAAAAAAGAAAGCAAGGCGCGAAGGCATCCGCGACGGCGCAGGCTGCAAAAGGCGCTGGGGGTGGGAAACAGATCGCACGCCCGGCGTCGAGTGCAGCGCGATGGTTGGGCGGTCCCATAAGCCGTTTGAAGCTCATTTGAAGACCCCCATTCTTAACGGGCTGGACTTTCCACCTGAGCGATCACGGTCTCAGATCGGGCAACGACGAAGTTGACTCTGCAAGGATTTCAAAGCTTTTGGCCATGCGGTCGTACAATTCGAACATGCCGGCCCTGTTGGTCGTGCCGAACCCCAGAGTGTACCCGAGCGTGCCCTCTGCGACGAAGTAGTGGCGGCAGCTCCAAGTTCCATCACCTTGGGGTTTGTCGAAGTCAAACATCAGCGCCGCCCTCGACCTGATGGTCGTTTCGGCGGGGGTAAAGTTCCCGAAGCCCCTGCTGGCCAGAACCGGGTGTACCTGATCGGAGAGCTCCTTGAGGGACTATTTGGGATCGTGAGGCTGCCGAAAGATGATCAAGAGGTGGTTGCCGTCCTCACGCGACGCGAAGCGGATCACCTCATTGGGGCTGTTAGTGGGCACGGGCGGGAAAGAATTCCAGCGCCTGGGGATATCCAGCGCGAAGTTCCAATCGGAACTCTCGTAGTGCTTCATGTCGGTGGTGCCGCGTTTGTAGGCGAAATACAAAAAGGGGCGCGAGTGCCGCCTCATTTTTTCCACGCAGCCATTGTTCCCCAGCTTCCCAAACCGAACGCCGCCGGTTATTTTTTGTCGGTTAAACGATGGATGCTGCACGACAACTGCCGCGGATGGCGCCACAAGGCTGGCTGGGATTGCTCCTGCTGGCGATGTGCTGGCCGCTGAACTGGACGCTGCCCGGCCTGCGCACGGCCTACCTGTTCTTCCCACTGTGGCTGGGTTACATCCTGGTGATGGACGCGCTGGTCCGGTGGCGCGCCGGCACGTCGTTGTGGACGCGTTCGCGCAAGGGGTTCGTCCTGCTCTTCATACTGTCCGTGCCGGCCTGGTGGCTGTTTGAAATCATCAATCGGCGGACGGGCAACTGGGAATATCTCGGCGCCGGCTCGTTTACCCCGCTCGAATACTACGCGCTTTGCACGCTGTCCTTTTCCACCGTGATGCCGGCCGTGTTTGAAACCGCGGAACTCGTGCGGACATTCCGCCGGGTGAAATCGCTGCGGGCCGGTGCGCGCGTCCCGGACACGCCACGGGTTGGTCTCGGTTTGCTGTTCGCCGGCCTGGCCATGCTGGCATTGACGCTGGCTTGGCCGAAATTTTTCTACCCGCTGGTCTGGATTTCACTGGTGTTCATCTTCGAGCCGGCGAACCGTTGGCTGGACCGGCCGCATTTTCTGGAGTGGCTGCAACACGGCGACTGGCGGCCGGTGATTTCGTTGTCACTCGGCGCGCTGATCTGCGGATTTTTCTGGGAGATGTGGAATTACTGGTCCTGGCCGCAATGGATTTATCACACGCCGGGCGCGCAGTTCCTGCACGTTTTCGAAATGCCGCTGCTCGGTTACGGCGGCTACATCCCGTTCGCACTGGAACTGTTCGGACTGAAAAACCTTCTCTGGGCACGAGGACCAAAGCTGGAGCTTTGAACCGGGGCTTTCTGCCGAAAGCGGCCATATCACATCCCCGACTTCTCCGACGGGAAGAAACACGACGCTTTTGAAATCTCTTCATGTAGCTGCAACTGAAACATCGAACATCCAACATCAAACTTAGAATGTTTAGCAAGGATTTCTCCTTGCCGGAGGCGGGTCGGTTGACCTATTCTTAAATTGACACTTGATATGTATGCCGATTGTTAACCCGAACCGCCCGTCAGAAAAATGCAAGAAAACGATTTGAAGCCGCAGGAACCGAGGACGCACGAAATCCCCGACGACCCATTGAGTTCCAAACGCCAGACCGTCCTGGTCTTGGAGGACAACGCCGCTTTCGCCGAAGCGTTGAAGGACACGCTCGAAGGGCAGAATTACAGCGTTACTGTTGTGCCCAGCGGTGTCGAAGGGGTGCAAAAGATACTCCACTCAGACTTCGACGCCATCGTGTGCGACATGGTGATGCCGAACTTCCCCGGAGACATGTTTTATCTGGCTGTCCAGCGTGCCCGCCCACACCTGTGCAAGCGGTTCGTCTTCATGACCGGACACCAGGACAATCCGAAGATCGCCCAGTTCATTCAGGAGGTGCGCGGGATAGTGCTTTGGAAGCCGTTTAAAATGCCCCTGCTGTTCGAAGCGCTCGATACCGTGACCGGCAGAAGCAAATAGCTCATCCCAATGGGCCGTTGATCGCCAGAATGCAATGGACCCGTTGAAGAGCGTTGACACGCAAACGACTGCGGGATGAACCGCCTGCTTTCCATCCTGACCAATCTCTTTCCTCTCTGGGTTTTGCTCGGCGGCGCGCTGGCGTTGGTTCATCCCAACTGGTTCACATGGTTCAGCGGCGATTTCATCACGTGGGGACTTGCGGTCATCATGCTGGGCATGGGCATCACGTTGAGCGTGGACGATTTCAAAAAGGTGTTGAGAATGCCACGCGCGGTCGGCATCGGCTTTGTTGCCCATTACGCCATCATGCCGTTCCTCGGCTGGAGCATTGCGCATCTGCTCCGACTCGAAACGCCGTTCGCCGTCGGCCTGATTCTCGTGTCCTGCTGTCCGTGCGGCACGGCGTCGAACGTGGTCAACTACATCGCGCGGTCGAACGTCGCGTTGTCGGTGTTGATGACGATGTGTTCAACGCTCGGCGCAATTTTGATGACGCCGCTGCTGGCAAAATGGTTGGCGGGCAAATACGTGCCGGTGGACGCGCTGGGTCTGTTTCTGAGCACGGTGAAAATCGTGCTGGCACCGGTGATCATTGGCGTGGCGCTGAACCGCTGCCTGCCGAGGTTCGTGAAATTCATCCTGCCGGTGTCGCCGCTGATTTCAGTGCTGACCATCACGCTTATCTGCGCCAGCATCATCGGCGGCAGCGCGGCGGATTTCAAACGGTCGGGCGGCGAACTGATGCTGGCGGTTTTCCTGTTGCATACCGGCGGATTTTTCCTCGGGTACTTTTCCAGCCGGCTGCTGCGCTGCGACGAACTGACCAGCCGCACGATTTCCGTGGAGGTGGGCATGCAGAACTCCGGACTCGGCGCGGCGCTGGCCCGAGAACATTTTGCACAAATGCCGTTGACGGCACTGCCTTGCGCGATTTCGGCGACGTTTCATTCAGTCATCGGCAGCCTGCTCGCGGGCGTTTGGCGGTTGCGTCCGCCTTCGCCCCGCTTCGGCGTGACCGGGACGGTGCGCAAATAGGCCAACGCTCGCATTTGGGGTTCTGCGAGAGCCAGAGAAAAGCCGCCCATTTTTTGTCGTCGAAGGGGTTGGCTGTTGTTAGCTTGAAGTTTTTTAATATGGAAACGAACGCAAAAGCAAAGGGCAAAATTGCCCATGGAATGTGTGAAAAGGAATTGTGGCCGGAAGTGCTGGCATTCGCACAAAAATGGCGAGAAAAAGACCCGTCCGATTACCAGGCGCTGTACTACATCGGCTTGGGCTTGAGCGGGATGGGACAATTTGCAATGGCGGAAACGGCTTATCGGGGGGCGCTGGCGTTGGAAACGACCGATGCCCGGGTGTGGAACAACTTGGGGGGGCTGCTCTGCGAAAAATTGCGGCGCCCAAGCGAGGGCATCCGCTGCCTGGAGCAGGGTTTGAAAATGGATCCACACAATAAACTCGCATGGTCGAACCTGGCCACGATGGCCGGCAGAATGGGGCATCATCACAAGGCGCTGGAATATGCCGACCGGGCCCTCTCGCTGGATCCAAAACTGGTGGAGGCTTATCTGCACAAAGCCACCGCGGCGAAGGCCTTGAAAAAAATGGACGTCGTCAAGGAGGTTTGCCAAAAGCTGGCTACCATCGAATCGGAAAAATTCCGCCGCGGGCGCTGACCCCGGCAACCATTTCAAATGACCGTGTCAACGGCCAGCCCCAGGATCAGGGTGAACAGGCTGGTGGCGGCAAACAAGCCGACGCCTGACCTCGATTTCGGAAGCGTGGAAAAGGCGCTGGAAAAAAGGCAGCAACGGCTGTGTGCAATACACGTTCAGAAACGTGCAGGCGCCCGCAATCATCGCGGCAAAGATGGCCAGTTCGAATGACTTCTCCGGTCGCGTCGTCCGCGATGCCGGAGTCACAACTCCATTCATAAATCCCTGATTATTGGCACAAGCCGGGCAGAAAGAAAATCGAAACCAACCCGGCTTCTTCCGGACCACGGCTTGGCGATTGTCTTGAAAACGCGGATAAGTTAGCTTCAAGCTGTGATTTACGACGCTTCACTGGACGGGTTGCTGCAAAAGGTTTGGGACGGCCGGCGCATCAACCCGGCCGATGCGTTGCGGCTGTATTCCCTGCCGCTGGAGGAGCTCGGCGCGCTCGCCGACCGCCGCCGCCAGCTCGCCAAGGCGAAGGATTTCAACGGCCGCGGCAACGACATCGTCACTTATCAGATTGATCGCAATGTCAATTACACCAACGTCTGCAACGTCTATTGCAAGTTCTGCGCGTTTTATCGGACGGAAAAGGACGCCGACGCCTATGTCATCACGCTCGACGAGATGGACAAAAAGATAGAGGAGACCGTCGCGCTGGGAGGCACGCAGATTTTGATGCAGGGCGGGCACCATCCCAAGCTGACCAAGCAATGGTATCTCGATTTGCTCTCGCACATCAAAACGAAATGGCCGCAGGTCAACATCCACGGATTCAGCCCCAGCGAGTTTATCCACTTCCGCGAGGTGTTCAACGAACCGCTGGACAAAATCATCGGCGATTTCGTGAAGGCCGGGCTGGGCTCGATTCCCGGCGGCGGCGGGGAAATCTTGGTGGACCGCGTGCGCCAGAAAGTTTCACCGCTCAAGGCGATGAGCGATGACTGGCTCGAAGTGATGGACGTGGCGCACCGGTTGGGATTGAATTCCAGCGCGACGATGATGTTCGGTCACGTGGAGACGATTGAAGACCGCATCGAACATCTGGAGCGACTGCGTACGCAGCAGGACAAATCCAATCAACGTGCTTCCGGCATCCTGCCGGAAGTTCAAACCAAAGGCGAAGTTGGTTCTGCCGGCAAGATCCCGGCAGCACGCTACGGGAATTTCACCGCGTTCATCTGCTGGACGTTTCAGGCTGAGCACACAAAGCTCAAAGCGCCGACCGTCGGGGCGCACGAGTATTTGCGGACGCAGGCGCTGGGCCGGATATACCTCGACAATTTCACGAATGTGCAAAGTTCGTGGGTGACACAAGGCCAGGAAATCGGCCAGGTTGCCCTCAAGTTCGGCGCGAACGATCTCGGCAGCATCATGATCGAGGAAAACGTCGTCAGCCAGGCCGGTACCACGTTCCGCATGACCGTGGCCGACATGCACCGGCTCATTCAGGACCTCGGCTACGAGCCGCACCAGCGCGACAACTGGTACCGGTTGGTGAACTGAAGTAGCACAGGCCTCCGGCGAGTGTGCGGATGCCAAAGACACAGACCAGAGGTCTGTGCCACAAATCTTCCGCATCGCCGACCTTGCTGGGACTGACCCGGTCAAAAGCGCACCCAATGTGGCACAGGCCTCCGGCCTGTGTTTCTGGGCGTCCTACCCGGGGGATTGTGAGTATTTTTTGCGGGACGCCGTCCTCTGAATCAGTTATGACATGGCATCAGCCAGGCCGGTTATGAAAACGCCCGCTTTCATTCTTTGCCCCGGGAGAACGGAAGAATTTTTTACGAGACTTTTACATCACTATGACAACCCGCCGCCTTTCGCGGTGTTAATTAAACAAAAACACAAATCCATGAAAAAAATCATCTCCATCGCCAGTTTAGCCGGCTTGATGGCGCAGGCAATCTTCGGCGCCGAGCCAGCGTTGACCATCTACAACCAGAACTTCGCCGTCGTGCGCGACACCGTCCCGCTCGACCTCAAATCCGGCGTCAACAACGTGCGTTACGCCGACGCCACGGCGCGCGTCGAGCCGGACTCGGTGATTTTGCGCGACCCGGCCGGCAAACATTCGCTCCAGATCTGGGAACAAAACTATCGCAACGACCCCGTCACCCAGGAATTGCTGCTGTCGCTGTTCGAGGGCAAGACGATTGATTTTCAAAACAGCCGGATGAAGGATAACACGCAGTCGCGTGAATTTATTCCGGGTAAAATCATTCGCAGCGGTTACGTGCCAGGTGGCGGTTCGGAACAGCCCATCATCGAGGTGAACGGCAAATTGCAGTTCACCCTGCCCGGAACCCCGCTGTTTCCCGATCTGGGCGATGACACGGTGCTCAAGCCGACGCTGAACTGGCTGCTGCAATCCGACCAGCCGGGCAAATTCGACGCCGAGGTCAGCTACATCACCGGCGGTTTCACCTGGGAGGCGGATTACAACCTCGTCTCGCCGGAGAAGGGCGACACGGTGGATTTGATCGGCTGGGTGACGATGAACAACCAGAGCGGCAAGACGTTCCGTGACGCCAGAATCAAATTGATGGCCGGTGATGTGAATAAAATCCAGCCACAGAATTATCCAATGGCGGCCGGTCGGGTGATGAAAATGATGGATATGGCTACAGCCGCTCCTGCTGTCACAGAAAAGGCATTTGATGAATTTCATCTTTATTCGCTGGCACGGACCACGACGTTGCTCGACCGCGAGACCAAGCAGGTGGAATTCGTCCGCGCCACGGATGTGAAAGCGCCGGTGATTTACATTTATGACGGCGCAGAATCGGGCTACCGCTTTTACGGCGGGCTGAACAGCGACCGTGGTTACGGCACGCAGGGCAACAAGAAGGTCCGGGTGATGCGCGAGTTCGTGAACGCGGAGACGAATCATCTCGGCATCGCGCTGCCAAAGGGCAAACTGCGGTTTTATCGCCGTGACGCCGACGGCCAGATGGAATTTGTGGGCGAGGACATGATTGACCACACGCCGCGCAACGAGACCATACGCGTAACCACCGGCAACGCCTTCGACCTGGTGGGCGAACGCAAGCAGACCAATTTCCGCGTGGACAACGGCGACAAGTGGCTGGATGAATCGTTCGAGATCAAATTGCGCAACCGCAAAAAGGAGCCGGTGGAAATCCGGGTGGTCGAACATCTCTATCGCTGGAACAACTGGGAAATCACGGCCAAGTCAGACGACTTCAAGAAAACCGATGCCCAGACCATCGAATTCCGCGTGCCGATGAAGCCCGACGAGGAGCGCACGGGGACTTACACGGTGCATTATTCGTGGTGATCCAGATTGGAGTTCAAGCTTCGGTCGTATCCATGCAGTAAAAAATTCTTTTAACCCGAAGTCGAGTGCGGCGCAGCCGCACGGGGAGCGCACGCCGCTGGCGTGCGGTTTTCGGCGGCTCGCCGAAAATCTCGTCCCACAAACTTTCTCGCGCCAAAATCGGACAAAGAAAGTGAGACGAAGGTTTTGGCGAGCCGCCCAAACCGGCACGCGGGCCGCGTGCGCTACCCATTCCGATTTCGGAGTTCGGGTGTGCGCCGGTGAAGCTGGGTGCCATGCGGGTGAGAGTCCCGCCGGTCGAATTGGACTGTTCACGACCGAAAGCTGGGTCAGGGAAGAGGCCGCGAGGCCGA
>Ga0208821_1000201_pt1 | contig 50593 bp, 40 predicted proteins | sample June2015DPH_20_5_FD_184720 | JGI IMG/M metagenome (GOLD analysis project Ga0208821, IMG submission 184720) | Peatland microbial communities from SPRUCE experiment site at the Marcell Experimental Forest, Minnesota, USA - June2015DPH_20_40... | ecosystem: Environmental > Terrestrial > Soil >...
CCCCGATGATATCCTCGGGCTTCTTGTAGTTGGTCAGCAGTTGGTCGATTAACTTCTTGTCGATTGCCATGGGGTCCTCCTATTTTCTTCTTCCCATGGCCGTTTACACAGTTTTATTTACACCCTCGGATGGTCGGCTACTCGGAAGTTATGCGGTGGTTGGCGTAACATCCCCATTTCACTCACCATGCCGTCAATGAATGTGAACCCTGGGTGCCCCACACTTCGCGCTCTTTGCGAATGTGTGGGTGCGCGCGGAGAGCTGACAGCTGAGAGCTGATCCGGACGCCGACTGTTAGAATTCCGTCGATGATCTTTCGCAGCGATAATCGCACTCCTGAGCAGATTCGTCCCGTCAACATTATTCCCGACTTCATCTCGACCGCGGAGGGCTCGGCGCTGATTGAGATGGGGAACACTCGCGTCATCTGTACTGCATCGGTTGAAGAATCGGTACCTGTGTTCTTGCGCAATTCGGGTAAGGGATGGATCTCCGGCGAGTACGGGATGCTGCCTCGCTCGACGCTGACCCGGACAGCGCGGGAATCCGCCAGGGGACGGCAAAGCGGGCGCACGCAGGAAATTCAGCGGCTCATCGGACGCTCGCTGCGCGCGGTGGCCGATTTGAAGCGCTTGGGCGAGCGCACCATCTGGATTGATTGCGACGTGATCCAGGCGGACGGGGGCACGCGAACGGCTTCGATCACCGGGGCGTTCGTCGCGCTGGGCCTGGCTTTGCAGCGTCTGATCGATGCGGGAACATTGACTGCGGCGCCGATCAAGGATTTTGTGGCGGCCATCAGCGTGGGCATCGTGGACGGCGAAGTTCTTCTCGATCTTAACTACGAAGAAGACTCGCGCGCCGACGTGGACATGAACTTCGTCATGACGGCAGGCAACAAAATTGTTGAACTGCAGGCCACCGCGGAGCACCAGGTGTTTGACGACGCTCAACTGGGAAAGATGATGGCGCTCGCCCGGCAGGGCGTCCGGTCGCTGATTGCCAAGCAGCAGACGCTGCTCGGGAAGCTGGCTCTGCGACAGTGAGGCCCAGAACCTTCACCACAGAGACACAGAGGCACAGAGAGAACCTTCAAATCTGTAAAAACTAGGTTTTTCCCGTCTCTTGGATTCCTCTGTGGCTCTGTGTGTCTGTGGTGGGTGTGCTCATGGCAGGGGCTGTGGTTTAGAATGTCTTGTCGTATCGCAATGCTAGGAGGATTTATGAAACTCACCCCGGGCAAACTCGCTGGAATGAAGGCTGTATCGAATGAACGTGGCGTAATCGCGGCTGCTGCCATGGACCAGCGCGGCTCGCTGCAGAAGTCTCTCGCCAAGGAAAAAGGCTCGGCCGTTTCTGACGCGATGATGGAGGAATTCAAGATTTTGGTGAGCGAGGTCCTGACGCCGCATGCCAGCGCCATCCTGCTTGATCCCGAGTGGGGACTGCCGGCTTCGAAGCGGCGCGCCAAAAACGCAGGTCTGCTGCTGGCTTATGAAAAGACCGGCTACGACAAGACGGGACCGGGGCGCCTCGGCGATCTGCTCGACCACTGGTCGGCGCGCCGTCTGAAAGAAGCGGGCGCGGACTGCGTCAAGATTCTGCTTTACTACACGCCGTTTGATCCGAAAGACATTAACGACAAGAAGCACGCCTGGGTCGAGCGGCTGGGCGATGAGTGCCGCGCCAACGACATCCCGTTCTTCCTCGAGTTCGTCACTTACGAAGAAGGCGAGGACGAGAAGGGCTTCGACTTCTCGAAAAAGAAACCGAAGGCGGTCATCGAAGCCATGCGCGAGTTCACCAAAGACCGCTACGGCGTCGACGTAATGAAGGTGGAAGTCCCGGTCAACATGAAGTTTGTGGAAGGGACCAAGTCCTACAAGGGTGAAAAGGCCTACTCGAAGCAGGAAGCGATGAAGCTGTTCCGTGAGGCGGCCGCGGTCGCGACCAAGCCCTTCATCTATCTGTCGGCGGGCGTGAGCAATTCCGAGTTCACCGAGTCGCTGGAACTCGCAGCCGAGTCGGGCGTGAAATTCAACGGCGTACTCTGCGGACGCGCCACCTGGAAAGAAGGGATCCCCGTGTACGCCAAACACGGCGCCCATGCTTTCCGGAAGTGGCTGGAAGATGAAGGCGTCAAGAACATCAATAACGTGAACGAGCGCTTGAAGGCTGCAACCTCGTGGTACTCGATCTACGGAGTGGAACCGGCGCTGGCGCACGTGTAAGTGAAACCGTTTCCCAAGCGCAGAGGCGGGTCTTCGGGCCCGCCTTTGTTTGTTGCTACGCGGTGGAGCGACGGGCGTCTCGCCCGTCCAGCATTTTCGCGGCCGGGCGGGGACGCCCGGCGCTCCACAAGCTAGATTGGTGCTGAATGCCAGTTGCTGACCGCAAGACCGCTCTGATCACCGGCGCCTCGTTCGGCATCGGAATGGAATTCGCCCGCATCTTTGCGCGCGAAGGCTGCAACCTGGTTCTCGTCGCCCGCAGCGCCGACAAACTCCGGCAACTCGCATCCGAACTCGAGAAGGCCCACGGCGCCCGTTCGCTGATTCTGGCGACCGACCTGACCGAACCTGGAGCGTCTTCGTATGTACTGGATCAGACCACGCGCGCGGACATTCAGGTGGATGTGCTGGTGAACAATGCGGGGTTCGGACAGTACGGTTTTTTTGCCGAGAACGATCTCGAAGAATGTCTGCGCCAGATCCAACTCAACGTGACGACTCTCACCCACCTCACGCGCCTGTATCTTCCGGCAATGATTGAACGCGAGAGTGGGAAGATTCTGAACGTGGCGTCCACCGCCGCGTTTCAGCCGGGGCCGCTGATGGCCGTATACTTCGCGACCAAGGCTTACGTCCTGCATTTTTCAGAAGCGCTGGCGAATGAACTCAACGGGTCGGGCGTCGCAGTAACTTGCCTTTGCCCAGGCGCAACGGACACGGAGTTCCACAAGCGCGCAAATGCAACCGGCATGCGCCTGCTGAAGTTCGGCTCGATGGATCCGCGCACCGTTGCCGAAGACGGTTATCGCGCGTTGATGGCTGGAAAACCGGTGGTGATTGCGGGGTTCAAGAATTGGCTGCTGGCGCAATCGGTGCGCTTCTTCCCGCGCCGGTGGGTGACGGCGATTGCCAGGAAAACGCAGGAGCAGTAGCGGTGATGGAGCGACGGGCGTCCTCGCCCGTCCGCCGAGATGCTGCACGCCGCGAGACGCGGCAAGCCGCGTCTCTACGGGACACTTGATTGTGGTGTCTTGCGCCCGGCTAATGCCGCTTGCACGCGACTGTGGTAACGCCCGTAGCCGAAGTAAATCACCATGCCGATCGCGAGCCAGATAATCAGCCGCAGCCAGGTATCGCGCGGCAGACTCACCATCATGAGCCCAGCCACCAGGATCCCCATAATCGGCACGAACGGAACCCACGGGGTTTTAAATGGACGAGCCAGTTCCGGCCGGCGTACTCGGAGAATCCACACGCCCGCGCACACGATGACAAACGCCAGCAGCGTGCCGATGCTAACCAGTTCGCCCAGAATGCCGATCGGAATCAGCGACGCAAAAATTGACACGAAGATTCCCACCGTAATGCTTGAGATCCAGGGAGTCCGGAAGCGGGGATGCACCGCGCCGGCCCACTGCGGCAGAAGGCCATCGCGCGACATGGAGTAGAACACGCGAGACTGCCCGAGCAGCATCACCAACATCACGCTGCCCAGGCCGGCAATCGCCCCCAACTTCACGAGCACGCTGCCCCAGCGCACGCCGGTGTGATCAATGCCAACGGCAACCGGATCGGGGACGTTCAAGGTGGTGTAGGAAACGACTCCGGTGAGCAGTCCAGAAACGAGAATATAGAGGATCGTGCAAATCACCAGCGAACCGAGAATGCCGATCGGCATATCCCGCTGCGGATGCTTCGCTTCCTGCGCTGCGGTGGAGACGGCGTCAAAGCCGATGTAGGCAAAGAAAATGACTCCGGCCCCTCGCGCGATTCCGGACCAACCATAATGTCCAAATTCCCCGTTATTCGGTGGAATGAACGGATGCCAGTTTCGGGCGGCGATGTCCGGGTGCTTCAGAAGAAAAACACCCGCAATCGCAATAAACGTGAGCACGATTGCAACCTTGATTATGACGATTGCCGAGTTGAAGTTCGCCGATTCTTGAATGCCGATGACCAGAATCGTGGTCACGAGAACGATGCCAATGAAGGCAATCAGGTTGAACGAACCATGAACATGCGTAAGCGTGGCCGGATCGACGCCGTGGGCTTGCAGTGTTGGCAGGATGGTGGCCACCCGCTCCCATCGGTTGTTGTACATCACCATGTCGGTGCCGGGAGTTGCCGTCAGCGATGGCGGCAAATGAATGCCATAGTCCTGAAGGAAGCTGTTTACGTAGCCGCTCCAGCCGGAGGCTACCGTGGCGGCGCCAAAGGCGTATTCGAGGATCAGGTCCCATCCGATGATCCAGGCAAAAATCTCGCCCAGGGTCGCATAGCCGTAGGTGTAAGCGGAACCGGCGATCGGAATCAGCGCGGCGAATTCCGAGTAGCAGAGACCCGAAAACACGCACGCGATGCCCGCAAGAATGAAGGAAAGCACGATGGCGGGTCCGGCGTATTGCGCGGCCGCCGCTCCAGTCAAAACAAAAATGCCTGCCCCGATGATGGCGCCGATGCCAAGCGTAATCAGGTTCGTCGCGCCCAACGCGCGCTTCAGCGAATGTTCCCCATGTTCAGCGGACTCATCCAGGATCATGTCGAGCGGCTTGGTAGCCAGCAGATTGGCCATTTCGGCGATCTCTCCTCAGAACTTAAGCGTTCGCATTTCGCGGCCGCCAGATGTAATACACCGGAATGCCGAGCAGCACGATGAACAATCCCGGCCAGGTGTATTGCGGTTTGTAGCGTAACAGCACAATGTCAATAAACAAAGCCATCACGATGTAGATGGCAGGCAGGACGGGGTATCCGATGGCTTTGTACGGACGCTCGGCCTCGGGATGGGTGCGGCGCAAGACAAAAATTCCGAAGATGGTGAGCACGTAAAAAACCAGCACCGCAAAAATAATGTAGTCCAGGAGCTGGCCGTAACTGCCGGAGATGCAGAGAACGCATGTCCAGATCATCTGCACCATCAGAGAAACCGCGGGCGTTTTATATTGAGGGTGCAGACGGGCAACTCCATGGAAGAACAGACCATCCTTCGCCATGGCGTAGTAGACGCGGGCTCCAGAGAGAATTAAGCCGTTGTTGCAGCCAAAACCTGAAATCATGATGGCGACAGCCATGAGCGATCCGCCGATCGAACCAAACATCTGCGTCATGACCGCGGTGGCCACGCGGTCCTCGCGGGCGTATTGGATGCCGCGCTCCAGCAGCGTCGCTCCGGTCGGACTGCCCACCAGCGGCAGCGTGCCCAGATAAACAAAGTTGCACGCGATATAGAGCGCGATCACCACGCCGGTACCGAGCGCCAGCGACAACGGAAGATTTCGGCTGGGATTTTTCACCTCACCGGCGGTAAAGGTAACGTTGTTCCAGGCATCGGCGGAAAATAGCGATCCGACTTGCGCAATCGCCAAGACGGTGAGCGTCGAGACCAGCACGCTTCCTCCGACACCTCCTCCAACGTCATGCAAAGTGCCAAGGGACGCATTGTTCCAGAAGTTTGCGCCGAAATTCGCGGCTACTGCCTGCGCGTTCCGGCCAAGAAAGATTCCGAAAAGCACCAAGCCGAGCAGCGCCGAAACTTTTGCCGTGGTGAAAATGTTCTGGATGAAAGCGCCCGTCTTCACGCCGAAAATATTGATGACCGAGAGCAAGACCACCACCAGGATGGCGGCGAGGTTCTGCGTGTTCAGTCCAACATCCATGCCGCCCAGAATCATTGGTCCGACGGTGAACTTCGGCACTTTCCACAGGTGGACAATCCAATGACTGGAGGAGACTGCCGGCCAGAAGACTCCCAGGAATTTGCCGAAAGCGACGCCCACGGCAGCGATCGTGCCCGTTTGAATCACGAGAAACAGCGTCCAACCGTAGAGAAATCCCCAGAGCGGGCCGAGCGACTCGCGCAGATAAACGTATTGCCCGCCTGCGCGCGGCATCATGGCCGCCAGTTCGCCGTACATGAGCGCTCCGACAATGGTGAGAAAACCGGTGATGAGCCAGGCGCCAATCAGCAGCGCCGGCGAGGCGACCTCGCGAGAAATCTCGGCGGAGACAATGAAGATGCCCGAGCCAATCATGGAGCCCATCACCAGCATGGTTGCGCTGGTCAGGCCGAGACCTTTGACTAGCTCTTCGTCCTGATGGGTGTGTCGCTGCCAATCGCTGATGTTCGAACCGACTTTCGAAGCGGAAACTGGGGGTGGAACGTTCGTGCTCACGAACCTCCTAAGGCCTGCTGAAAATTTCCCTCTGTAAAGACGGGGCTTACCTCGTCTCGGGTCGCGCAGTCTCGTCCGCCGCGGGAGACGCGGCAAGCTGCGTCTCTACGGGAGTTGCAAGAGAGCTTTCAACTTTACCGCAGAAGCCTCAAAAATTCCTCCGCTGATTTGCGGGGATCCCGTAACAAGTCGGATATCACCGCGACGGAGTCGGCGCCGGCATCGATGACGGAACGGGCGTTGGCGCGGGTAATGCCGCCGATCGCAACCAGAGGTTTGCGCGTCAGTTCCCTTGCCCGGCGAACGCCTTCGAGTCCCACGACAGGATCCGGATTGGCTTTACTGGTGGTCGCGAAGATGGGGCCGATGGCGAGGTAGTCGGCGGTCGTTTTATCGGCTTCCGCCAGCTGCTCGGGATTGTGAGTTGATACTCCGAGCCAGCGAGCGGGGCCAATGATGCGCCGCGCCGATTCGGGCAATAGATCATCCTGTCCAACATGCAGGCCATCGAAGCCAACGGCCAGGCAGAGGTCGGCGCGGTCGTTCATGATGAGCTTGACGCTTGCTCCCAGGCGCGCTCTGAGTTCGCGCGCCTCGTCGAGCATGCGGCGGGCGCTTCCTGACTTGTTGCGATACTGCAGCAATGTGCAGCCACCGGCCGCGAGTGCCTCGGCAGCGGCGAACATGGCATCGGCGTCCGGGAAGCATTCGGCGTCAAGAATGGAATATAGGCGAGGAAGGAGCATTGTCCGCTTTGTAGTCTATTCATTTCCGAACCAGGTGTCAGCACAGCGATCGCGTCAGGCGAGGGCGAGGTAATTGATGTAATCGGTTTTGGTCAGTCAACGCGCTGAGGCCACTCGAATCGGTTCCAGTCATCATGACCGTTCCAAGTCACAACGCCTTTCTTGACCGGTGAACTCGACAGGAAGGGTACGCCGCCATCAAGATTGAGACATACGATGAAGCGGCGAGACTTAGGGGCGTGCATAGAAAACCCACCAACGCCGGGGTTGTATGCCCATTTTGTATTCAGCTTCAAAATGGCATCGCTATTCACAACGTAGAAGAACTCTGGCTTTTCTACAGCTTGGTACACAGCGCCTTCCACGCTAGCATCACCCACCTTCAACGACAATGATGTCCTCACGAAGTGGATGACAGACCCCTTGTACTTGAGCTTGGTGACCAGAGCATCGCCCCATAGTTTGTCTTTCTGCGTCATCGAGTACGTCGTGAAAGGCCGCGAAAGATCGACGCTGTACGGAGTCGGCCCACTGGCATCATCACCCGCATAGGCTCCATGCACCACGGCAAAGAACACAACGGCAGCGCAAACAAGTCGCACGTTCGGCTCTCAGTCCATGGCCCTTGTAACACCCTTGGCCCGTTGAGTGCAACATAGTTGTTGTAATATCGCCTTTGCACCAACAGCTTATTTTACCTTCGCCAGGAATCTCTCGATGAATCCAGTATCGAAATTCCCGGCGCGAAAGTCCGGATCAGCCAGAATTCGCCGGTGCAGCGGAATCGTCGTGTGGATTCCTTCCACGATAAACATTCCCAGGGCGCGGCTCATGCGCGAAATGGCCTCGCTGCGATCCTTGCCGCGCACCACAAGTTTGGCAATGAGCGAGTCATAGTATGGAGGAATCGTGCCTTCGGCGTAGGCGGCGGTGTCGATGCGCACGCCCGTCCCTCCCGGAGGGTTGAAGGTAGTTATCTTTCCCGCCGAGGGCGTGAACTTCTCCGGATGCTCGGCATTGATACGGCACTCGATGGCGTGTCCGCGGTGCACGATGGGGCCTTGCAACACGTCGGCCAGCTTTTCACCCGCGGCAATCATGATCTGGCTCTTCACGAGATCCACGTCCGTGACCATTTCGGTGACCGGATGTTCGACCTGGATGCGCGTGTTCATCTCGATAAAGTAAAGCCGCCGCTCTTTATCTTTGTCCGTGTCCATAAGGAATTCGATGGTGCCGGCATTCTGGTAGCCGACCTGGCTGAGCGTTTTGCAGATGATGTCTCCGATTTCCTTGCGCAGCTCGGGCGTCATCTTTACAGCCGGCGACTCTTCGAGCAGCTTCTGGTGGCGGCGCTGAATCGAGCACTCGCGTTCCCCCAGACTGACGACGTTGCCGTGCTCGTCGCCCAATACCTGGAATTCGATGTGGCGCGGGTGCTCGACATACTTCTCCAGGTAGAGATCGCCGTTGCCGAAGGCGGCCGAAGCCTCCGACTGCGCCTGACGATAAAGCCCGGGCAATTCATCTTCATCGCGCACAATTCGCATGCCCCGCCCGCCACCGCCCGCTGTGGCCTTGAGGATGACCGGAAACCCGACCTGCTGCGCCCACTCACGCGCTTCATCAGCAGAAGCGACCACGCCGTCGGAACCGGGAAGGATCGGCACCCCGTGCTGCTTCATGGCGGCGCGAGCTTTCTCTTTCTCGCCCATCAGCCGGATGACGTCGGGAGTCGGCCCGATGAACTTGATATGACAGGCTTCACAAACTTCCGCGAAGTTGGCATTTTCCGAAAGCAGGCCATAGCCGGGATGGATGGCGTCCACATTCGCGATCTCGGCCGCGCTGATCACCGCGGGAATGTTGAGATAGCTTAGCGCCAGTTGCGGCGGGCCAATGCAAATCGCCTCATCGGCAAAGCGCACATGGAGCGAATTCCGGTCCGCCTCACTGTAGATCGCCACCGAGCGGATGCCGAGCTCCTTGCATGCGCAAATGACGCGCAGCGCAATCTCGCCGCGATTCGCTACCAGAATTTTCTTGAACATGATCTGCCTGGGGGTTCGGGCTCTAGCTTGGCGTCCCACAAGTCCGTTGCACAAATCCAGAACGTCATCCTGAGCGAAGCGAAGGACCTATGTAGTTGACCGCGCAAAATGCATAGGTCTTTCGCTTCGCTCAAGATGACAGCCTATACTGGTAGCGCGAATCTGCGGGATACGACATTAGCGGAATAGCATCCATTATTTTGTTGGCCGGAGGGCGAATAGCTCCTGGCCGTACTCGATGGGCTGGCCGTTGGCGACGAGCTTCTTGACCAACTCTCCGGCCATGTCGCATTCGATTTCGTTCATCAGCTTCATCGCTTCAACAATGCACAAAACCTGGCCCACTTCCAGCGCATCGCCGACTTTGACAAAGGGCGGGGACCCGGGCGACGGCGATTCGTAGAAGGTGCCGACGATCGGCGACCGCACAATGTGCAAGACTTCCTCAGATTCAGGGGCAGCAGCGTTCGCTGCCAGATCAACCTGGGCAGGGAGGGAAGCCGGAGGGACCGGGACAGAAACGGGGTGAACCGCGATAAAACGCGAGTCTGGCGACGCCGTGGGCGACGGTTCGGCGGCGCGCTTGATCTTCACTTTGACATCGCCGCGCTCCATTTCAAATTCGGCGATGTCCTTTTCGATTAAGAATTCGATGAGTTCTTTCAGCTCTTTTTGATTCATGTATATGGCGGGTTCCACTTTCAAAATCCCGCTAACTGGGCAGCGGGTTCCGAGGGCATACCGGCCCGGGGAATTATGCAATAAATCATTTATTTACTTAATTTTATCCACTAAATAATAACCAATTCTTTATCTGTGGGCATCAGCACTTCGCAACCCGAAGACGTGACCACCACCACATCTTCGATCCGCACACCCCACTTCCCAGGAAGGTACACGCCAGGCTCGATCGTAATGACCATTCCCGCTTCCAGTTTCTGGGTCTGACCCTCCGCCAACCTGGGCGCCTCGTGTATCTCCAATCCTAAACCATGCCCGGTCGAATGGGTGAAGTACCGGGCCAGTTTCCGCTGGCGAAGCACATGACGCGCCGCGCCATCCACCTCGGCGGCGGTCACGCCCGGACGAACTGCCGCGATGGCGGCCTGCTGCGCTTCCAGCACGGCCTCATACAGCCGTCGAGTTTCTCCCGAAGGCCGTCCGACATGCACAGTTCGCGTGCGATCCGAACAATAAGCGGCGAGTATAACACCAAAATCACAGACCACGAACCCGCGCCGGGGAATGCGCGCGCCGGAGGCCCGGCCATGAACGATCGCCGAGCGAGTTCCCGAAGCGACTATCGTCGGGAACGACATTCCTTCGGCTCCGGCACAACGCGCCTCGAATTCCATGGCGGCGGCGACTTCGACCTCACTCACACCCGGCCGAATTTTCCTGCGTGCGATCCGGAACAGACTGGCGCCGAGTTCAACCGCCCGCCGGAGGCGCAGGATCTCGGCAGCGTCCTTCACCATGCGGGCACGCTCGACCAGCGGCGGCGCGGATCGCAAACGCGCTCTCCCTTTCAGCACCGACGCCAACCGGTCGCGCATGCCGGCGGTAATCGACTCCGGTTCGATGCCGATCAATGCCGGCGTCGAACCTCTTCGCTCGGCGGCCAGCCACTCCGCTGCCGCCACCAGTGGGGACTTGCGAGCGATGACAATCCTTGCACCATTGACTTCCTCTCTTGCCTGGGCGGTGTAGCGGCCGTCCGTAAAGAGGATGCAACCACGATCAGCGACCAGCAAAGCAGCTGCACTGCCAGTAAAGCCACAGAGATAGTGAACGTTGGGCAGGTGCGCGATGAGCAGGCAGTCAAGCTTGTGGGCCGAGAGCGAGGCTTGGAGCCGACGCAGGCGTCCAGTATGGTCCAGGGTAGTAGGGTCCAAGGCTGTGGGGTTCATGTCGGTATGGCATGGAGTGTAGCAGGGTGCTCGAAGCGGGTGGCTGGAAGCTGATCACCGCAAAAGCTAAGCCGCCGGGCTCTCGGCAGGTTCTCCGAGAAAGCCGGCGGCTGTGGCTCGTTTTAACTTCGCGCTTACGTCTGAATGATGCGCGGAGTGATGAAGAAAATCAGCTCCTGGTTTGAAGTGGTCACCGTACGGTGCTTGAACAGGTTGCCAAGGTACGGGATATCCCCGAGCAAAGGCACCTGCGACACGGCCAGCGAGTTCTGAGTCTGGATCACGCCGCCAATCACCACCGTGCCGCCGTCGGTGATCAGCACTTGCGTGGTCGCCTGCTGCGTGATCAGGGTCGGGTTGCCGTAAGAGTCTTCATGGCCAAAGTCAGGCAAGGTGTTCTCCACATCCACATTCAGGAAGATGGTCCCTTCCGATGTGATCTGCGGGGTCACGGTCAGTCGCAGGAAAGCATCCACGTAGGTAGTGGTCGGCGGACCCCCCAACTGGGCCGTGGTCACGATCGGTACGCGCACGCCCTGTTTCACCACCGCCTGAATGTTGTTCTGGGTGACCACACGCGGACGGGAAAGAACTTTCAGCAATCCTCGCGACTCGGCCATGGTGAGCACAACGTCGAGCCGCATATTGCTGGAGGAGTTGAGAAGTTGCAGACCGCTGGTCGGCCCGGTTACGCCCAGGTTCGAAAACAAAGGAATCAGAGTCGTGGTCGTGCCGGTGCCGCTGCTAGCGGTCCCAACGGTTGGCGCGCCGCCAACGGCGGTTGGGCCGTTGTTCCAGCCAAAGCCGAGCTGCACGCCGATGTCACGAGCAAAGCTGCGAGTGGCCGCGACCACGCGGGCTTCAATTTCGACTTCCTGCGTCTTGCGGTCCAGTTGCTGGATGATGCGGTCAATCTGCGGCAGAACCGCCGGAATGTCGTTGACGATCAGCGAGTTGGTGCGTTCGTCGGCGACCACATCGCCACGCTGACTCAGGAATTTCTTGATCGGCATGATCAGATCCTTGGAGTGGGCGTAGCTGAGGAAGCGGGTGATGCTGACTTTGTCGACCGCGAGCGCCTCGGCATCGATTTGGGCGCGCCGGCCCTCGGCTTCCTTCCTCAACGTTTCAATGGTGGCGATGCGCAGTACATTACCGTCCAGTTGGCGGGACAGACCGTTGTTCTTGAGCACGATGTCCAGCGCCTGATCCCACGGCACGTCATCGAGCACGATCGTCAGATTGCCGTGGACCATGGGATCGAGCACGACGTTCAAACCGCTGATCTCGTGAATCAGGCGGAAGAAATCTTTCAGATCCACATCCTTAAGATTGACCGAGATCGGCTCGCCGGTGTACTTGACCCCGCTCACCGCCGGCTTTTGTGCCAACTGAGCTTTCTGCTCGGCCGCCAGATTTACGGCCGGCTGGATGGCCTGCCCGTTGCCGGCATCTTGCCCGAGCGCGGCATTGGCATTGGTGGCGACCAGTTCTGCCGCCGTCTTGTCGGCAAAGCGACCCGCCGCTTCCTGAGCCTTCGCGTCCGGCTCGGCAGCTTTGTTGTCCTTGACCGAATACTTGGGTTCCACGAAGGCAAAGTCCGCCGGTTTCTCGGGGTTCTCTGCCGAGGCCGGGGTTTGCGCCACCGCCGTCGTGGGAGTTGCCGCCACCGGAGCCGAAGCGACCGGAGCCGAAGCCAGCATCAGTTTCGGCGCGGCACTCGTAGCCACCGATTTTGCGGCGGGCGCTGATTGGCGATGGGACAGCACGGCTTCATTGGTCTTAAGATCATTGATCTTAAGATCATGGATCTTGAGAATGAAGCTGCCGTCCGGGCCCGCCACCAGTTCATGCTGGCGGCTGCTCGCGAGATCACTCCCGGTGAGATCCGTATTGGTCAGGTCAATGACCACGCGCGTGGTGGGCGAGGTTTGCCCGTCCATCCCGACGCGGACGTCTTTCACGCCGTCGCTGCCAACGCTGATGCGGCTCTGCGCCGTGGCCATCACGGTGTTGGGAAAGTCAACGACGATGCGTGCCGGAGAATCGAGCGTCGTCACTCTCGGCGTCAGTGTGCCCTTCGCCTTGAACTCGACACGCAATCCGTCCTGGCTGTGCGCGATCTCGAGCCTCTGCAATGCAGCGCTCGCGCCCACTCCCTTGCCCGTCATGTCAGCCGCGGCTGCGATCGTTATCACTAGCACTACGAACGCCAGCAGCGGAACCAAGATGCCCAGCAGTTGCTTTCGCATTTCCCTATCCCCCCATGCGAGGCGGTTTCGCCTCCATGTGTTTCTTCAAAGTCTTTTCTCCAGGCCTACACTGCCGGAGTCGTAATCTTCTTCACTACTTCCCGCGTAAAAGTCTTGCCTAACCGGTCCTGCAGCGTTTCCTGGAAAACAATGGAGTCGCCCGTGATCTTCATCACGTAACCGTTGAACACCGGATCGTTTTCCCGCAAAAAATAAGCTTTATTCAGACTGTTGCTGACTACGGCGATGAAACCGCTTTCGGCATGCACCACGCCGCGCAGGTTGATGGCCCCGATTTCCAGACACTTCTTACCGGTGTTGCAACCCGAACCGCCCGCGTGGCTCACCACAGGACTAATAAAAGGATCCCGTCTCCCGTTCGCGCTGTTCTTGCTGGTGGGGGTGAGCGGCCGCTCGCTCTCCGCGTTCTCGCCTTCTGCGGTTTCCGGCACGCCATTACCTTTGGCGGCCTGCGACGGATTGTTCTCGGGAGCCGCAGCGGTTGGTGCTGCTTGCAAGCTGCCGACGACCGGGACTGCCCAAATCCGCTTCCGCGGCTCCCGGCGTTTCGCATGCTCCGAACTCGCACCCGCCTGTGACGAAGGCGACTTCACCGGCGTGACTCCGCTCGACTTGGCTGGAGCATGCGTCGCCGTCGCTGCCGCTGGCGTTGATTGGCGAATACCCCGGGCCTTATTCGAGGCAGCCGTGGCGTTGTTAGTCGTCCCGTTCACCGGGTTGTGCGAATTCATGCTGGGACTCTGGGCCGAGGCCAGGCCCGCGGCCAGTACAGAAACCAGAATTGTCGTCGTAATCGTGATTGCTGGCTTCGTCTTCATCCTGTCCCTCCTACTTCTTCACCGGTGATCCGGGCTTGCTGGCCGGCGTCGCCGGATCCAGGTCATGACTGAAATACGTGGTGGTCAGGCAAGTGGCCACAACACTCTCACTGGACGCGTACTGGTAGGTATGCTTCGCCTTCGCATCGCTCGGCTTTCGGGTCGAGGCCACCATCAGGTTCGAGACGTTTATGATGCGCTCCACTTTTCCCAACCGGTCGAAGAATCCAAGCATTGAGTAGTACGGGCCATCGAGCTCAATTTCGAACGGCACTTCGGAGTAGAAATCTTTCGCGACATACGGACGCGCCGTATAGCGGCGGATTTCGACTCCCGACTTGCGCGCTTCTGCGCTCACCATGCGCATGAAATTGTCCACTTCTTTTTCATCGGGCACGATGCGCCGCTCGATTTCGAGCTGCTGCTTCAAGCTGGCGAGCTGGCGCTCGATGTCGGCCAGTTTCGGCCGGTAGGCTTCGAGTTCCGCGTTCTCGCGCAGTTTGGCCTGCAGCTTGATCTGGGCCGCCGCATTTTGATCGCGCTGCGTCTTGAAGACTGTGTAGTAGAGGGCGCCCGTGCCCACCACCGCCGTCAGCACCAGAACTCCCAACAGCTTCCCACCTGATAATTCGCCAAGATTCATAGTCGGTTCCGCCTTTACGACTTCGCCTTTTCGCAGGTCAGCGTGAACTGAAACGCCTGCATGTCCTTTACCCCTTCGTCCTGATAACTTTCCTTGATCTCGATGTTGCGGAAGAAACCGGTCTTCTGCAGGTTGGAAATCAGGTTGGCCACCGCATCGGTGCTCAGCGCCGTGCCGTCAAGGGCAATGCTGGCGCCCTGGTCCTGCATGCTGTTCAACCAGACCGCCTCGGTGCTGTTGACCGTATCGCCGATCATGGACAGCAGGTTGACCGGGCCGGATTGGTTGGCGCGCAGCTGGTCAATCACATCCACCCGCCGCTTGTAAGAGTCGGCTTGCCTCTGCCGCTCCAGATACCGCACCTTGATGTCGGCCAGTTCGCGATTCTTCTGCTCCGCCACCCGGGCTTTCACCTCAATCGACTGCTTTTCCCGGTCGAGCTGGTACCAGTACCCGGCATTCAGGGCGCCGGCAATCAGCAACACGGCCGCCACCTGGACCATGGGCGAGCCGAGATTGCCAAGCTCAAAGCTCGGCATGCTGACGGCAGAGTTTTTCTTGCCTTTCGGTTTCGGAGAACCCAGCAGGTTGATTCGGATCATAGCTTTTCAAAGCTCCTCAGGGCCAAACCCACGGCCACTGCCAACTGTCCGGCATTCTGTTCGACCAACTGCGCCCCGGCGCCTTCCATCGGAGCCAGCACTTTCTGGAACGGGTTGAACAACTCGACCGGCATCGAGAACTCCTGGCGCAGCGCTTCCACCAGGCCCGGAACCTTGGCCGAACCGCCGGCCAGATAAATCTTCTCGATGTGCTCGCCCGCGGCGCTGGCGCGGAAGAAGTCGAATGTCTTCTGAATTTCGAGCACGATAATTTCGGTGACCTGCTGCAGGACCGGCGTCTTGGCGTCGTCCTGCACCGTGCCCACTTTGCGCCCCAACTTGAGTGATTCCGCGTCCTCGAAGCTGAGATCCAGTTCCTTCTGCAGCGAATCGGTGTACTGATGGCCGCCCACCGAAACGTCGCGCGGAAACAGCGGCGTTGTGCCCTTGACGATGTTGATGTTCATCACGCTCGCACCCAGGTTGAGCAGCGCCACCACCTGCGTCGGCGCAGGCTCATAGTTGTACTCGTAGCAATTCTGCAGGGCCAGCGCATCGATATCCACAATAGCCGGAGTTTTACCCGCCATCGAGAGTACGTTGGTGTAGTTCAGAATCTTGTCCTTCTTCACCGCCACCAGCAGCACATCCATCGTCGGGCTGCTCGCGTCGTCGGAAAGAATCTGGTAGTCCAGGTTCACATCCGCCAGATCGAACGGGATGTGCTGCGCCGCTTCCTTCTGGATGGTCTCGGCCAGTTCCTGATCGCTCATCGAGGGCAGGGAGATTTTCTTCACGATCACCGAGTGTCCGCTCACCGCCGTGGCCACTGCCTTCGACTTGATCTGAGTGTCCGTGAACAGCTTGGAGATGGCGCTTGAAACCGTGCCCGAGTCCACGATCATGGAATCGACAACAATGTCGGGCGCGATCGGCTCCAGGCCGAGGTGTGCCACTTCGATTCCAGTGCGTGTCTTCCTGAGCTCGACGGCCTTGATGCTCGAAGAGCCCACATCCAGACCCACTATCGTCTTCGATCCCATTCCAAACATGTGCCCGCCCTTCTTTTACGAAGTACTCTTACAGAGTTCGCCTACGAAGTTCCGGCAGCTTTCCCGGCTGCCTTGATTTTCTTTTTGCCCTGCGGTTCCGTTGCCATCGACTTCTCTTCCATCCACTGATCAAGTTTCGATTTCTTGAAGCGCCAGCGATTGCCCAACTTGAACGCCGGAATCTTCTGCTCGTTCACGTATTTGTACAGCGTGTCCGGACTCACTCCCAGATACTGCGAAGCTTGGCGAATGTTCATCACTTCTCGCGAGTCGGCCATAGCGTTTCCCCAAACACGTTCGAGTTGATTTGGTGTGCTGAGCATATCCCAACCGGAACCGAGGGCCTCTCCACGTGAATCTCCCGGTTTTGTTGGGTTTTATGGGGTTTTTCTGGATTTCACTAAAAGTGGGCTTGCACTTCTTCTCTACATATTGTGTTCGTAGCATCGCGACTCACTACAGATAGTAGCCTCTGCGCAAATCAGGCACCAGTCACCCGAATTGCGGTAACTAAGGTACTAGAGACGGTACGGAAGTACTTGGACGGGCGCGCAAACCGCTGAAAATAGGACAACTCGCTTCCCCACCTAATTCGAATATCAGTTGTGATTTTCGTTCGCTTCCGGCCTGATTTCCGATCATCCCGCCGTTCTCGATCACCCGCGCTGCGTGAGCCCCGTCACTTATCGTTCGGAGAAATTCCTGTAGCCTGATCTGTCTTCCGATCACAAATTAAGGAGCACTCATGAAACTACTCGTCATTGGTTCCGGCATGATGGGTTCAGCAGCCGCCTACGATATGGCCCGCCAAGGCCAAGTCGACTCCGTCACTCTCGCCGACAACGACCTCAAGCGCGCCAAAGATGTCGCGGCCCGCGTCAACCGCATCACCGCCAGCAAGAAAGTCCGCGCCGTCGGGCTCGACGCCGCCAAAGAAAAAGAAGCCGCTCGCCTCATGAAGGGCCACGATGGCGCGCTCTCCGCGGTTCCTTACTTCCTGAACCTCGGCCTGGCAAAAGCCGCCATCAGCGCGGGTTGCCATTTCGCCGATCTCGGCGGCAACAACACGGTCGTGCGGCAGGAGCTGGCGCTCGCCAAGCAAGCCGAGAAACGCGGCATTGGCATCGCTCCCGATTGCGGTCTCTCTCCCGGCATGGCATCGATTCTCGGCGGCGAACTGGTTCGTCGCCTCGACGGACGCGCGGACGCGCTCAGGCTCTACGTCGGAGGTCTGCCCGAAAGACCCATGCCTCCGTTTAATTATCAGCTCGTGTTTTCCGTCGAAGGACTCATCAACGAATACGTGGAGCCGGCCCGCATTCTGCGCAAAGGGAAGTTGATCACGATCGATCCGCTCACCGAACCCGAACCATTCCACATGCACGGCTTCGCACCGCTCGTGGCCTTTCAAACCTCCGGCGGAACCTCCACCCTGCCCGAAACCTTCGAAGGCAGAGTTGGCGAGTGCTTTGAGAAAACCCTGCGCTATCCCGGCCACTACGATCTGCTCTGCGAGTTGAAGGCCTTGGGCCTGTTTTCGAACGAGAAAATGCGGGTTGGCAACGTGGAAGTGGCGCCGCGCGCGCTCCTGTCAAAAGTGTTCGAGGGAAAATTCGCCGGCAAGGGCCCGGACGTCTGCATCATGCGCATCGAGGCCCACGAATCCGTCAAAGCTCCCGGAATCCGCGGCCTGCTCGGCGGAAAACTCAAAGGCCGAGTGGCCAGCTTCACCATGGTCGACCACTACGATCCCAAGAGTGACATGAGCGCCATGATGCGCACCACCGCCTTCCCCGCGTCCATCGTCCTCCAGATGATGTGCATGGGCGCGGTAAGCAAGCGTGGCGCAGTCTTGCAGGAACGAGACGTCCCGGCCCAAGCCTTCCTCGAAGAAATCGAGCGCCGGGGAATCAAGATTGACTACAGGATGGAGTAGGAAAGCAGTTGCTGGGTGCTGATCGCCAGCCGGCCGCGAGCCTCAGTTCCCTATAAAAAGGGATTCTGCTCCCGCAAAGAACGCCAGGCAAGCGCTGAAGCACGCCTGTGCCCCTGTGGTTAAAGCTTTTTCTCCGCCCGCTCCAGGCACTCCGCCCGGAACAACCGCCCATCCACCCGATGCAGCCGCTTGGCCTGGGCGCGAGAGATCAGCGGATAATGTGAGATCGTCAAAAGATACTCCGCCACAAACCATACCGGCTTCTCCGAACTCATCCAGTTCAGAGAATCGAAGCGCTTCATCTGGACGGGCCGCGAGAAGGTCCGCAACGTCCGCTCCCCGCGCAAATTGAAATAAAGGTTGAAGTAACTCAAAGCCAGCTCGCGCAGCGACCGGTACACCGGCTCGCGATACCGGCATCCTGTGAAATTCGACTTCGCCACCGCTCCCCAATGCCCATCCACCTTATATATGGCCAGCACGTGGTCGGTATCGTGCTCGGCTTCCAAATCAAGAAGCAGCGGAGGAAACCCGATAACCCGCAGCGCGGCCGCCGCAAACAGCGCCCCCTCGTAGCAATGCGAAGTGTTTTCCCGCAGCACCCGTCGCGGAGACCAGGCGCTGTCCTCCAGGTGGTAAGGCATGTCATCAAGCAATCGCTGAATGCCGTACGGAGTCTTCAGGCCGCGGAGCTTGCGGAGTTCGGCAGGGGTCAGGCCCCAGGTATCGGAGGCGTTCTTCATCCCAAAATTTCCCGTAGAGACGCGGCTTGCCGCGTCTCGCGCCCTGATGGCAGAGTCAACTGAAGGTAGCAGGACCGGGCGATGATTGGGAATAGAGGAGCGGGTCCATGCGTGAGCGAACGCCGTCGTCTGCCCCTGAGATCGAGCCAGCGCCTTCGCGATGCTTCCGCGAACGAGTGGGCATTTTGGGTCCAATTCCCTCACGGTGAGACCTGCCATGTCTTCCCAAAAAAGGAAAGCGGCGTAGGAGGCGCGATGGGCTGCCGATCCATACCTCCGTTCCTTCCACAGCCGGAACAAGACTGTTAAGGTCGCATTATGGCTGGTGAGATCGTTGCCGGATTGTCGTCCACATGCCAGGGCAAACGCCGCTCGATACGCTACAAACTCGACGTCCCGCTCCGGGTTATTCTCCACAAACAAGACGCAACTCTGCTAAGAGATGGACGGGGCACAGAGATTAGTGAATATGGGATGTGCATAATGGCGGGGGTGGAATTAAAACTTGGAGAAGAAGTCGGAATTGAGTTTACTCTTCCGTATTCGGGTGAACCCATTCGAGTTTCGGGTGCAGTGCGCTACCGCGATGGCTATCGTTACGGATGCGAGTTCACCCTGGACGGTCAAGGAGAACGGAAAGACGTTGCGCGTTTGCGCCAAGTCTTACAAACCTTCGCCGCGGAGAAGTCTTCCTGAGTTGCACCAGTCGTTAGTGGACGCAGTCCCCAGCGGTCCGCCGCGCCTACCGCAACAACTCTCCCAATTCGCGAGGATTCTCGATCAGCACATCCGGAGGCACCTCTTCCAGCGAATGCGGAGCGAACCCGTAGGTTACGCCGCACGTCCACAGCCCGGCATTGCGCCCGGTTAAAACGTCAACTGACGAATCTCCAATCATCAGCGACTCATTCGCCGCCACGCCAGTTTCCTGCAGGATGGTCTGCACCCCGAGCGGATCGGGCTTCTTCGTCGTAAAGCTGTTGCCGCCGTATACGCGCACAAAGAAGTCCCCCAGCCCCAGAGCCTGCACAATAAGGCGCGAAGGATTGACCGGTTTGTTCGAAAGCACGGCCATCTGCCGCGGCGGTCCATTGGACGAATCCGCTAATCTCGCGAGCACCTCTGGAACCCCCTCATAAACCGTGGTGTGGTCGAGCTTGTGCACGCGGTAGTAGCCCAGAAAATACTCCATGGCTGCTCGGAACAACGCTTCGTCGTCGGTGTCCGTGTCGCCGAGCGCGCGGCGCACCAGCGCGGGAGCGCCATCTCCGACATAGCTTGCAATGATGTCGCCGTCCAGTTCGGGGCGGCCGATGTGGCGCAACATCGCATTCACGGAGTGAATCAAATCCAGGCGCGAGTCAATCAGGGTGCCATCGAGATCAAACACCAGCAAGCGGACGCGACGCGGATCAAACGGGCGCAGGAAACGGATCATGGAGAGTCCAGAATATAGCAAGCTGCGGGCTTCGAGCTCCGAGCTGCGAGCGAGCAGAGCCTCCTCGAAGCCCGAGGCTCATAGCTCGCAGCCACTCGCAGCTAACCCTATTCCCAAATGCCTCAACCCATTTACAATGTTGCGGGGCTGGAACTCTGTGGGGTGAGCGCGGCATGGCCACGACCAAAGTCGATCCCAAGCTGAACGAAAACAACCTTCCGAAACAGGCCAAGACCTATCAGGGCCTGACGAGTCAGCAACTGATTGATTCGTATCGCATCATGTTCACCTCGCGGCGCATAGACGACCGTGAGATCCTGCTCAAGCGCCAGCAGAAAATCTTCTTCCAAATCTCCGGCGCCGGCCACGAAGCCATCGGAGTCGCCGCTGCCCTCGCGCTGAAACCCAGCTACGACTGGTTCTATCCTTATTATCGCGATCGCGCGCTGTGTCTGGCCCTGGGCGCAACGCCGTATGAGATGCTGCTCGGCGCCGTCGGCGCGGCCGACGATCCCAGTTCCGGCGGCCGTCAGATGCCCTCGCACTGGGCCTACAAGCGGCTCAACGTGGTCACCCAATCGTCCGCCACCGGCACCCAGGTCCTGCAGGCCGTCGGATGCGCCGAAGCTGGCCGCTATTTGGCCAAACATCCGAATGCCGCGCGAAAGGCCGAAGGCGACTATCGCCAATTCAAGGATGTCCAATTCCAGGGCGATGAAGTCACTTACGTCTCGCTCGGCGATGGCGCGACCAGCGAAGGCGAATTCTGGGAAGCGCTGAACACCGCCTCCAACCGCCGTCTCCCGGTAATTTTTTGCGTGGAAGACAACGAATACGCGATTTCCGTGCCGGTGGAAGTGCAGACCTCCGGTGGCAACATTTCGCGTCTGGTCTCCGCCTTCCCCAACTTCCATTTCGAAGAGTTTGACGGCACCGACCCCGTCGTCGCCTACGCAGCCTTCGAGCGCGCGGCCGGCCATTGCCGCGCGGGCCATGGTCCTGCCTTTGTTCATGCCCATGTGATCCGTCCCTATTCCCACTCGCTCTCCGACGACGAGCGCCTTTACCGCCCCGACGCCGAGCGCCGGGCCGATGCCGCGCGCGATCCGGTGCCGCGCCTGCAGATGTTTCTATTGCGTGAGGGAATCCTCGACGAGAAAGGGATCAACAAAATCGAGCAGGAAGCCGAAGAGCAGCTCCAGGCCGATGCCGACCGCGCGCTCGAAGCCGCGGTGCCGCAGCCGGAAACGATTTACAACTACGTGTACTCGCCTGATCTCGATCCCACCGCGGCGGGGTTCGAAACAAATCCAGCATTTGCCGCGCCCGAGACCGCTACGGATGGCAAGCGCTCCGCGGCCCCGCAGAACAAGGCGTCGCAAAATAAAACCATGGCGGATCTCATCAACGCCACGCTGCGCGACGAGATGCGCCGCGATGAGCGCGTCGTCATATTCGGAGAGGATGTCGCCGACGCCAGCCGCGAAGAGTACGTAAAGCAGAAGCTGGTCAAAGGTAAGGGCGGAGTCTTCAAACTCACGGCTGGCCTGCAAGTCGAGTTCGGCTCCGACCGCGTCTTCAATTCTCCGCTGGCCGAAGCCAACATCGTCGGCCGCGCCACCGGCATGGCAATTCGCGGATTAAAGCCCGTGGTTGAGATCCAGTTCTTCGATTACATCTGGCCGGCGATGATGCAGTTGCGCGACGAGTTGCCGATCATCCGCTGGCGGTCGAACAACGCCTTCTCGGCGCCGCTGGTGATCCGGGTCGCAATTGGCGGCTATCTGACGGGCGGCGCGATTTACCACTCGCAGTGCGGCGAGAGCATCTTCACGCATACTCCCGGAATGCGCGTGGTGTTCCCTTCGAACGCACTTGATGCCGCGGGCCTGCTGCGCACTGCCATCCGGTGCGACGACCCGGTCTTGTTCCTCGAACACAAGCGCCTCTACCGCGAAACGTATGGCCGCGCGCCCTATCCCGGCCCGAACTACATGGTTCCGTTTGGAAAAGCGAAGATCGTCCAACCTGGAACCGATCTCACGGTCATCACCTACGGCGCGGTGGTGCCGCGCGCGCTGCAGGCCGCGCAAAAACTAGAGCGCCAGCATCAAGTCAGCGTCGAATTGATCGACCTGCGCTGTTTGAATCCGTTTGACTGGGATGCGATTGCCGCTTCGGTGAAGAAAACCAATCGCGCGCTGATTGCTTACGAAGACTCGCTGAGCTGGGGATACGGCGCCGAAATTGCCGCCCGCATCGCCGACCAACTATTCCATCACCTCGATGCCCCGGTGAAGCGAGTCGCGGCCACCGATACCTTCGTCGCCTATCAGCCGATTCTTGAGAATGCCATCCTGCCCCAGGTCAGCGACCTGTTTCGGGCGATGAAGGAGCTGGCGGAGTTCTGAAATCAGCTCTTGGCTTTTGGCTCTCTGCTGCTGGCCCTAGCTCTTCGCGATTTCTCCTCCACCGCCTTGTCACCCTCTTTTCGTTTTCCACGCACCGCCTGCCCTGCCACCAAACGTCAGTCCCCACGGGCCGCCGTCAAAACAAATCAGCGCAAAAGCGATCGTAGCCAAGGCCAGCGGAAACTCGAATCCGCCATTGCCCGTCAGCCCGTTCTTAAAATGCACCTTCCAGATGGCCACGCCCATCTCGATCGCGAACGCAAGCGAAAAGAAGCGCGTAAACAACCCAAGTACGATTGCGATTCCGCCGAAGAATTCCGTCCCGGCAGAAAGATATGCCATCCAGCGAGGAATGCCGAGCGAGCCCACGAACTCCATGTGGTGATGGAATCCGCCAAACACCTTGTGATAACCATGCGCGATCATGATCGCTCCCAAAACGAGCCGCATCACGAGCAGCGCGAGGGGCTGCAGCCGATTGAGAAAATCCACGCCCACCTCCAGAGCAGGTCTCAGGTCTCAGGTCTCAGGTCTCAGGTCTCAGGTCTCAGGTCTCAGAAAAGGCTGACCTCATATGAATCGACAGTCAATAGCGTGCCAGATGCTCACGAAAAAGCCGGGGACTTTGGAGGAAGAGATTTTCCTGAGACCTGAGACCTGAGACCTGACACCTCATCTACCAACTGGAATAAGCGGTGCCGTCGATGGCCGTTTGGTCGGAGCCGCTGTGGACGCCCACGATGCCAGGCTGGGTCTGGTCTATGGACTTGAGCGAGTCTTCCTGTTCCAGCACCCAGGTGTCCCTGCTGCCGGTAATGTCGTAGGGGACAGCCTTGAGGTATCCCGCCGAGACCAAATCTTGCAGCGACTGCGGCGCTTTCTGCTTGTCCAGCGTGTACTGATCGATGACTTTGTTGAGCGTCGCCAGATTCTGTTTCAGCGTGGTTTCGCGCGCGCGGATGATGCTCTGGTTGTACATCGGCAGCGCGATCGCCAGCAGGATCAGGACCATGCTGATGACCACCACCATCTCGATCAGAGTAAAACCGCGATTGCGAACTTTGGGACTGCGGGCTTTGGACCTGACTTTCATCTACCAATCCTTATACTTCGTACCGTCCAAAGCGGTTTGGTCCGACTTCGTGTAAACATCGAAGACGTTCTGCCCACCCCAGGATTCCGAGTCCTTATCATCCTGCATGGAGCGCATTCCCCATTCCTGTTTGGTGATGGGATCGACGGGGATCCGGCGGAGAAACTTCAGCTTCTTACCGGCAACATCCACGCCGGTGACCAGCGTGTCGAGATCCGGAGGATAGCCTTCGCTCCCCACCTTGATCTGGAACGAGCCACGATCGGCGGCGTCTTTGTAGCGATCGATGGCGTCGCGGATCATCCACAGGTCTTCGCGCAGCTCATGCTCGCGCTCCCGATATATCGTCATTCTTACCAGCGGAAACGCCGCCCCCACCAGGATGGCCAGGATGGCGGTCGCAGCGATCAACTCGATCAGCGTAAACCCTTGTTGCTGGCGGGCAACCACGGACCTAGCCTTCCGCATATTTATCGACGGGTTCATACAGGAGTTCTCAGTTCTCAGTTCCCAGTAAAGCCACCCCAGGTTCTCCACTGAGAACTGAGGACTGAGAACTGCTCCTACTGAATCGTAATGGGCGCCTGCGCTCCGCTCATCGCAATCGGCTGCATCGCCGGATCCCGTGCTCCACCCCGAGTGATGGTCAGAGCAGACTGGCCCGGCCCCTTCGCCATGAATGTGAGCGTCACCACCGCGCCCTGTCCCGAAACGCCCCCGGCGCCCGGAGGCCGCGTGGCTGTGATCTGCAGCGTGCCGGTGACAGGATCGTCGCGATGCACCAACGCCACCGCTTCCCCGTCCTGTGACAGGAATCCGCCGTTTGAAACGTTGACCACCTGCAACTGATTCGGATCGTAGTTGAGTTGCACGGGCACGGAGTACACGTTCTGCCCACCGGAAAGCATGACATTCACCGTGAAGGTCGAGCCCTTGGCCTGGCTCAAGGCAGGCGGATCAAACAGGAACGTTCCCGTGCCGTTGCCAGCCTGACTTTGCGGAACCTGATTCTGCGGAATCAAGTTCTGCGGAGCCTGGCCCTGAGGAACTGGCGTCTGCGGCATCGCCGCCTGCGACTGCCGTGCGGCTGCAGGTGCTGCCTGCGAAGCGGCGGCCGGCGGAGCCGGGGCGGGCGCAACCGAACTCGCTGGCGCGGCCGGCTTGCTGCTCGATCGTCTCAGCACGATCGCATTGGCCGTACCAATGTCGAGCATATCGGCACCGCCATGGGAAAGGTCAGGCCCGCGGATAATGTGCGGGATCAGGACGAATACGATTTCGTTCGTAGCGTGATCGGAGGTATCCTGCGCAAAAAGATATTTCAGGATCGGGATTGAGGCCAGACCCGGAATCCCGGTCAGAGCCTTCGTCCTCGTATCCTCCATCATGCCGCCCAGCAAGCTGACTTCGCCATCTTTCAGGCGGATTTCATTCTCGATTTTGCGCTGCCCGATCACCGGTTGGCTGATACCGCCAATGCTTACGTACGAAGTCACCGCCGAGACGTCCAATGACATCTTCAACGAAATTTCCCGCCCCGCATGCACCCGTGGCGTGATGTCGATATTCACGCCCACATCGAGGTATTGAAACTGAGTATTGACCAGCGGGTTGATACCGACTCCGCCAATACCCGGCTGGAATGATCCCGTCGCCACCGGCACGCGATCGCCAATCTTCAATGTAGCCTTCTGCCCGTCCAAGGCCCGGATCTGCGGACTCTGGATGATCTTGGTGTCGGTGGCGCTCATCAATGCCGAAGCCGTAGCCTGCGGAATCGTTACCTGGAAATCGGTGGCGTTCAGGTTGGCGATCGTATTCAGGTTGATGCCGCCCGTCGATGATGTAGAAGACGTGGTCGTCCCGGTGGTCGTAGTGGTCGTAGGGGTAGTGCTGACATTGGGCTGCAGCGCCACCGTGACGCTGGTGGGAGGGTTGATTCCAAGAGTGTGCGCCTTATCGCGGCTCACCTGCATGACCGCCACTTCGATCAGCACCTCCGGCTTCGCCTTGTCGAGATCGTCCACCAGTTTCTGCGCCAGGGCTACCTGATCCGGCGTGCCCCGCACCACGATCGCTCCCTGCGAGGGCAACTGCTGAATGCGGCTCACTTCGAGAATGGTGCGCATCGCGTTCACCACATCCTGCAATTCGGTAGGCTGGGAAAGGTTCGAAAGATAAAAACTTTTGATGACGTTCTGTTCCAGCTCTTTCCGCTTCGCAGGATTGTCTTGCGCGACAAAAATGGTATTCGGCGTCACCGGACGCCAAAAAGTTTTGGTCTCAAATGAAATGATCTCCAGCGCGTCTTCGAGGGTCACGCCGTTCAGCTCGATGCGCACCTGGCGCGGCGTGTAATCGGGGTCGAAAAGCACGTTGATGCCGGCCAGTTTGCCCACCGTCTCGTAGATCACGTTGGACTTCTCCGTGACCTTGAGCGTGATGGGCACGTTCGAGATTGGAGCCAACTCCACCGGGCCCTGCGCCGATTCCAGCCGTCTGCGCAACGCGGTCGTGCCCGGCCCCGCAGCCGGCGGTTCAGGATTCTGCGCCTCCCGAATCATCTGCTCGGTTCGCTTCAGTTCCTGCAGCGCGATGAACGAAGAAGCGTCGATCTCCATTGCCTTCTGGAATGCCACCAGTGCCTCTTGCAGCTTGCCGGCATCGCGCAGAATCTGCCCGCGATGCACGAGCGACGAAGCCGCCAGGAAGCGGGTGCGCTCGAACGCAGTTCGATATCTCAGTTCTTTCGGTTTCAGATTGTAGGCCTGCTTGAAATAGTCGAAGGCCTGCTCGTAGTTCTGCCGCGCCTCGGCGTCGGCGCCCTTTTCGTAGAGCGCTTTGGCGGAATCAGCATGACGAGCAAGAACAGGCAGCCTCAAGCAGAGCAGCAGCAGAACGAACAGAGCCGGACGGATCAGGCGTCTCATCAAGCGGTCCTCATGAAAATCTCTCTCGCCGGCCACTGCACCGGCCAAGACTCATCCAACCAAGCCACCACCCGAAAAAGCCAACTGGCCGGGCATCCCAGGAGCCGTCCCACGCAAAAAGTACCGGATGATTCGGATTATAGCATCGCATCAACTTGCACCCGAAGTGATTGGTAGGGCAGTGTTTACACTCATTAGTACAGGTCCCTAAGGTCGTCCGCTGTGGCTGCGAGCTTCGGGCTACGAGCTGCGAGCAATCCAACCCGGGCTCGGCCCGCTCGAAGCTCGTAGCTCGCAGCCCCACACCTCATACCTGCCTTCGTGATACTTTCTCCTCAGCGTCTTTTCAGTACCATGGCCAAGCAGACTACCCACCAGACCCAGCCCAATCGGGAGAAGAATCCTCGCCGCCAGCCCACCGCCTCCGGCGAAAGAGATGCCGCTGTAAACAGGAACGCGAGTCACAACTATTTCTTGCTCGAAAAATTTGAGGCGGGAGTCGTTCTCACCGGAACCGAAGTAAAATCAATCCGAACCGGCAAAACCAATCTCAAGGACGCCTACGGCCTGATCAAGGACGGCGAACTCTGGCTCCTCAACTGCCACATCAGCCCCTACGAGCACGGCAACTACGCCAATCATGCCGCCCTCCGCACCCGCAAGCTGCTGATCCACAAAGAAGAGCTGCGCAAGCTCATTGGCAAGACGCAGCAGAAGGGACTCACTCTGATCCCCACGCGCATGTATTTCAAGAATGGCAAAATCAAGGTCGAACTCGCCTTGGCCAAGGGCAAACAGCTATGGGACAAGCGCGAGACCGAGCGCCGCCGCACCGCCGATAAGGAAGCCCGCGAAGCCATCTCGCGGGGTAGAAAACAAGCGTAGTTGTTGACAACCGACGCAGACCTTAAGATTTCCCGCTCCTCCTTTACTCCGCTTCGCCGCTTTTTTCTTGTCTGCTGTGATTAACTATGGTTAACTTTATAGAATCACCCCTGGTTAACACATCACGGCAGGGAAAACAGTGCCGCCTTAATGAGTGGGGGAATACATGGCGCGGGTAGTTTACTTTGCTCTTCTTGTGTTGAGTGTCGCGTGTCTTCTTCCGGCGGAGGCACTGGCACAAGGCGAAACGACGAGTGCCATCGTCGGCCAAGTTCGGGATACGACCAACGCCGTCGTGCCGGGCGCCACCGTGACGATCGCCAACCCGGAAACTGGACTGAGGCGCAGCGCCAGGACCGATGACGCAGGCCGGTTCAACTTCCCCCAGTTAAAGCCGGGTACTTACTCGGTCAAAGCGGAAGCGCAAGGCTTCGAGCCACAGCAAAATGACAACGTCGTTTCGGGCCTGGGCCAGAAGCAAACCGTGGATTTCACGCTTAAGGTGGCCCGATCAAGTGAGACGGTCGAGGTAAGCAGCGAGGCTCCAATCATCAACCCGGAGAACGCAAACACATCCACCACTCTGGATGCGCCAGCCCTGGAGGATCTGCCGAATCCCGGCGGCGACCTGACCTACCCTTTGCAGTTTGCGCCTGGAGCGCTGATCAACACGGCGGGCAGCAGCAACGATTTTGTCGGCGGCACCAACGGGTATGGCAACGTGGAATTCAACGGCCTGCCCGCCCTCTCCAACGGCTACATCGTGGACGGACTGGAAACGAACGACCCGCTCACCAATCTCAACAGCGGCCTCTCCACCAACCTCGTTTTGGGATTGAATTCGATTGCAGAAGTGACCGTCAACACTCTCTCTTATTCGGTGGATCAAGGACGGTATGGAGCATCGCAAGTCGACTACGTCACCAAGTCTGGCACGAATCAGTTTCACGGGAACCTCTATGAACTGTGGAATGGTTCGCTACTGAATGCAGCGGACTACTTCACCAATGCGACGCCGGGGAACCACAAGCCCAGATCGACCGTGAATCACTTTGGGGGTAGCGTGGGCGGGCCGATTGCGCACGATAGGCTCTTCTTTTTTTTCGACAGCGAGTGGGTGCGGATCGCACTGCCCATCGTTACTCCGACGATCGTTCCCAGTCCCAGTGCGCTGTTCCAGACATACGTCATGGGGCAACTTAGCTCAGGTCAAACAACTGGTTGTGTGTCTAGCGGGCCTAATAAGAACTGCTACCCCGCCGCGCCGCAGGAGATGGATTTTTATAAGCGGATCTTCAAGCTGTATGGAAATACCGGCGGCACGCCCACCCAGGTACTCTGGTGTCCTTTCAATGCGGACGGCACTGCGGCGGCGGGCAATCCGCCAAATGGAAACGGTTGCGCGAACCGGCAGAGCGTCTCGCACTCGAGCGACGACCACGAACAAGTCCAGACGGTCCGCCTCGACTACAACATCAACGAGAAAGATACGGCCTGGCTTCGTTTTCAGTCGGACACCGGTCTGCAAGCCGCGTGGACGGACCCCATCAACCCGGTGTTCAATGCGTTTTCGCCGCAGCCTCTCTATTCTTTCGCGGCGGGATACACCCACGTCTTCTCGCAGAATTTGGTGAACTACTTTAATCCAGCGTTCTCGTGGTACGAAAGCCTGTTTGGGCCCAGCAACCTTCAGCAGACACTTTCGGCGTTCCCGATCGTGTTGCAGGGCAGCGGCGCGAATGCCTTTACGCCCATCGGAGGGCTGGACAACACCTGGATTCAAGGCCGGCGCGCATCCCGCTTCTTCATCAACGACAACCTGTCCTGGAGTCGTGGCGCTCACGAACTGCGGTTCGGAACCAATACCCGTATCTTCCGCTTGAACGACTTTGACTTCGGGGAAGGCGCAGTTCCCACCGTGACCTACGCGAACTTGCAGCAATTTATCTACGGAGTCGCGAACACCGCGTCGCAGACGTTCCCTTCGAATGCAAATGAGCCCTTCAACTTTCTCAATCTCGATGTCTACGCGCAAGATACCTGGAAAGTGACTCGCACCCTGACCTGGACATTCGGTCTGCGCGACACATTCAACTCCAATCCTTTGAATCCGCATGATCAAGTCGCTCGTCTTCGCGGCTCTTTCAGTTCGATCTTGCATGTCGCCAGTGAACCGCTGGACGAGGCTATTCAAACCCATCTCGGCAATCTATTCTCGTCCACGCCGGTGGCTATTCTGCAACCGAGAACCGCGATTGCGTGGCAGTTCGAGCCGAAATCCGTGCTCCGCACCGGCTTCGGGATTTTCAGCGACATTTTGCCGGGCGCGGTGGCCGACTTGATCGGCACGAATCCTCCATACGATAAGACGTTTCAGGGAGGACTGCTCGGCACCGTGGGGAACAAGGGATCGGCGGGCTGCGACCCAGTGGTCGGCTGCTCAAGTATCGCGCCCTTGGTGACGAACAGTGCCGTGGGCGCAATCGTTGCCGCGAATCAGACTTTTAGTTTCGGATTTCCCCAAAACCAAGCTTTTCTTCCGCCGGTTGCGATCACGGCCGTCCCAGATGGCAAACTCCACGCGCCGTACTTCATGGAGTGGAGTCTGGGCATTGAACACCAATTCGGAACAACGGCCAGTTTGCAAGCACAATACGTCGGCACCCGCGCGGTGAATCAGCCGTACTCAACCCAAGTCAATGGCTACCAAACGGTGTGCCAGGGCTGTTTTGCGCCGTTTCCATACATGCAGCCGACCGATCCGCGATTCGGCGCGGTGACGCAGTTCTCCACCGGCGCGAACAGTCACTACAACGGCCTTCAACTGACCGCAATGAAACGGCTCGGCCACGGTCTGCAAGGGCAGGTCAACTACACCTGGAGCCGTTGCATGGATACAGTCTCAAACGGAGGGTTCCTTTCGTTTTCCGCGGGAGGGATTCTTTCGCCTTTGCCGGGAGATCTGGCCCGCGATTATGGTCCTTGCGACTATGACATCCGGCACAATCTCAATGCGCAGTATGTGTATCAGTTGCCGGTTAGAGTGCGCAATCGTTCTCTGGGCTACGCGCTCAATGGCTGGCAGATTTCCGGGACCATGTTTTGGCATAGCGGAGTTCCATTCTCGGTGCTGAGCACGCCCTATTCAGCAAATGGAAACGGCATTGTGCAGGGCAGCGGGCCGCAGTTCGCCAGTGCCGTTCCCGGCGTGCCGCTGTATGAGCATCATCCGATTCCTGGCATCACACAGCCGGGAACACTCCAGTGGCTCAATCCGGATGCTTTCGTCTCCGCCGTTGATCCGAGTACAGGGCAGTGCTATGGGGGCGACAGCGCGCAGAATTGCCAGTTCGGAAATCTCGGACGCAATGCCCTGCGCGGCCCCGATTTCCTCTGGAGTGACTTCTACCTCACGAAGTGGTTCCCCTTAACCGAACATGTGAAGCTGCGGTTTGAGGGTCAGTTCTTTAACGTCTTCAACCATCCGAATTTTGCGCTGCCCAGCATGGTGCAGGCCGGCATTCCAGGAAATCCTTCTACGCAGGCTGGTTTTGGAGCGCTCACGTACGCCACTTCTCCGCCGACCGGCTTGCTGGGCGTCGGCTTGGGTGGCGATAGCAGTCCACGAATGATCGCCTTTCAGGCGCGGCTTGAGTTCTGAGCCTGCCTTACAAGATTAAGGAGCACACTGAGTACGTCAGGGTTGCCCGTGATCCACGCACAATCGCCAAGGGGTCGCACAAGCGACCGGGGTGGCAGCCGGGAAAGCGGCCTCCCATCAATATGAGCGAGCGGGCCGAAGAGCCCAGGGCTCACCCTGCTCCCGCCGAACCATCGTTACTTCGTCAGGACTTTCGTAACCTAGCCCACCGCTAACGCTCGGAACTAATCTCTCGGGTGGGGTTTACTCTCACATGACAAACAAAATCACCAACTTGCTATTAGTCCTGGCAGTCGGAGGTCTGATGTTAGCCGGTTCCGCCGCTGCCCAAACCACAACCAATTCAAATACTTCTGGCGCCGGCGCCGGCGTCGATGATCCCAACCATCCTCGGGTGAACCAGATAAATCAGCGTGAGCAGAATCAGCAGGATCGCATTGCCAATGGCATCAAGAACGACAAGTTGACGCCGGGGCAAGCCGCAAATCTGGAAAAGGGCCAACAGCGTCTGCAAAACAACGAAAAGAAAGATATGGCTGCCGACAACGGGCACCTCACCAAGAAAGACCAGCGCCAGCTCAATAGGGAAGCGAACCGCCAAAGCAAGAAGATTTACAAAGACAAGCACGAGTAAACCGACTGCATTTGACGTCACATGGTTAAGGACTAAGCCGCAGTTTTGACTGCGGCTTTGCTCATTGGCAAGAACCTGAGCTGTCTAAGTTGACAGGATTTCTTCCCGGTGGTCGGCAAACCGGAAACTGACCCACTCCCCCGCCATGGCCAGAGTTGCGCGTTCCCCCTTCCACCGTGGATACTGAAGATAGTCCATCATGAATACAAACCTCTCTTCCTCCGTTCCGTCTCAACTGGAAACCGATTGCCTGGTCGCAGTGGTCCTTGATCGAGGCGAAAAAGATCGAAACGAAAAAGATCACGGCGAGAAAGACAAGCCGGCACCTTCCGTCGAATGCAGCGATACCGCCGTGCGCGAAGCTGCCAAGGATGTCATCGCCAGCGGCGAAGTCACCGGTAAGGCGTTCGAAACCACGCTGCTGCATCACCCTGCAGGGCTGAAAGCGAAACGCCTGCTCCTGGTCGGCGGAGGCAAGGCCAAGATTTTTTCCGCCGCGGAATTACGCAAGCTCGCCGGCGCCGCCGTGCGCACCCTCAAGGGGAAAAGTATCCGCAGCTTTGCCTTCGCTCTCCCGGAGAACGGCATCGCCCCGCCCGAAGGCGTGCGCGCCATCGTCGAAGGCGCCTTCGTCGGCAACTTCGAGCCCGGATACTACAAGAGCGATCGCAAGGACAACGACCAGAAGATCGACGACATCACCATTGTCGTGCCCGGCGATACCAAGCCGTTGGAAAGCGCCATGTACACCGCACGCATCGTCGCCGAGTCGCAGAACTTCACCCGCGACTTGGTCAACGAACCCTCCAATCGCATGACGCCGAACATTTTGGCCGAGCGCGCTAAAAAAATGGCCGCGGAAGTCGGCCTGAAGTGCGAAGTCTACGGCGCCGACAAGATCAAAGAACTCAAGATGGGCGCATTCTGGGGAGTGGCCCAAGGCTCCGATGAACCTCCCGCGCTGATCGTCCTGCGCTACGAACCCGAGGGCGCGGCAAAAGATGTTCACCTCGGTCTGGTCGGCAAAGGCGTAACCTTCGACACCGGTGGCATCTCCATCAAGCCCGCCGACGGCATGGAGAAAATGAAGTACGACATGGCCGGCGCCGCCACCATGATCGGCGTCATGCGCGCCATCGCCCTGCTGAAGCCCAAGGTCAAAGTCACTGCCATCGTCTGCGCCACCGAAAATATGCCCTCCGGCAAAGCGCAAAAGCCGGGAGACGTGCAGATCGCCATGTCCGGCAAGTCCATCGAAATCATCAACACGGATGCCGAAGGCCGCCTCATCCTCGCCGACGGTCTCTGCTACGCCCGCCAACTCGGATGCACTCATTTGGTGGACGCCGCCACCCTGACCGGCGCGGTAGTCGTAGCCCTCGGCTACGTGAATGCCGGAATCTTCGCCAGCGACGATCAGATGTACGAGCGCTTCGCGAACGCGAATAAACAAGCGGGTGAGAAGATGTGGCGCCTTCCGCTCGACGACGAATACAAAGAAATCATTAAATCCAACATCGCCGATATAGTGAATTCCGGCGGGCGCTGGGGCGGGGCGATCTCCGCCGCCATGTTCCTAAAAGAATTCGCCGAAGACACTCCCTGGATCCACCTCGACATCGCCGGCACCGCCTGGATGGAAGAGGCCAAACCGTGGATCGCCAAAGGCCCCTCCGGAATCGCCCTGCGCAGTTTGGTGGAATTCGTGAAGGGATGGAGCGCGTAAGGATCAGCGATCAGCTTCGCGGAGGACACACGATCGGAATCACATCTCTTCCGTTCCGCCGGTAGATGCGGAAATCTTTTTCGTCGACCGTCAGCACCGGTAAACTGCCATGGATTTCACTCATGCGAATGAGGCACAGATCCGCGAGGTCGGGTGTGCGGTCCTGGTAGCGCTCCGCCAGCTCCACAACCTCTTCGAAGTTCCTGGACAGATCAAATGCGATCTTCAAGAACCCTTCTCGCACCAAGCCTAGCACCCACTGTATCGATCCCACCTGAAAGGCAGCCTCACTCAAGACAGCCTCACAGGTAAGCAGTGGTTCTGAAACCGTTCGCGCGATCTCTAGCGCCCATTTGTGATGCCGGTCATCACGGTTAAGAAGCGCGACGATCAAACCGGCATCGGCGATACCTTTCATTTCTTGGAGTAACCCTTACGAGAGGAAAGATCCGGCGGGCCGGACATCACGCCGGCATAGCGAAGAAATGGCTTATCGCCAGTTTCCTGCTTGGCGAGCTCAAGTTGGTCCCGAACCAGACGTCCCATCGGTATACCGGTCTTTCGGGCGGTGGCCCGTAGCCATGTTGCCAGCTCAGGTGTAAGACGAATTGTAATCATGTCATTCATTTGTGATCCAGTGTATCACACATCTGATGATTTGTTTTACGCTAAACTTGAATCTATATATTTTGGATCTCCCCGAGAAAATCCGCTCCCTGCCCACTTCCCCTGGCGTCTACCTCTACAAGAACGCCGAAGGCGAAGTCATTTACGTTGGCAAGGCCAAGAACCTGCGCTCGCGCGTTTCCTCCTACTTCCACGAAGGCCGCTGGGAGGATGCAAAAACCGGCACGCTAGTCCGCGAGGCAGTCGACGTCGACTACATCGTTGTCGCCAATAACAAAGAGGCGCTCGCCCTCGAGAACCACCTCATCAAGCAGAAGAAACCGCGCTTCAACATCCTGCTGCGTGACGACAAGACTTACCCCTATGTGAAGCTCACCCTCGCCGAGCGCTTTCCGCGCGTGTACGTAACCCGCCGCCTGCGCAAGGATGGCAGCGCCTACTACGGCCCGTACTTCCCTGCCAATCTCGCCTATCGCATCGTCGATTTGATTCATCGACACTTCATGGTCCCATCCTGCAAAGTGGATTTAACCCGCAACCATCCTCGTCCTTGCCTCCAGTTCTACATCAAGCGTTGCCTGGGTCCGTGCGTGAAGGATCTGACCACGCCTGAGATCTACGCCGAAGCCGTGCGCGACGTAAAGCTCTTCCTCGAAGGCCGCCAAACCGATTTGGTCAAATCTTTGCGCGAGCGCATGTCAGAAGCTGCCGAAGCGCAGGAGTTTGAGCGCGCCGCCCGTTATCGCGACCTGATCTCCACCGTCGAGCAATTGCAGGAGAAGCAGCGTATCGCCGCCGCCGAAGGTGACGATGCCGACGTCTTCGGCTATCACTACGAGAATCAAATGCTGGCCGTGAACCTGTTCCACATGCGCGGCGGAAAAGTCCTCGACCGCCGTGAATTTTTCTGGGAAGACCTCCCCGACTTCGCATCGCAACCAGACGATGGAGCGACGGGCGCCCCCGCCCGTCCCACCGCCGATTCCTTCCATCCCGGAGAATTCTTCTCCGCCCTAGTCAAGCAGCTCTATCTAGCGCAGCCCTACGTCCCGCGCAACATCTACGTCCCCGTAGACTTTGAAGATCGCGAAGAACTGGAAGAGGTCCTAAGCGAGCAACTAGCTGGCGAAGCTTGCCCTGGGCGAAGTCGAAGGGGCGGACGAGCGACGCGAGTCCACATCACCGTTCCGCAGCGCGGAGAAAAACGCGAGCTCATCGATCTAGCCGGCACCAACGCCAAGCAGTCTTATGATCAGCGTTTCCGAGTCCTGAAGCCAAACGCCCGAGCCATTCAGGAAGCCTTCCAAGAAGCGCTAGCGCTCCCCGAACTCCCGAAGCGCATCGAGTGTTTCGACATCAGCCATATTCAGGGAGCGGAAACTGTCGCCTCGATGGTGGTGTGGGAAGACGGCAAGATGAAAAAATCCGACTACCGCAAGTTCATCATCAAGACCGTCGCCGGCGTGGACGATTTCGCCTCCATGCGCGAAGTAGTCACGCGCCGTTACCAGCGCCTGCAGGAAGAAAACAAGCCCATGCCCAGCCTGGTGCTGATTGACGGCGGCCTTGGACAGCTCCACGCCGCCGCCCAGGCGCTCGAAGCCCTGGAAATCATCAACCAGCCGCTAGCCGCAATCGCCAAGAGAGAAGAAATCATCTACGTCCACGGACAGGAAGACGACCCCGTCGTGCTCGACCATCATTCTCCCGTCTTACATCTGGTGCAGATGATCCGCGACGAAGCCCATCGCTTCGCCGTAACTTTCCATCGCAAACGCCGCCAAATCCGAGACCGCGCCACGGAATTACGAGAAATCCCCGGTGTAGGAGAATCCACCACTCGCCGGCTGCTGGAACATTTCGGCAGCCTCCAAGCCGTGAAGCAGGCGGATGTCGCGGCGCTGTCGGCGGTCGTAACCAAATCCCAAGCCGAAGCCATCCTCGAACATTTTCGGAGGGCAAGTGCACCGACGGGGCTCTGACCGCGGACTCCCGGACAAGCTGCGCATGTCGGCGTACAATTCCAATCGTAGCTCGTGTTCGCAATCGAGCGGGAGGCCCCCATGCCCGTGTACGACTACGTCTGCAACGATTGTCACAAGACCTTCGAATTGATTCTCACCCTGAAGGAACACGAAGTAGACGCGAAATGCCCCAAGTGCGGCGGCAAGAATGTGGAGCAAGAGGTGACTGCGTTTTATGCCGTGACCGGGAAGAAGAGTTAGCGAAAAAGCCCGGCTGGGATGAACCAAGCGGTGCCGTGTGGCGAAGTTGGGAGGCTTTGTGCGCCCCTCGGATCGTGGTGGCATTTGGCCCGCATCTCGACCTGACCTGAATTCGAAACCCGAATCCAAAACCTGCACTCAGCCGGCATCTCAGGGCGCTCCACGTTTGCCGCATTGCAAACGTGGGTTCCGCAAGAGCCGCGAAGCGGCGTGAGAGTGCAGCCCACGGCGCCAGCCGTTGGAAATCAGGATTTCGTCAAGGCCATGGGAGGCAAAGCTCGCGTTCTAGCGCCCATCCAAAAGCTTCGTCGCCAGAAACGACTTCACCACGATCTGATTTGGCTGCATGCCAACGGGGATAATGGTCAACAAGGAATATTCCGACGGCTCGAATTTCTTCTTTGGTTGGCGTTTCTGAATTACGGCCAGGTCTCCGGAACCGGAGTCGAGTACCAGCAGATAGTTCTGATTCTGCGAGAGCGCCAGCGCGTCGGGATGCGTGCCTACGGGCAGATAGGCAATGACCTTGCCGAAGTCGATGTCGTAGACCGCGATGTTATTCGATCCAAAGTCGGAGATGTACAAGCGCGAGTTATCAAGCGAAACGACGCCGCGCGTAGGCTGGGCGCCGATGAGATAGCTGCCGGAAACTTCGTTGGGCGAGGTCTCGATGATGGAGATGCTGCCGGCGTCGAAGTTGAAGGCGAAGAGTTCTCCGCCATCCGGTTTCAGCGCCAGACTCACCGGAGATTTTCCGACATCAAGGAGCGCGAGCAGTTTGTCGTTCTTGAGATCGACACTGGCAACTTGGCCCGATCCGGAACAGGAGATGAACGCTTTGGCGGAATCGGGCAGGATGGCGATGTCCTCCGGATGGATGCAGATGGTGATGGCGGAGCGCACGGCGAGGCGCGAGGTGTCGATGATCGAGACGGTGTTGTCGGCGCGATTGGTGACGACAACTGTGGATCCGTCAGGCGAGACGCGAGCCAGGCCGGGACTTCCGCCAACATGAAGCGTGGCCGTAACCGTACGTCGGTCGAGATCAAGAACAGAAACGTTGGCGGAACCGGAATTTGCAACGTAAGCGCGGTGCCCGTCAGGAGAGACATCGATGAAGTAAGGGCGTCCGTAGACGCCGATGGTAGCGACGACTTTATTCTGTTCCGCGTCGATCACGCTGACGTTCGAAGACCCGCTGTTAACAACGTAAACTTCATTTCGCTTTGGATTGGCCGCGACTCCAGTAGGCTCGGCGCCGACTTGGAGCGTTCTTACCGGGCGAAAGCTGCGCAGATCGATGACGGTAACCGTATTGCTCTTGCCATTAGTTACATATGCATACTCGCGGTAGAGCGGTCCGTAGCCGGGAAGAGTGCGCTCGTGGAAGTAATACCATCCGGCGGCGAGGACGAGCGGGACGAGGACGGCGATTAGCAGAAATTTTCTCAAGGACCAGTTGGCCTCGCTGCAGGCAAGAGATTATCAGATGCAGCCGGGTCAGCACACAGACGCGGCTCAATACTGGCGTTTCATGGAATCAGTCGGCAGAACTTTTGACTACAGCTTGAACATGGCTTGATGCGGGGACACCGCGTCCTAACACCGCCGCGATTTGGCTGACTTGCACCATGAGCGCGTCAAACTGATCGGGGAACAACGACTGCATGCCATCCGATAACGCGCGGTCGGGATCGTAGTGGACTTCTACGATCAGGCCGTCGGCTCCTACCGCGACGGCGGCGCGGGAGAGTGGCGTTACCTTGTTGCGCTTGCCGGTGCCGTGGCTTGGATCCACGATGATGGGCAGGTGGCTGAGGCGCTGGACGGCAGGCACGATGCTGAGATCGAGCGTGTTGCGGGTGTGGTCGGCAAAGGTGCGCACGCCGCGCTCGCACAGGACGATGTTGTAGTTGCCCTCGCTCATGATGTACTCGGCGGCCATGAGAAATTCTTCGAGCGTCGCCGAGAGGCCGCGCTTCAGCAGGACGGGCTTGCGGGCGCGTCCGGCGCGCTTGAGTAAAGAGAAGTTCTGCATGTTGCGGGCGCCGATCTGGATGACATCGGCGTACTGGTCGACCAGATCGAGCGATTCGTAATCGAGAGCTTCGGTGACGATGAGCAGGCCGAAGCGGTCGCGGATTTCGGCCATGATCTTCAGACCTCCTTCGCCCAGTCCCTGAAAAGAATAAGGAGAAGTGCGGGGTTTGTAGGCGCCGCCGCGGAAGAATTGGGCTCCAGCACGGGCGACGCGCTCGGCGACTTTGAACGCCTGGTCGCGATTCTCGATGGCGCAAGGTCCGGCGATGATGGCCAGGTCGGGGCCTCCGATGGTGACGCGCGAACCGGGAAACTTGATGACGGTGTTGTCGGGCTTGGTGTCGCGGCTGACCAGCTTATAGGGCTTGGTAACGCGGATCACTTCCTGCACGCCGGGCATTTCTTCCAGCGTCCCGGATTCGACCTCGCCCTGGTTCCCGGTGATGCCGATGGCGGTGCGTTGCGCGCCGGGCATGGAGTGGGCGCGGTATCCAAGAGTTTCGATTTTCTGGCAAACGGCGCGGACCTGGTCTTCGGTGGCCTGCGCTTGCATGACGACCAGCATATGAGTACCCCGAGTCGATAAGTCTAGCGTCCGGTGGGGGCGAAGGGCAAACGATGCGGGGAGAACATGACGGGATGGAATATACGCGCCCCACTTTTCTCACGACCGTTGTGAGTGATGGAACATGGTTCAAGCAACGTGCAGGGGGCAAAACGGGCGTAGAATTTGTGCCGTTTGGGAATTCAAAAAGGGAATCTTGGTTAAATGTCACAGACAGGCTCAGCCGTTTTCAACATACTGTCTGGGTCAGCGGAGCTGCAGTCTGGTGCGGATCGTTAGCGGCTCCAAGGAGATCGAGATGCGCTCTTACTTCTTCTACATGTGGGTAGTAGTAGTACTCTTCTGCGTCAGCGGCTTTTCCCAGTCAACTCCCAAAATCTCCAAGGAGGGCCAGCAGTGCCTGGAGTGTCACAGCAGCAGCACCCCCGGCGCCGTCGAGCAGTGGCGCGAAAGCGTCCATGCCAAGGCGGGCGTGGATTGTTATTCCTGCCACCAAGCCAACCCGGGTGACCCCGCCACCTTCGACCACTATGGCCTGAAGATCGCCGTGATCGTGACTCCTTATTACTGTGCCCGCTGCCACAAGACCGAAGTGGACCAGTTCGAAAAGAGCCGCCACGCCGACGCCTCCCACTTCATCGGTTCTCTCGACAACATGCTGGGTGAGGTCGTGGAAGGTGGGCCGGCGGCTATGAATGGCTGCCGCCAGTGTCACGGCAGTGAAGTGAAATATATAGGTGACGGCAAGTTCGACTTCTCCACCTGGCCCAACAGCGGCATCGGACGCATCAATCCCGACGGCAGCAAGGGAAGCTGTGCCGCCTGTCACGGACGGCATTCTTTCAGCTCCGCCCTGGCCCGCCAGCCCGAAAACTGCGGCAAGTGTCATCTGGGCCCGGACCATCCCCAGGCCGAGATCTACGCCGAGTCCAAGCACGGCATCCAGTTCCGAGCCAATATCGCCAAAATGAACCTGGATTCAAAGTCCTGGGTCGTGGGCAAGGACTACTCTGCCGCCCCCACCTGCGCCACATGTCACATGAGCGCCACCCGCGATCAGAAGATCACCCATGACGTCGGCGACCGCATCAGCTACACCCTGCGCCCGGTGGTGAGTTTCAAACTGGAGAACTGGGAGAATCGGCGCGCCGCCATGCAGAATGTGTGCTCAAGCTGTCACGCCACCGGATGGGTCGAGAACTTCTACAAGCAGTATGAGGAGACCATCGACCTCTACAACGAGAAGTTCGCCAAGCCGGCCAAGGGCATCATGGAGAAGCTCTACGCCAACGGCAAACTCACCAAAACTCCCTTCGACGAAAAAATCGAATGGACCTACTACGAGCTGTGGCACCACCAGGGCCGGCGTGCCCGCATGGGTACTGCCATGATGGGTCCGGACTACACCCAGTGGCACGGCTTCTATGAAGTGTCGAAGACCTTCTACACCGAGTTCATCCCCGAAGCGGAAAAACTCATGCCGGGCGTGACCACCGACGTGATGAAGAGCGACTACCACAAATGGACGCAGGGCCTGACGCCCGAACAGATGCAGCAGCAGATCGAGTTCTACAAGAAGCGCTATAACCAGTAAGCGTGTGGCGCGGGCGCCTAAAGGGCATTGCTGCGCTCGAAAGGCGCGAACTCACCATCACGATCGAAGATCTGTAGCGGCGGCTTAGCTTCTCCGAATGGAGCCTGCCCTCGGACGGGCGAGGACGCCCGTCCCTCCACGAGTCATTTGATCTCACACTCGTCTTGCGCGTGTTGGCGGTCCTCCCGTTGTAAAATCGAGGATTACTCATTACTGCACCACCCTTATCTATGCCACAGGAAGACAAACCTATCCCCACCGCGCGCCCAGACCGTAACGATGAGCGTTACGACGCGCAGCGCATTGAGCAGAAATGGACTGAGCGCTGGCTGAGCGATCCGTCGCTGTATGCCGCCGAGGCCCACTCGACGAAACCGAAGTATTACGTTTTGGAGATGCTTCCCTACCCTTCGGGCGCGCTGCATATGGGACACGTGCGCAACTATTCGATCGGCGATGCGCTGGCGCGCTACATGTGGATGAACGGCTACAACGTGCTTCATCCGATGGGCTGGGATTCGTTCGGGCTGCCGGCGGAGAATGCTGCCATCAAGAACAACACTCCGCCGAAGGAGTGGACGCTGGCGAATATCGCGGCCATGAAGGTGCAGATGAAGCGCCTTGGGTTCGCATATGACTGGTCGCGCGAGGTTACGACGTGCCTGCCGGAATACTACCGCTGGAATCAGTGGTTCTTTCTTAAGCTCTATGCCTCGGGATTGGCTTATCGCAAGAAGAGCAAGGTCAACTGGTGTCCTGTGTGCTGCACCGTGCTGGCTAATGAGCAGGTTGTGGGCGGGATGTGCTGGCGGCATGAGGACACTCCCGTCGAACAGCGGGAACTGGAACAGTGGTTTCTGCGGATCACGAAGTACGCGGACGAGTTGCTGCGCGATCTTGAGAAGCTGCAGGGCTGGCCGGAGAAAGTCCGCATCATGCAGCAGAACTGGATTGGACGCAGCGAAGGCACGCTGGTGGATTTCGATCTGGGCGGAACGGTGGGGCCGGCGGGATCGACGATTACGGTGTTCACCACGCGGGTGGATACGATCTATGGCGCGACTTCGGTGCAGTTGGCTCCTGAGCATCCGATTGTGTGCGACATGATTGCCCGCAATGCGGAACTGCGCACCAAGGTGGAAGAGTTGATCGCGGAGCAGCGCCGGGCGAAAGAAGCGGGCGATATCGGCGCGATCGAGAAGCACGGCGTGTTCACCGGGCGTTACGCGAAGAATCCTTATAACGGCGAGGCCGTGCCGGTGTGGGTGGCGAACTACATCCTGATGGACTACGGCACGGGAGCGATCATGAGCGTGCCGGCGCACGACGAGCGCGACTATGAATTCGCGAAGAAGTACAAGCTGCAAATCCGGCTGGTGATCTTGCCGGCAAACACGGATCCGGAAGAAACCATGACTGAGCCGCCGCTGCCGTTTACGACCATGGATGGGATTCTGGTGAACTCGGGCGAGTTCAGCGGGCTGAGCTGCGAGGAAGCGATTACCAAGATGTCGGCGCGCGCCGAGGAAAAAGGCTTTGGCAAGGCGACCGTCACTTTTCGGCTGAAGGATTGGGGCATCTCGCGGCAGCGCTATTGGGGCACGCCGATTCCGATGGTGTACTGCGCTAAGGATGGCGTGGTGCCGGTGGCGGAAAAAGATCTGCCGGTGATTTTGCCGGACAACGTGCCGATCACGCTGTCGGGTGGATCGCCGCTGATGAATGCGCCGGAATTCCTGAACACGACCTGCCCGAAATGTGGCGGGCCGGCGCGGCGCGAGACTGACACCATGGATACGTTCGTCGATTCGTCCTGGTACTTCTACCGCTACGCCGACGCGCACAATGACAAGGCTCCATTCGACAGCGCCACCATTGCGTACTGGTTTCCGATTGATCAATACATTGGCGGCGTGGAACATGCCATTCTCCACCTTATTTATTCGCGCTTCTGGACCAAGTTCATGCGCGACATGGGGCTGGTGAAAAACGACGAACCGATTGCGCGCTTGTTCACGCAGGGGATGGTGATCAAAGACGGCGCGAAGATGTCGAAGAGTTTCGGCAACGTGGTATCGCCGGATGAGATGGTGGCGCGCTACGGCGCGGATGCGGCACGGTTATACAGTTTGTTCGCGGCACCGCCGGATCGCGATCTTGACTGGCAGGATTCGGGGATTGAAGGCATTCAGCGGTTTTTGGGGCGCGTGTACCGGTTCTACTTACGCAATCCAGTGAAGCGGATTCTTGCCTCGGGCGCCGATTCGCAGACGGGGCAAGCCCTGTCTCTACAGACCGAGTCGTCACCTCAGGCTCGCTCTATTCAGCGCAAGCTGCACCAGACCATCAAACGCGTGAGCGACGATTTCCAGGGGCGCTGGCACTTCAACACCTGCATCGCGGCCATCATGGAATTGGTCAACGAGATTTATGGAGCGGAAGAAGCGATTGCTGATGGACGAGTTCCCTATTCGCTGATCCTGGACGTCCAGCGCAACATCGCTTTGCTGCTGGCGCCCATGGCTCCTTATCTGGCACACGAGTTGTGGGAGATGACTGGCGAGAAGAGCAATCTGCTGAAAGCTCCGTGGCCAAAGTACGATGCGGCGCTGGCGGCCGAGGACGAGATCGAGATTCCTGTGCAGGTTAACGGGAAGCTGCGCAGTGTGGTAGTGGTGCCGGCGAGTGCGACCGAGGATCAAATCAAGCAAGCGGCGCTGGCCGACGAGAAAGTACGAGCGGCGATTGCTGCCAAGCAAGTGGTGAAGGTAATTGTGGTGCCGCGAAAGCTAGTGAATATCGTAGTGCGGTAAGAAGCTGCAGGCTACGAGCCTCGAGCTTCGAGCAACCACTTCGAAGCAGAAGGTCCGGGTTGCTCGCAGCCCGTAGCTCGCGGCTCGTAGCTCTTTTGTTTGCAACTCAACCATCAATCTGAGACACTCATCCGTGGAAACCCAATCCATCGTTGTCCTCGACTTCGGGGCGCAGTATTCGCAGCTGATTGCGCGCCGTATCCGCGAACAGAAGATTTTTTCGGTTGTCCTGCCGTTCAACGCCAGCCTGGAGGAGATTCACAGCTACTCTCCGGTGGGGATCATTCTGTCGGGCGGGCCGTCGTCGGTGTACGACAAGGATGCGCCGCTGGCCGACAAGAGTGTCTTCGATCTCGGCATCCCCGTGCTCGGCATCTGCTACGGATTGCAGTTCATGGTGTATGCGCTAGGCGGAAAAGTTCGCCCCGCCGCTAAACGCGAGTACGGCCACGCCAAAGTCGAGATCCAGCAATCCGACTCGCAACTTTTTCAGGGATTGCCTCACCTGCTCGCGGTCTGGATGTCGCATGGCGACTCGGCCGAAGAACTGCCTCCGGGTTTCCGATTGACGGCGAAGACTCCCAATGCGGTTGCCGCCATCGAAAACGCTGAGAGAAAGATGTGGGCGGTACAATTCCATCCCGAAGTGCACCATACGCCGCTCGGGGCCGACATCCTGCGCAACTTCGCGCTCAACATTTGTGGAGCGAAGCCTTCCTGGACGCCACAGCATTTTATCGATGCGACCGTGGCCCAGGTGAGACAGCAGGTCGGCAAAGGGCGGGCAATCTGCGCGCTTTCCGGCGGAGTGGATTCTTCCGTTGCGGCGGTGCTGGTGGATCGTGCCATGCACGACGCGTCTGGGCAATCACGGCTCACATGCGTTTTCGTCAACAACGGAGTGCTGCGCAAGAACGAGTTCGAGAAAGTTCAGAAAAATCTGCGCGACAATCTTGGACTGCACCTGGTTGCGGTCGATGCCACCGATCGCTTCATGCGGAAACTGGCGGGAGTGAGCGACCCGGAGAAGAAGCGCAAGATCATCGGCAAAGAGTTCATTGCCGTCTTCGACCAGGAAGCACGCCGCATTGAAAAGCAGGAAGGCAAAGTCAAGTGGCTGGTGCAGGGGACGCTCTATCCCGACGTGATCGAATCGCGCTCGGTGCGCGGGCCGTCGGAGGTCATCAAATCACATCACAACGTGGGCGGACTGCCCGCGAAGATGAAGCTTAAGTTGATCGAGCCGCTGAAAGACTTATTTAAAGATGAGGTGCGGCGCATCGGCCGCGATCTCGGCATGCCTGAGGACATTCTGCAGCGGCAGCCTTTCCCCGGGCCGGGGCTGGCGGTGCGCATTCTGGGCGAGGTGACTAAAGAACGCGTCGACTTGCTGCGCGAGTGCGATGAGATTGTGGTGGGCGAGATCAAGAAGGCTGGGCTGTATCAGAAAATCTGGCAGTCGTTTGCTGTGCTCTTGCCGGTGATGTCGGTCGGCGTGATGGGCGATCAGCGAACTTACGCTTACACCTGCGCCGTCCGCGCCGTGCACTCCGAGGATGGCATGACGGCCGACTGGGTTCCGCTGCCTTATGAAGTGCTGAAGACGATTTCGAATCGAATCGTGAATGAAGTCCGCGGGGTGAACCGGGTAGTGTACGACATTACTTCGAAGCCTCCGGGGACGATTGAGTGGGAGTGAAAGCAATTTGTAATCTTGTAATTCGGACGGGTGGCCCACTCAAGCCCTCTTTTGGCTTGAGTGGGGCAGTTCGACAGCTGGACAGAGTGTCCCTGCCGCTCGCTCGCGCCTTCTTGCCGTCCACTCACACTCAATCTCCACTCGTCCTTCGCAGCGTATTGCGTACTGACGAAAGCTGCTCCACTCCCAATCTTCCGGACGTTCACATAATCCACGCTTTACTGGATTGCGATGAATGTAACGGAGCTTCTCAACAAACTGGCGATAGTTCCGGACGTTGAAATCGTAATAGCGCTTTTGCCAGAAATGCTGGGGAAAGTCCCCACTCAAGCCAACACCAGGCTTGAATGGGGCACCCGCGACCAGGCGGCGTGACACGCCTTGCTTCAGCGACTTGAGAGCATCGGCGAGCATGCCGCGCTCGGGTTCGCTGACGAGCAAGTGAACATGCTCCGGCATGACTACATACCCGTAGACACGAAGTTCGAAACTGCGCCGCACACGCTCCAGCGCGAGCTCGAAGATTCGCTTGGCGCGGTCGGCCGTGAACAACGGTCGCCGATGATAACAGAAGAATGTGACGAAGTGGCTGTGCCCGGATTCCTGGAATCGTTTCAATCCCCAAGGCATGAGGCTAGACTACGCCCGACGAAAGTCCCCACTCAAGCCAAAAGCAGGCTTGAGTGGGGCACCGTCGGAGAACAGGTGTCAGATCGGGAAACGGAGAACTGACACCCCTCATTGATGATTCCGCGCCCGAAGAACTACCATATCCCTATGCCAGTTGATATCGAAACTCCGACATCTTCATACACCCGCATTCGCGCCCCGCGCGGCACTACGCTTTCCTGCAAGAGTTGGCAGCAGGAAGCGGCTATGCGCATGCTCATGAACAATCTTGACGAAGAAGTTGCCGAGCGGCCTCAGGATTTGGTCGTTTATGGCGGCACGGGCAAGGCGGCTCGTAACTGGGATTGCTATCACGCCATCGTCCGCTCGCTGAAGAATCTTGAGAACGACGAGACGCTGCTCGTGCAGTCGGGGAAGCCCGTGGGGGTGTTCAAGACTCACGACTATGCGCCGCGCGTGCTCATCGCGAACTCGAATTTGGTTGGACATTTTTCCAACTGGGAGAAGTTCAACGAACTCGATCGCGCCGGGCTGATGATGTATGGCCAGATGACGGCCGGGTCGTGGATTTACATTGGCTCGCAGGGGATTGTGCAGGGTACGTATGAAACTTTCAACGCGGCGGGCGTCAAACATTTTGGCGGCGATCATTTTTCCGGTGATCTGGGCGGGAAGCTGATCGTCTCCGGCGGCATGGGCGGCATGGGTGGGGCGCAACCGCTCGCGGCAACGATGAACGGCGCGGCGTTCCTTGGGATTGATGTTGATCCCGAGCGCATCAAGAAGCGGCTCAAGACTGGATACTGCGATTTTCTCGTCACCACGCTCGACGAGGCTTTGCGCATTTTGAAAAATGCCATCCGCAAGAAAGAAAACGTTTCGGTCGGGCTGGTGGGCAATTGCGCCGACATCATCCCCGAACTCGCTGAACGCGGCGTGGTGCCGGACATTCTCACCGATCAGACTTCGGCGCACGATCCGCTGAATGGATATGTGCCGAACGGCATGACGTTCGAAGCGGCGCTCGAACTTCGTAAGCGTGATCCGCAGACTTATCAGGAGCGGTCGCTCGACGCCATGGCGAAGCACGTGGAAGGCATGCTGCGACTGCAGAAGATGGGCGCGGTCACGTTCGACTACGGCAACAATATTCGCACGTTCGCGTTCCAACGCGGCGTAAAGAATGCTTACGACTTTCCGGGATTCGTTCCGGCGTATATTCGTCCGCTGTTTTGCGAAGGGCGCGGGCCGTTCCGGTGGGCGGCGCTTTCGGGCGAGGCTTCGGACATCGCCGTCACCGACGATCTTGTGCTCGAACTTTTTCCCGAGAATCGCAGCCTGCGCCGCTGGATTGAACTGGCCCGCAAGCGCATCAAGTTTCAAGGACTGCCGGCGCGCATCTGCTGGCTCGGGTATGGTGAGCGCGCGCGGTTCGGGCTGGCAATCAACGAACTGGTCAGGAAAGGCACGATCAAGGCTCCCATCGTGATTGGACGCGACCACCTGGATTGCGGCTCGGTGGCTTCTCCGTTTCGCGAAACCGAAAGCATGAAGGATGGTTCGGACGCGGTGGCCGACTGGCCGCTGCTGAATGCGCTGGTGAATACGGCGGCGGGCGCGTCGTGGGTTTCGATCCACAACGGCGGCGGCGTGGGCATTGGCTATGCGCTGCATGCCGGGCAGGTAACGGTCGCCGACGGCACCGACATGATGGCCAAGCGCATCGAGCGCGTGCTGACAACCGATCCGGGCATGGGCGTGATTCGGCACGTGGACGCGGGATATGACGAGGCGAAGGCGTTTGCGAAGAAGACGGGCGTGAAAGTGCCGATGGGGAAGTAGCTGTCAGCCATCTCTTAGCTTTTGGCTCTTAGCCTTTCGCCAAGCTTGAGTGGAAACGTTCGGCGGGATTGGAATGGACGAAGAAACTTTAACTATGCTACTGCGAGGCGAACACGTCAGCATGCCAGAGCGCATCGCGCGCGGCGTGTGGCCGCACCCGCCGTTGACCTCTTCAGAGATTTTGGCCCACCTCACAAAACTGCTCCACCAGCGCAGATGGTTCCCGCGCGAATGGCAACCGCACCGCGAGGGTGAACCGGTTAACGAGGGCGGGACGATAGAACGCCAACGGCCTGGGCGATACGTCTACCGTGCGACTCGCGCTCATCCTCTTCGACCTTGCGTCTTAGCGGATAGCACAGAGCGTGTTTTCTCCAGTGCTGAGGGTGCGGCTCGACACTTTCTGAAGTGGGACCTGCATCTTCCCGGTGACCTTGACGGCTGGAAGGTACTCGAGTGAAGCCGAAGGCGCTTTTTCTGATCAATATCCGCCATCTCCTCACCCTGCGCTCGACGGTAGGCGGCCCTAGACGCGGCGCTTCCCTTTCCGAACTCGGCATCATTCAAGACGCTGCCGTGCTCTGCCTGGGCGGCAAGATCGTTTCGGTCGGCACTACGAAAGACGCTCTTCGCGATCCGTGGCTCAAGAAGAATCGCAAGAAGATCACGGAGATCGACTGCGCCGGACGCGTGGTCTTACCCGGCTTCGTCGATTCCCATACCCATCCAGCATTCACGCACCCGCGGCTGGTGGATTTTGAGAAGCGGATTTCCGGCGCCAACTACGAAGAGATCGCCGAGGCGGGCGGAGGAATTCGCTCCAGTATTGACGGCGTGCGGAAGGCCAGCAAAACCGCGTTGACGCAGAAGGTCTTCACAGTGCTGGCGGATCTAGCCCGTCACGGAACAACGACCGCAGAGGCCAAGTCGGGCTACGGTCTGAGCCTCGAATCTGAACTGAAGTCGCTCGAAGCCATCCACGCCGCCGCGCGCGAGTGGCCGGGGACCGTGGTTCCTACTTTTCTGGGCGCGCACGTGGTTCCGCCCGAGTACCGCGGACGCTCCCAGGAATACGTTGACCTTGTCTGCAACGAAATGATGCCAGCTGTTGCGAAGCGCAAGCTGGCCCAGTTCGTGGACGTGTTCTGCGATTGTGGAGCTTTCAGCGCCGGAGAAACCGTGCAGATTTTCGCGGCGGCGAAAGTACACGGTCTGGCGGTTCGTGCACATGTGGGGCAACTCAGCGAAACGCGACTCGGGCCGCTGCTTCAATACCAGCCAGCATCTCTCGATCACATGGACCACGTGAACGACGCCGACCTGCCGCTCCTGGCCGAGACTGACACCGTTGCAACTTTCGTTCCGGGGGCAAATTACTTTCTCGGTTTCGCGAAATATCCGAACGCGCGCCGGTTCATTGAATCCGGTGCGGCAGTCGCGCTGGCCACGGACTACAACCCAGGCTCTTCCCCAACCCTCAGCATGCCGATGGCGCTGTCGCTGGCCTGCACGCATATGAAGATGTCACCCGCGGAGGCGATCGCAGCGGCGACCATCAACGGAGCCTGGGCGCTTCGCTTAGCCGGCCGCAAAGGGAGCGTGGAACCGGGCAAAGACGCCGACCTGGCCGTGTTTGACGTGAGTGACTATCGCGAGATCCCATACTGGTTTGGCGCCAATCGCTGCGCGCTGACGATCATGAATGGCGTGCCGCGCGGCCATCTCTCTTCGTCAGGCGAGAATGTGAGAGAGAAAAGGAGCGGTGGAAATCGTCGGCAGCCATTTTGAGCGAACGGCACACGGTTGTTATAATTCGAGAGTTCCGCACGGTCCCAGAGCATCGGCTGTTTTGCTTCGCGGCATCCCGCCCAGTGAGAGCGCCCAGTGCCCGGCTAGATTGGCCGTCAGTCGTTTTGCGGGCAGAACTTTGCGGACAGAGATGTGCGGACCGAAAGTGGCCAGGTAGCTCAGGTGGTAGAGCGCAGCCCTGAAAAGGCTGGCGTCGGCGGTTCAACTCCGTCCCTGGCCACCATTCATTTTGTGCTTTGAATCAACGGTTTAGCGTTAAACACGAATCATCCTCACACAGACCGCACACATCGCGGGTATTCTTCTACTGGCTAGGAACTCCAACTTGGACCGTAGGAGCCGCGAATGTCGGTCAACTTTGTATTTGACACCCGCCCCGAAGTCGATGTCATCGTCTACCGCCACAGAGCCGATTGCAGGTTTATCCAAAAGGAAAAAGATGGCCGCTGCCGCTGTCCGAAGCATATTTATGTGCGCCTCACCCGTGCCCGCATCAGCGCCAAGACTAAGTCCTGGGAGACAGCCCGCCAGCGGGGCGTTGGAGACTACCGACCGGAGCATCTGTTCACCCTGAAGCAGTCACTGGAGGGATATCGCTACTACCAGAAGCTGATCCTGGAGTTGGATCAGGGGAGTGAGCTTTACCGCATTGCCGGCGTCGATCTCACCGACATCCCCGGCGTCAGCGCAGCCACCGCGCAAGTCATCCTTACCGAGATCGGCACCGATGTCAGCCGGTTTCGTAATGCCTCGGCCTTCGCCTCATGGCTTGGCCTCTGCCCGGAAAAACGAG
>Ga0208821_1000206_pt1 | contig 50241 bp, 46 predicted proteins | sample June2015DPH_20_5_FD_184720 | JGI IMG/M metagenome (GOLD analysis project Ga0208821, IMG submission 184720) | Peatland microbial communities from SPRUCE experiment site at the Marcell Experimental Forest, Minnesota, USA - June2015DPH_20_40... | ecosystem: Environmental > Terrestrial > Soil >...
GGGGGCTGCCGACCGGTGCTGCCCGCCGTTGCCTCGACCGGCTCTCCAACCGCCTCACCAAAATCACCACCCAAGCCCACAAACTTGTCACACCCTGAGAATGGGCAGAGATTGGCCGGTTATGTCGCGAAACCGTAGATGTGCCCGTGCGTTCACATCTGGGGGGTTGTGCTTGGACCGCGGGTGACTCGGAACCTATGTGAGGGGGCGCTTCGCCGAATCACTAACGGGCTTTCCCCCGGCGTTTACTGATTGGCGGTCGGGCCGGGATTGGAAACTGCAGGGATTCTTCGTCCCGACAGGTCGGGACTCAGAATGACAAGGGGAACGTGGCGCGTACCACCGCTGGCCTGCCGGCCTCGGGAGGGGCAGATTCGCGATCAGGGCAGGATGAAAACTGCAGGGATTCTTCGTCCCGACAGGTCGGGACTCAGAATGACAGCGGGGCGTAATTCCGGAGCTCGACTCTCCGGAAACTCGATGGATTACTCGTTTCAGTTAAGCAATTTAGGCTGAGCGGATCAGAGGGCCTTTTCCCTCCTCTTTGCGCCCCCGGAATTTCCTCGGCACTGTCCATCCTTGATCCCCGCAGGGGATCAATACAGTAGCCGGGGGCAACGCCCCCGGAATACGTGCCCCATACAAGGTCCGACCCTGAAAGGGTCGAATCCGGGCCGCGTGACACCGGTCTTGCGACCTGCAGCTCAGGGTAATACGACCCTTTCAGGGTCGGGGGACGAACGTCGCGCATTCCGGGGGCGTTGCCCCCGGCTACTATCTTGTGCCCTTGCAGGGCACCAAAAACCTGCCCTTCGATCTTACCCTGCGGCGCCCGTTTCTGACATCACGCGGATGGCGCCCCGATGCACCGGGGCGTCCCAGTCTGTCGCGTTGCGAACCCGCACGGCCGAGGTTCGCGGCAGCCGGTCTGACAGCAGGTGTCAGGTGCCAGGTTTCAGGTGCCAGGAGGCCCGTGTCGGCTATCGGGAGTACGGATGTCAGGTACCTGAAGTCCGGTAGGGACACAAAAAGGTCTTGACTTATTACAAGTTTGTTATATACTGGACTCGCCATGAGAACGCGGGATTTGAAAGCCGAGCGGCGAAGGCACGGCTGGGGCCAAGTGGAAGCGGCCGAGCGCCTGGGTGTGTCCCAACCTTATCTGGCCATGCTGGAGAACGGAAAGCGTCAACTCACGCCCGCTTTGGCGCGCAAGGTGGTTACGGCCTATGGACTTCCGCCTACGGAACTGCCTGTGCCCGCAACATTCACTCCGACCGAAAACGTTGAGGGGCAGCGGTTGGTGGAGGATCTCGCGAAACTCGACTACCCGGGATTTGCTTATGTTCGCACGCGGGTGAGAAGCAAGAACCCCGGAGAGGTTCTACTTACCGCCCTGGCGCAAGAGAATCTGGAGGGACGCGCGGCGGAAGCGCTGCCTTGGCTGCTCCTGCGATATTGGCACATGGATCTGACCTGGCTGGTGGTGGAGGCGAAGAAGTTTGACCTCCAAAATCGTCTGGGATTTGTGGTCAACCTTGCCCGCCAGCTTTCCGAACGGGGCGTGGAAGCGGAGCGCACACAGGCTCTCGCGAGTTTGGAATCCTTGCTGGAGTCAAGCCGGCTGGCGCGTGAAGACTATTTCTACCGGGCTCCCCGCAACGACCGAGAGCGGCAATGGCTGTTCGAGAACCGGCCGGATGCCGCGCGACACTGGAATTTGTTGTCAGACCTGCGACCCGAGCACTTACAATATGTGGCCTAGAAACGAGGCAAAACTCCCTTCACCTTGGGACCGGTTTCTGGAAGAGCTTGACGGACTTCTCCGTGAGCAAGTTCACGTGCATTGCATCGGTGGATTCGTGGTCAGCCTCTTTTACGGACTACCGCGACCAACGGCGGATGTTGACTATTTTGCTGTACTACCCTATGGCTGTGTGGACGACCTCCAGGCATTGGCGGGGCCGGACTCGATGCTTGCGAAGAAGCACAAGCTTCATTTGCACCATTTTCCGGCTATTTCTCTGCCGGAGGACTACGAAACGCGGCTCTCGGAGATGTACCCCGGTCGGTTCAAAAACCTGCGTCTTTACGCCCCCGACCCATACGACTTGATTTTGTCCAAGCTAGAGAGAAATAGCCAGAAGGACCGTGATGACGTGGCTTTTCTGGCAGAAAGCCTCCATCTCAGTCCCGAGGTGCTGCGCGAACGCTACAAAAAGGAACTGCGTCCGTACCTCACAAATGAAGGCCGGCATGACCTTACCCTCGAGCTCTGGCTCGACGTTTGCTTCGAGGAGCATCCGCTTGAACCTTAATTCTCGACGCAGCTCGTAGCAAATGACCGGGTTTCCCGGAGACAAGCATAGGGTGCTGCCACTTGACGGTAAGTTGGCAAACCGTAGATATGCCCGTGCTGCCCCATCTGGGGGTCGTCCTTGGATCGCGGGTGATTCGGAACCTATGGTGAGGGGACACTTCGCCGAATCACTAACGAGTTTTCCCCCAGCGTTTACTGACTCGCAATTAGGCCAGGATTGAAAACTGCAGGGATTCTTCGTCCCGACAGGTCGGGACTCTCCAGGAACTCGACGCATTACTCGTTTCCATTGAGCAGCTTGGGCCGAACGGATCAGAAGGCCTTTTTCCTGCTTTTCGCGCCCCCAGAACATCCTCGGCACTGTCCATCCTTGATCCCCGCAGGGGATCAATACGGTAGCCGGGGGCAACGCCCCCGGAATACGTGCCCCCCACAAGGTCCGACCCTGAAAGGGTCGTATTAGCCTGATCTCCGGGACGCAAGGCCCGTGTGACACCACCGGGATTCGACCCTTTCAGGGTCGGGCAACGAACGTCGCGCATTCCGGGGGCGTTGCCCCCGGCTACTATCTTGTGCCCTTGCAGGGCACCAAAAACCTGCCCTTCGATCTTACCCTGCGGCGCCCGTTTCTGACATCACGGATAGCTGCTTTTCGGCTATGAATGCTCAGAATGACAAGGGGAACGTAACGCGCACCACCAGCCGGGATTTCTCACCAGGGCCGGAAGGGCGGGGCTTTAGCCCCGCCGCTTCCAGGCCCTCACAATTATTCCCATGTCTCGCGGCCCGCACAGTCCGTCAGTTGACGGACTGTGCGGGCCGCGAGACGGAAAGGGGGAAGCCGCTCCGGCGGCGGGGCTAAAGCCCCGCCCTTCCGGCCCTATGGGTCAGAACGGAAGAGCGTGGCGAGAAATCCGGTGCTGCAAGAGGACCGATCAGGGTTTGACGATTTTGCCCAGCACGACGGCTCGGCGCGCGCCGGTGACGCTGGGAAGATTTCCTGGCAAGCCGTGCAGGGTGCGGTCCGCAAGGACAGCGAAGGCGATGGCTTCTTTGGCGTCCACCGGCAGGCCGTAACGGTCGGAGAGTTCAACCGTCAGATGCGGCAGCAATTCGACCAAGCGCTTCACGAGCAAACGATTGTGCGCGCCGCCGCCCGAGACAATCAGGCGGTCAATCTTCTCACCAGGAAATACAAAGCGAGCCAGCGCGCCGGCGATGGTGCGTGCGGTCAGCTCGGCGGCGGTTCGAAGCAAGTCTTCAAAACGGGTACGCCGGCGTGAGAAGAAATAGCGGGCCACGAAGTCTTGGCCGAACTGTTCGCGTCCTGCACTTTTGGGCGGAGGTCGCAGGAAGAAGGGGTGGCACAGCGCGTCGGCGAGCAGCGGTTCATTCACTTTTCCCAGCGCCGCCACACGCCCGCCGGCGTCGTAATACTCTCGATCGCCGGTGAAGTGTTGTACCAGAGCATCGCTCACCATGTTTCCAGGCCCGGTATCGAAGCCAACAATGTCGAGTGGTTTTGCCTTCGCCGGGATCACCGTGACATTGGCGATGCCGCCGATGTTTAGGGCCACGGTTCCTTTCCGCCTGTCCCGCAGCAAGAGATAGTCCACCATGGGTACAAGCGGCGCCCCTTGGCCGCCAGCCGCCACGTCAGCGGTGCGGAAATCCGCCACCACCGGCGCTCCCGTTCGTTCTGCGATCACGGCAGGCTCGGCGATTTGGAGGGTGTTCGGGTCCACTGGCTCCACGTGGCCTTGAATCAGCTCCGCACTTCCCTGGTGATAAATGGTCTGGCCATGTGAACCGATGACGGAAACACGTTGGGGCGAGACGTGTGCTACGCGGCATACATGCAGGGCAGCTCTGGCGAAGAGTTCACCGAGCAGAAAGTTAAGTTGGCTGACTCCCTCCACTTTCGTCTGCACCCCCGCGGCAACGCGCATGATCCATTGCTTGACCTTGGGAGGGTAGGGAAGTGTGACGAACGCCCGCAAGCGCACCCGAGGTTGTTCCGCAGGGCCGGCCAAGCGCACGAGGGCCGCATCAATTCCATCCAGTGATGTGCCGGCCATCAGTCCCACGGCTAGGCGCGAGTCGTGTTTGCGGTGAGGCATGACACTATCGTCCTTGATCCCCGCAGGGGATCAATATAGTAGCCGGGGGCAACGCCCCCGGAGAAAATGCGCCTCCGAAAAGGACCGACCCTGAAAGGGTCGAATCCGGATGGCGTCAGGCCGGTCTTGCGTCCCCGGCGCAGGGTAATACGACCCCTTCAGGGTCGGGGAACGAACGTCACGAATTCCGGGGGCGTTGCCCCCGGCTACTATCTTGTGCCCTTGCAGGGCATGAAAAACCCGCCCGCTTACCCTGCTGCACCCCGCTTCTGACATCACGGATAGCGGTCTTCGGCTATCCTCGCTCAGGATGACAGCCTCAAGGGGTTTTTCCGCAGCCTGTGAAGTCGGTCGCGAAGTCTGTGAACTCTCTGACGACACGATCCAGCGATCCTCTCGACAGCCGTCCACTGGGCGGCTTCAGACCTTTCTTTGCAAGCTGAATGCGCTTCAGTGCTTGCTCGACTCGAGGGTTCGCAAGTCTCCCCGACTCGAAAGCTTCTCTCAACGCCTCGTGCACAACTTCAGCGGCTTCGGCCTTTTCCAAAAGCAGCGCGTCGCACCCCGCGCGCAGGGCGTGAACCGCCGCTTCGCCCAACTGAAGAGTTCCACGAACAGCTTCCGATTCGAGTCCGCAGGCGATCGCGACACCATTGTAGCCCAGCTTGACGCGGAGTAATCCCTCTACAACCCTGGGGGAAAGCCCGGCGGATTGCAGCAAATTAAAGTCGTAGGCTTTGTAGGCGGCAGGGCTCACCAAAACGAGGGGAAGCCGGGGCAAGAGCGCCCGGTAGGGCACCAGATCCTCGCGCCATAACTCGGCCATGGACTTGGACACCACGGGCGGCTCCGTTGGGCTCGAGTACTGCGCCGTTCCGAGACCGGGGAAATGTCTTCCGCAGGCGAGCAGGTTGTGGCGCTCGAGCCCGCGCAGGAACGCTGCCCCACACTCCGCCACCTGTGGGGGATCAGGGCTGAAGGCACGCGTCTCTGAGGTCTTTCCCGAGGAACGCGAGGCGAGGTCAAGCCCCGGGGCCAGATCGGTGTTGAAACCCAGAAGCTGCAAGGCGGCGCCCACAAGCTCGCCCAGTCGAGTCACGGCAGCGAGCCCCTTCCCGGCGGCAGCTCGAGGCGAGGGCAGAGGAGGCAGGAATGCCCTAAGCGGATCCATGGCGCCGCCTTCTTCCTCAATGGCCAGGAAGGGAACGGCGGGCGCCGCGCGCGCCAGCTCGAACAGAAACTCGCAGACGCCTTCGGCCCCGCCGGTTAGCGACCCGTCTATAACTACGCCTCCCGGGCGCAACCGGCGAAAGATGTACTCAAGTGAAGAATCCCAGCGCAGTCCATTCACTTTTAGGATTAACAGTTGGCCGAGATCATTTTCGTGCAAGTGACCCCTCACCCGGCCCGCGACGGCTGGTGAAAGCGCCGTCGCGGGCCACCCTCCCCGATTTCTGGGGTCCGATGGACCCCATCGGGGTCCACGAATCGGACTCCCCTGGGGAGAGGGCAAGCCGCCTTTGCGATGCACTGCATTTCTGATATCACGGGTAGTGTTCTTCGCCTATCCTCGTTCTCCGGAAACTTCACTCAACCGTGTCATTCCGATCCCGCAGCCGCGGGAGAGGAATCTTGCTCTGAGTTCTTTCTTCCGCGATCCGCCAGAAGCAGGGCGAGATTCCTCTCCCGCGGCTGCGGGATCGGAATGACACCCTTACGCCCCCATGTTGTCGTCATGACTGGATTTGCTTTTTCAGTTCCGCCAACAAGTTCAAAGCCTCAATCGGCTTCAGGTTATCGAGGTCGGCGCTTTCGATGGCTTTCACCACCTCAACATTCAAGGGAGTAAAAATCGTAAGTTGGACAGGTCCCGTTTCCGGCGCGTCTGGCTTGGCCGCCAGGCGCTCGCTCAGGGTGTGCTCGGTCTGCTCGTGGCGCGCAAGGATTTCCCGTGCGCGCGCAATGACTTTGTTGGGCAGGCCGGCCAGGCGAGCAACTTCGATGCCGTAGCTCTTGTCGGCGCTTCCCTGTTCCACCTTTCGCAAGAAGACAATGTTGGATCCGGATTCACGCACCGAGACGTGGTAATTGCGCACGCCGGGAAGAAGTTCGGCGAGCTCGGTGAGCTCGTGGTAGTGTGTGGCGAAGAGGGTCTTGGGCCGCGTGCGGCTCTGCAGGTGCTCGACGACGGCCCAGGCAATGGCGAGGCCGTCAAAGGTGGCCGTGCCCCGCCCTACCTCGTCAAGCAAAACGAGGCTGCGCGGGGTGGCGGTGTTCAGAATGCTCGCCGCCTCGGTCATCTCCACCATAAACGTCGAGCGCCCCCGCGCCAGGTTATCCGAGGCGCCGATGCGGGTGAAGATGCGGTCAAAAATGGGAAGCTGGGCGCGCCCCGCAGGCACGAAGCTCCCCATCTGGGCCATCAAGGCGATCAGTGCGGCTTGGCGCAGGTAGGTTGACTTGCCCCCCATGTTCGGCCCCGTGACGATCAGGATCAGGTCGCTACTGTCGTTCATGTAGAGATCGTTGGGAACGAACTTGCCGGACTGGCCTTCTTCGCTGAGGCGCTCGATCACGGGATGGCGTCCGCGCTGGATGACCAGTTCGCTGTTGTCGGAAAACTCCGGCCTGCGGTATTGGCGCTCGGCGGCGAGGTGTGCGAAGCACGCCAGAACATCCAACTCCGCCAGCACCGCCGCCGTCTGGCGGATGCGGCGCGCTTCGGCGGCCACCTGGCGCCGGATGGCCACAAAAAGGTCTCGCTCGAGCGTTTGGCTTCTTTCCTCGGCATCCAGGATTTTCGCTTCCAATTCTTTCAACTCGGGGGTTGTGAACCGTTCGGCATTCACCAACGTCTGCTTGCGTTCGTAATCCGCAGGAGCGAGATGGAGATTGGCTTTCGAGACTTCGATGTAATAGCCGAAAATACTGTTGAACCGGACCTTCAGTGAGGCAATGCCGGTGCGCTCTCGCTCGCGAGATTCGATCAGGGCCACCAGCCGTTTACTGTTCTGGCTCAGGCTGCGCAGCTCGTCGAGTTCGGCGCTGTAGCCCGGCCGGATCAACCCGCCCTCGCTCAGGAGTACAGGCGGCTCGGGATGAATCGCTTTCTCGAGCAACTCTCGCACATCCCCCAGCTCGTCCAAATGTTCCCCAAGGTCCTTGAGGCGAGCCGCCTGAAAATGGCTGAGGTAAGTGTGGAGGAGCGGGAGCGCTTGGAACGACTGCTTCAATGCCAGCAGGTCGCGGGCATGAGCGGTTTCGAGCGTCACCTTGCTCAGCAGGCGCTCGAGGTCCTGCACGCCGCCCATCGCCCGACGAAGCTCTTCCCGCTCGATGGTGGATTTCAGGAACTCCTCGACCACCTCCAGCCGCGCCTCGAGCTCGAGGCGGTCAAGAGAGGGGCGGAGCATCCACGCCTTCAACTTGCGCGCGCCCAGCGAGGTCACACACTCGTCCAGTATTCCCAATAGAGTGGCAGCGCGTGATTCCCCGAAGGCAGGTTCGAGCAGCTCCAGGTTGCGCAGCGTGGCGGGATCGAGGATGAGAGAGTCCTGTTGCTGGTAGAAGCGGATTCCGTCCAGATGCGAAAGCGACCCTCGCTGCGTCTCACGCACGTAGTGAAGAACGGCCCCGGCGGCCGCCACGGCCAGCGCATGACCCTCCAGGCCGTAGCCCGCCAGCGTCGCCACCCGGAAATGATCGCGCAACAGGCGGGCGCCATATTCCTCGGCGAATACCCAGTCGTCCAGAGGCGTTTGGGTGAGGGGAGCAAGGGGATTGGAGCGCGAGTCCGCCGGGCTGGTCGGACGCGACGCGACAAGAAGCTCGCTGGGCCGCATGCGGTCCAGTTCCTCTTGCAGGCGCGCCGAAGCTTCCGGGCCTGAAAACTCCGTAGCGCGAAAGTCGCCGGTCGAGAGGTCCACGAAGGCTACGCCGGCATTGCCGTCCCTCTCCGCCACCGCCGCCAGGTAATTGTTGTCGCGCGGCTCGAGGATCTGCGAGTCAATCGCCGTTCCGGGCGTCACTACCCTGGTGACTTCGCGCTTCACCAGTTTCTTTGCCAAACGCGGGTCTTCCATCTGGTCACAGATGGCAACACGATAGCCGCGCCGGATGAGCTTGGCGATGTAACCCTCGGCAGCATGGTACGGAACACCACACATCGGGATGGCCACGCCTTTTTCCTTGTTGCGGGAGGTCAGCGTGATTTGCAGTTCTTTCGAGGCCACCACCGCGTCCTCGAAGAAGAGCTCGTAGAAGTCTCCCAGGCGAAACAGCAGAAGCGCGTTAGGATGGCGCTCCTTGATGGCACTGTACTGCCGCATCAAAGGGGTGGAAAATTCACTCATGGGCGCATTCAACTTCTCGAACCATTATAGCTTTACTGAGGGGCAACGTTTCAATATTGCTCTGCAGTCCCGCCAAGGCAGGTCAGTGGCCCCGCCACGGCGAGTCAGCTTTCCGCCCTCCAATGGCACTGCCTTCACTGCCTACTGCCACTGCCTACTGCCTTTGCACTCGCCCCCAATGAATTAAAGGAGGAATGGTACTTTAGTAGTCTTGAGTTGGCCTGAGAACAGCGCTACGAATAGAGTGTTGTATTCGAGTTTCTTCAGGAACTCGAGGTAGCGCCAGAGGAGGCCAGACTTATGTCGCCGGCCGGTTCCACTGCGACACCCAGGAGCTCATTGGTCTGCGACGTTCAGCATTGCTTGGAACTCATTATTTGAGTTGGAGGTCACTTTGAACTGTCTTCGTTTGGGGATCCGGTTTCCGGTGGAATTTCCCGTAAAGGTACAATGGAAAGACCGGCCAGGAAAGGTACATCGGATGCAAGGTGAGATTATAACAATGAGCGGGAACGGAGTGTTCATGCGGCTGCCCTCTCAGCTTCGCCCGAACACGAGAATTACCTTAACGGTGAGTCTCCCCACCGAGATTACAAGAATTCCGCTCAAGCTCTTCTGCCAGGCCCGTGTGGTAGGCCAGAAGGAGGTCACAACCTATCCCTTCGGCATTGGCGCGATCATCGACGATTATCAAATCCGACCGGCACGTCCGTCGGCATAGGCGCGATCATCGACGATTATCAAATCCGACCGGCACGTCCGCGTGAGTGACCTCAACCCCACTTGACACTATCCGCTAGAAACTGGTCCTAAGGCCTGCTCCTGTCCGGCTTCAATCAGTGGTATATCGAGCTTTTGGTGGATGGCATACAACACCAGTTCCAAGCGGTCCGAAACCCCGACCTTATCGAAGATAGCACGCAGGTGGTTCTTCACCGTCTGCTCCGCCATCGACAGGCAGCGGGCAATTTCGCGATTGGGGAACCCTTGCATCAGGCAGGCGATAATAGCCTTCTCGCGTCGCGTGAGTGTGTCGGCAGGTCGCACGGAAGGCTTCTGGGGAGCCTGTGCTGTCTTAACCATCTCGGCCCCCGTCGCCCTAACCATTCCCGTCTTGTTGTGCTTCATCGCCTTCCTGATGGAGCTCAAGAACTGGGATAGCGCTGCTGATCTCGCGATCACCCCTGCGGCCCCGGCCTCCATGTAACGGGAGGCCATATCGCCCTTGAGGGCCGGAGTGGTGATAACGAGCTTGCTGCGGGGCGAGACGCGCCGTATTTGTTCCATAAGGTTGCCGGGAGGTTCTGCTGCAATCTCCCCCTGAACCATTAACAGGTGCGGTCTAAACCGTCCTGCCAAGGTGATAACCTGTTCACTGGTTGCAGCTTGGGCTACCACACGCAGGTCGTCCTCAAGGGAGAAGAGTTGCCTTACTCCGAGGCGAAAAACCTCTTCCCGGTCTGCTAACAGAATCCGGATTCTCTTTGGCTTGTGCGCTTTTTTCATTGGCCGAAGGGAGCAAAATACCCCATGTGCCCGCAGGCGCTGTACTGGATGGTAAGGTTTTCGCAGCTTTTAGCCGCGAGGCTCGGAGCTCGAAATCTTCAATGATCGCGCCGATCCCCTGATTCTTGCCCATGCGGCTCTTGCGAACCACACGCCCCTGACAAGAAAGCTCAACGGGAACCTTCGTTAACTCGATGGGCAAATTGATCGTGACGTTAATTGTTGTGCCGAGAGGTAGGGGGCTGGGCATCACTATGAGTAACCCACTGGAACTCATATTTCCAGTTCTCCCTCGCGCTTTGCCAACACTCCGCCCCCGGGCTTTCCACCGGACTTGCGCCGGTAGGATTAGCGGATAACGTTTGCCCTGGCGACGCTCAAGCATAACTTAAAGTCCAAGTGATCTTAGCACAGGGCTTGCGCGTTTCCTAGTGCCAAAGGTCAAAGGTGCCAAAGGTTAAAGGGCGACGATTCTGGCCAGAAGCCCGCCAATTGAGGGGAGCCCCCCTCGCATCGCTGGTGCCAAAAGTGTGTCGGGTGGCGTGCGGCCTTTGGTATACAGGCGCGGACCGAAAGAGTGCAACTCCGGCCGTACCCGGCGGAATTAAGTCCCCGCTAAGGTGGCCAAGCCCTGCCCCATTCCAGCCGGCCTGCATTCCCCCTACGATTTTTCTTGACAAAGGATGCGCCTGAGAGAATACTAAACCATATGGTTAAGTATTTCGGGCCTGAGCTCGACGCCACGTTTGCGGCGCTTTCCGACGCCACCCGGCGCGGCATCCTGGCGCGGCTGGCGCAGGGCGAAGCCTCCGTCAGCGAATTGGCCGCGCCCTACGAAATATCGCTCCCCGGCGTATCCAAGCACCTGCGGGTGCTCGAGCGGGCAAAGCTTATGGCGCGGCGGAAAGACGGACGAGTGAATCGCTGCCGCCTGGTCGCCGAACCCATGAAGGACGCGGCCGAATGGATCGAGCATTACCGGCAATTCTGGGAACAGCAGTTCGATGCACTTGCGCGTTTTCTCGCACAACCCCAAAGGAAGGGAAAGGAAACATGTCAACGCCACAACAGGGCCCCCAAACGCGGGTTCAAATCCGGAGGATATTCACGGCGCCGCGTGCGACAGTCTTCGAAGCTTGGACAAAACCCGAAAAACTAGAAAAGTGGATGTGCCGGGATCCTTCACAAAGTACGACCCGGTACTGGGATTTCGATATTCGCGAGGGAGGCGGGTTCCACCTCGAGAACCGAATGCCGGATGGGACCGTATACAAGCAGTGGATCGGGTATCGTGAGCTAAGGCCTCCGGAGAAGTTGGCTCTCGCCTGGAATTGGGAGCGTCTCGATGCCGAAGGCAAGAGCGACGGCGGGCCGCACGAGAGTCTGGTGACGGTCGAATTCCGTGATCTTTGGGGTTCGACGGAGGTTGTCCTGACACACGAATTGCTTCCGACACGGGAACTGCGCGAGCGAATGCGGAGGGGTTGGAATTGCTGCTTCGACGTTTTGGAGCGGCAGCTGCAGGCCTAAATTCAGAATACTTTGGGAGGAGAAAATGCGAAAAACACTTTGCTGGTTTGCTCTGGGGGCCATTGCGATCGGAGTGCTTGCCGCCCGCGCGGGGTCGCAAGAGAAGCCCGGGTCGGGATTCGATCGCCTAAAGACCCTGGTAGGCACATGGGAAGCCGCCGTTCCGCAAGGCGGAACCCTGACCAACACGATTCGGCTGGTCTCGAATGGGACCGCGCTGGAAGAGATATTTCAGAGCAAGGAAGACGACCAGATGGTGAGCCTCTACACGGCGGATGGAAATCGCCTGGCGATGACCCATTACTGCGCGGCGGGCAATCAGCCGCGCATGGAAACACTTGCCATCACCGGCGACCAGAAGGAGTTCGATTTTTCCTTCACGGGTATCACCAATCTGATGAATCCCAACGCCGGGCATATGCACCACTTGGTGATCCAAATCGCCGATCAGGATCACTTCACGGAACAATGGACGTGGCGCGAGAATGGCAAGGACCAGATCCATACGATTCATTTCACGCGAAAGAAGTCGTAGCCCTCTCAAAGGCAGGCCGCGTGGCGGAGGTACCGCACCTCGCGGAGGCGGCGAAATTGTTGGTTGTAATCCAAGCCGTAACCGACCACGAAAACGTCGGGAATCTGGAAACCAACGTAGTCGGCCTTGACGGCAACGGCGCGGCGAGCGGTCTTATCGAGTAAAGTGACGAGCTTCAAGCTCTTGGGCTGGTGAGCGGCGAGCAGGCCTTGGAGGTAGTGATACGTTCGCCCGGTGTCGAGGATGTCTTCGACAACCAGAACCTCGCGTCCCGCGATACTGACGTCAAGGTCTTTGGTGATTTTCACTTCGCCCCATGACGTCGTGCCGGCGACGTAGCTCTGAATTCCCAGGAAATCCACGGTGGCCTCGATGGAGAGGTTGCGGACGAGGTCGGCCATGAATATCCAGGCGCCCTTGAGCACCCCAACCAGGTGCGGTGTGCGGCCGTGATAGTCGCTGGAAATCTCCTCGCCAAGCTCGCGAATTCGCGCTGCAATCTGGCTCGAATCCAGAAGCACTTCGAGGCTCAATTCAGAGGGAGCATTACCCATGGGCATTCACCGTTGACGCTCTTTGGGAGCATCTGTTAAATTGAGTGCTGGCATCTTGTATAAAAGGAGATTCTGTGGCAAGTCACAAATCCGCATTAAAGAGCATCAAGCAAACCCGAAAGCGTACCGAATTGAACCGCGCGCACACCACGAAGTTGCGGCATCAGATCCGGAAGTTCCGCGCCGCGCTCAAAGCCAAGGATAAGGCCGCTGCGGAAGCGCTCCTGAAGCCAACCCTGGCTCTCATCGATCACTCGATCCACAAGGGCGCCCTGCATCCTAACACCGCAGCGGGCTACAAGTCGCGCTTGACCCTCGCCTTCCACGCTCTCACGTAAATTCTGTTTTCGAAGGGAGGACCATTAGGGTTCTCCCGGCTCGCCTCGCGGTGTCTGCTCTCTCGAAAATCACCCGATTCCGGTCATTCCCGCGAAAGCGGGAATCCAGCCCTATGTGGACTGACCTGGACCCCCGCTTACGCGGGGGTGACAACACAGGAGGTTTTCATCTCCCTGGGTGGGCTGCAGGCCCATGGGGCAGCCGGGAGCACTCACCGTAACCTTCTGCTTCGAGTAAGCTGAGGAGGTCACCCTTCGCCGGCCGGAGCGGGGAGTTCTTCGCCAATCGTGGGCACGCCGGAGGTTTCCTTGCCGATCACCACCTGCCAAACCAGAAACTCCAAAAGGATTTTTGAATCCTTCCACGACGATTTGATTCCCAGATCGGTGCGGCGGACGGCCCGAAGCGCCTGCTGTAATTCCTCGCGCGGATAATTCCGCAGAACGAGCGGGACGATTTCCCATGTTGAATAGGGATTTGCGGGCCGCGACCAGCCTCCCCGGCCACCGCCGTAAGGCGCCCCTCCGCCCCTCAGCGTCTGGCGAAAGAGGTCGCCCACGCACCAGACAATCAATGTCTCGGCGACCTTGCTGGCCAAAAGTTCACGGAGGAATTCCAGCGCTTGGCCACATTTCCGTTCGGCGATGGCGCGCAGAAGCTTTCCGATTTCCCGCTCCTCGCGGAAGGCTACGATCAAGTCCAGGTCAGCCGCTTCCCAGCGCTTCTTGCCTGGCATGGCGGTAAGCAGTTTCTCGATTTCGGTGCGCATCCAGAGCAGGTTGACGCCGGAGGTCTTCGCCTCGGCCCGCCAATCGTTACTGATCTCAAACTTGCTCGCAATTTCCTCTGCCAATCCGGCCTCGATCTCCACTCCCGCCTGATGGAGGAAGTCGCTGGCCCACAGCGCGGCTTGGCGACGATTGAGCGCCCGCATCTCCACCAACTCCGCCTTTTTCTCCAGCAACTGGATGAACTTCCGCCGCCGGTCCGGCTCCGCCGCAGTAAATACCACGGTGGAAAAAGGAGAGGGGCGCTCCAGGTATTCGCGCAGCGCCTCGGCGTCTTCCTCGGCCGCCTGTTTGAAATCCTCGGGGTCAGAAAAGAGCAGGAAGTTGTGTCCACCCAACATCGGCATCTGTAGGGCTGCCTCCAGGTCTTGCCGGAGCCGGTCCGGCTGAAACTCGATTTCCGCCAGGCACCATTGCCGCGCTTCTTCGGGAATCGAGTTCACCACCGCTTTGCGGCATTCTTCCTGGAGAAACCGGTCAGGGCCGCGAAGGAAATAAGCCTGGCCGGCTTTGCCTTTTCGGAATGTGGCGACAAAATCTGAAGGTTGCATGTTATGGAAATTGGAAATCAGAAATTGGAAACTGGAAACTGGCAGCCTTGTTTTCAAGTTCCTGTTTTCTAGTTCCCAGTTTCATTTTCCTTTCTCTTTTGTCTCCCTGTGCTCAGTGGTGAAGCTCTTTGTCCCTGCCGATAATTGGCGGAGTCTTGCCGCCCGTCTGAAACCGGCTTCCATGCTACCATCCGTCCCGCCTCAAGCACAAGAAAACGGGGCTTTCGGTACCGTCCTAATTTGAAATCGGAGCAAAAGAATAATTGTCTGAAAGTGATCTTAAAACAAAAAGGGCAGTCATTTCTGGCTGCCCTTTTGAAAATCAACGACGTGCTTCTTTTTGGCACGCCTGCGAAGCATCTATATCACAACTCAATCCGAATCCTGAAGGGGATAGTGCGAGGAAACACGAATCCCTTTGGAGGGGACAGGATGCAGGTCCTAAGTATTCTGAACCTGAACGCTCAATCCTGCTCTTCCGAATCCCCAGTCCTGCATTTTGCGCTTGACAGGAGGCTAGGAGCGTGATAGGCTATGTAGGTTGGTCTATGATAAAGGGCGTCAGCAGATCGCTCCCAGGGGGTTCTAAACCGGCCCGCCGGCGGCGGGAAATCGGCACCAAATGCAAAAAAGATACTAAATAGAGGGAACGAACCTAAAGAACTATTGAAAGCAAAGGAGTTAGCGTTTTCAGGGGCTCAAAACGAACCCAATTTTCACTACAACAAACCCCGATCAAAGCCAAGAAGATGGCCATTAATCGACGATTTGTGAGGCATTGAGTAGAAGAAGAAACTGGAAACTGGAAACTGGAAAGTGGAAACTGGAAACTAGAAAATGGAAACTGGCAGCCCGGTTTTCCCGCTTCTAGTTCCTGGTCCCATCCGATAAAGCAGAAAGTAGAAATCAGAAAATGGCAGCGCCATTTTCCATTTTCCATTTTCCAGCGTGTGTCAAGCGTCGTAGGTGTTTGACCATATGCCGTCAGAATTGCTATATTGGCGTAAGACATTTGTGAGATTCGAAAGTAAGTGAGGAATGGCAAACGTTCAAATCGAATTCCCTGACAAGAGTTTGAAGGAATTCCCGAAAGGGATAACTGCCCTGGAGGTGGCGAAGTCGATCGGGCCACGGCTGGCGGCGGACGCGCTGGCGGCCAAGCTGGACGGGCGCCTAGTGGATCTGTCGACACCGATCGAGCAGGACGCGCCGATCCAGTTCATTACACCATCCTCGCCCGAGGGCCTGGAGATTTACCGCCATTCGACGGCTCACGTTCTGGCTGCCGCAGTCACGGAACTTTTCCCGGACGCGCATCCCGGAGTGGGCCCTGCCACTGAGACTGGCTTCTATTACGACTTCTATCGCGAGAAGCCCTTCACGGAAGATGATCTCAAAACAATTGAAGAAAGGATGCGCGAGATCATCAAGGCGAATTACCCGAATGAGCGCGTTCACTTTCCCAAGGAAGAAGGAAAGAAGCTCTTCGCGCAAATGGGCGAGTTCCTGAAGTGCGAGCTCATCGAAGAAAAGGCCGAGCCCGTATTCTCCGCCTATCGCACCGGCAAGTTCCTGGACTTTTGCCGTGGGCCGCACATCCCCTCCACGGGGCGCATCAAGGCCGTCAAGCTGCTGAGCGTAGCCGGCGCGCACTGGAAAGGCGATGAGCACTCGCATCCCATGCAGCGTATTTATGGGACTGCCTTCTTCAGCCAGAAGGGGCTGGACGATTTCCTGGCGCAGCTCGAAGAAGCGAAGCGGCGCGACCACCGGCGGCTGGGAAAAGAACTCGATCTCTTCAGCATTCAGGACGAGGCCGGTCCGGGGCTCATTTTCTGGCATCCCAAGGGTGGCCTCATCCGCAAGGAAATCGAAGACTTCATGCGGGAGGAACTCCTCCGGCAGGGCTACGACCTGGTGTTCACGCCGCACGTGGCGCGAGTGGATTTGTGGAAGACCAGCGGTCACTGGAATTTCTACCGTGAGAACATGTTCACGCCCATGCCCCTGGAGGATGCGGAATACCAGTTGAGGCCGATGAACTGCCCGTTCCATATCCTCATTTACAAGGACCAGAGGCGGAGCTACCGCGAGTTGCCCATGCGCTTGGCGGAGTTCGGGACGGTTTACCGTTACGAGCGGTCCGGTGTGATGCACGGTCTGCTACGGGTTCGCGGCTTCACGCAGGACGATGCTCACATCTTCGCCACTCCTGAGACGGTGGAATCCGAGGCGGGCGCGTGCGTGGACTTCGCACTGATGCTCATGAAGACCTTCGGATTCGACAAGTACGAGGTGGACCTCTCCACCTGGGACCCGGAGAACCGCGAGAAGTACTCCGGCGAGCCCGCGCAGTGGGAACTGGCGGAGAAGTCGCTGGAGTCGGCGCTGCGCAAGCGCGACATACCCTTCCATCGCATGCCGGGCGAGGCGGCTTTTTATGGGCCGAAGATCGACATCAAACTCCACGACGCGCTGAACCGGCCCTGGCAGCTCACCACCGTGCAGTTCGATTTCTTCTTGCCCCAGCGCTTCGGCCTGGAATATACCGGCGCCGACGGGCGCACTCACCAGCCGATTATGGTGCATCGGGCCCTGCTGGGGGCGCTGGAGCGCTTCTTTGGTGTGTTGATTGAGCATTATGCGGGAGCTTTCCCGGTGTGGCTGGCTCCGGTGCAGGCCGTGGTGCTCCCCATTAGCGACAAGCACTTGGCTTACGCTCGCGAGGTTTGCGAGGAATTGCGCCGCGCCAACTTGCGCGCCAGCCTGGACGACCGCAATGAGAAATTGAACGCGCGCATCCGGGACGCGCAGCTTCAGAAGGTGCCTTTCATGCTGGTCGTTGGCGACCGCGAAGCCCAGAGGCGCGGCGTAGCCGTCCGGCGCCGGGACACAGGGGATGCCGGCTTTCAAACGCTGGGCGATTTTATCGGTTGGATTCGGCAGCTTATCGACACCAAGGCTACGAAATGGTAAGCTCTGTTCTTGCCCCCGGACCTGAAAAGGTCTTTTGTCCAACCAGGAAGACATAGGGAGAGCGGGAGGCCCCAAGGGGCCAGGAGGGAATGCCTATCGCCGACCGATTTGTTCGAATAAACGAAAGGATTCGGGCCCGGGAAATTCGGGTGATCAATGAAGAGGGCGGACAGCTCGGAATCATGCCGCCCTACGAAGCTCTGAGGATCGCGCGTGGGCAGGGTCTTGACCTCGTGGAAGTTGCCCCCACTGCGAACCCGCCGGTTTGCCGCATCATCAATTATGGCAAGTACCTTTACCAACTCAGCAAGCGGCAGCACGAGGCTCGCAAGCATCAGAAGTCTATTGAGCTTAAGGAAGTGAAGATGCGGCCCAGGACTTCCACGCATGATTTTGAGACCAAGCGGAACAAGGTTATCGAGTTCCTGCGAGAGGGGGCCAAGGTGAAGGTCACGATCATGTTCCGTGGCCGAGAAATGGCTCACCGGGACCTGGGGTTCAAAATGATGGAACGGTTGGCGGGAGAAGTGAGCGAGGTGGGCATGGTGGAGACTCGGCCGAAGATTGAAGGGCCGAATCTCTCGACGATTATTGCCGCCAAGAAAGTGGCGGGAAAGGGTGTGCCTCCCCGGGCTTCACGGCCAGCGGCCGGGACATCCCCGGCAAAAAGCAGGACCCCTCAGCCTAAGCCGGCTTCGGTGCCTGTAGCTGCCGCCCCTGCACCACACGTTCCCGAACCGTCACGGGGAGAATCTGGAGGATAGAGTTGCCAAAGCCCAAGAAGATCAAGCTGAAGTTGAAGACCCACAAGGGCGCACAAAAGCGCTTCAAACTGACCGCCACCGGCAAGGTGGAGCGCCGGCACGCATTTGCACGCCACATCCTGACTTCTAAGGCTAGCAGGCGCAAGCGGAGATTGGGCCAATCCGTCATCGTTTCCCCTGCGAATGCTCCTGCTATTCGGGCCATGTTGCCCTACGGACAGTGAGGGAATAGGGAATAGGGAACAGGTAATAGGTGACAGGGAACAGCTTCTGGCCTCTGCCCCTATTCCCTGTTCCCTCTGATTCACAGGTGCGGGAAGGCCAACGGCTGGGTGCCTTCATCCCGCGAAGCGGGACTAAGCCGCCCTGAATTATATCGAAAGGAGCAAACCCCATGCCTCGAGTCAAGCGCGGCACGGTTCGCCGCGCCAATCGGAAGAAACTCGCCAAGCTCACCAAGGGCTATTTTCTCAACAAGAGCAAGCTTTACAAGTTCATGAAGGAAGCTGCCGACAAGGCAGGCCGCTACGCCTACCGCGGGCGGCGGCAGCGGAAGCGCGATTTCCGCCGGCTTTGGATCATTCGCATCGGGGCCGCGGCCCGCACCCATGACCTGACTTACAGCCAGTTCATCCACGGGTTGAAGAAGCTGAGTGTTGAGCTTGATCGCAAGATGCTTGCCGAATTGGCCGTGAACGATCAGGCCGGTTTTGCCGCCCTGGCGGCAAAAGTCAAAGGTGCCGTCGCGGCATAATCGTTTCCGGCTGTAGGGGCGACTCGCCGAGTCGCCCCGCAACCCGGAAATGATATAGAGGCGTATGGCCATGCGCCTCTACAAAACTCCAATGACCATCGATGAAAAAGTCGTGAGGACCCTCGCCGAGCTTGGCGTCACGGAACAACGAGGGGTGACCCAGTTGTTCGAGGAGCTTCAAAGCGCCTTGGACGCCGAGTGCCAAGGGATTCTGGGCCTCGAGAGCGATCTTGAATTTTCGACGAGGGCGACCGCGCTGCGCGACCGCTGGCGCGCCCGCAGGAATGGTCTCGAACGCCACGTCAGAGAGAACTGGCTGAATGGTGCAACCGTCGGGCTAAGGCCCTTCGTGGGTTGGGAGTTCAACAATTTCAAAGGCCGCGCAGACCGGTGGTTTGACCAGGATTTGCCCAAGAGGCGCGAGCGAATCAAGGGGTACGTCGCCTCGTTTCACCAAAGAGTCAAAGCCAAACAAGGGGGAAGCCGGGAGCCGGAAGCGCCCAGCGATCTCACCCTCCCCGGCAACCGCCGTCCACTCGGATCCATCCACCCAGTAACCCGGATGCAGCGCGAAATCGAGGATATCTTCCTACGCCTTGGTTTTTGGATTGAGAGCGGCCCGGAGATTGAGAGTACCTACTATAACTTCGACGCACTCAACATACCGGAGAGTCATCCTTCGCGGGACGATTGGGACACGCTCTATATCGATTCGAAGACGGTCTTGAGGACTCACACCTCGCCGGTGCAAATCCGCGCCATGGAGAAGTATGGGGCGCCGCTTTATATCATCATCCCGGGCAAGTGCTACCGGCACGATAACCCTGATTCCACCCACTCCCCCATGTTTCACCAGATTGAAGGGCTGGCCATTGACGAAGACATTACGTTTGCGGACTTGAAGGGCACGCTGGATTTCTTCGCCAAGAAGCTCTTCGGTGAGAAAGTCCGCACCCGCTTCCAGCCGAGTTTCTTCCCGTTCACCGAGCCGAGCGGCGAAGTGGCGGTCAGTTGCTTCGTTTGCGACGGGCAGGGCTGCCGGGTTTGCAAGGAGAGTGGGTGGATCGAGCTGATGGGCTGCGGCATGGTTCACCCGCAGGTGCTGCGCAACGGAGGCATCGACCCGGACAAGTATAGCGGATGGGCCTTCGGACTCGGCGTAGATCGGTTCGCCATGGTGAAGTACGACATCAATGATATTCAACTCTTTTTCCAGGGAGACGTGCGGTTCTTGGAGCAATTCTGAGAGAAGGATTCAGGATTCGGGATTCAGGGCGCCCTCGCCACGTTATGGGGGCATTTCCTCGATCCTGGGATGCTGCCTGTCATTCCGAGCGCAGCGAGGAATCTCGCTCTGTGCCCACTGGCCAGAAGGAATCAGGGCGAGATTCCTCTCCCGCAGGGCGGGATCGGAATGACAGCCGGGGAGAGACTGTCGACTGTGAACTGTTGACTGTGAACTTCATTCAATGAAAGTTTCCTTCAATTGGCTTAAAGAATTCGTCGAAATTCCCACCCAGCCCCGCCAGCTCAAGGCTGACCTGACGATGGTCGGTCTGAACGTGGAGTCCGTGGCGGCGGCGGGCGACGATTGGGTGCTGGAGGTGGAAATCACCACCAACCGACCGGACTGCCTCAGCCACTACGGAGTGGCGCGGGAAGTGGCTACTCTCTATCGAAAGCCGTTGAAGCGGTTGGAAATTTCCGTCAAGGAATCCGGCGCTCGAACTTCCGAGGAAGTTTCCATCCAGATTGCCGATGCTGACCTTTGCGCGCGTTACTGCGGGCGAGTGATTCACCATGTTCAAGTGAAGCCCTCACCGGATTGGCTGGTCAAGCGCCTGGAGGCAGTGGGCCAGCGGCCCATCAACAACGTTGCGGACATCACGAATTACGTGCTCATGGAGCTCGGACATCCTCTGCACGCCTTTGACTTGGCGCGCATAAGAGAGCGGAAGATTATCGTGCGTAGGGCGCTTCCCGGCGAGCTGCTGCGCACCCTGGAGGGTACGGACCGCCTGCTCACCTCCGAGAATCTGGTCATCGCCGATGCCCAGCGCCCTATGGCGCTGGCCGGCGTCATGGGTGGCGAAGATTCACAGATTTCTTCCTCCACGTATTCCGTATTGCTGGAGAGCGCCTGGTTTGACCCGCTTTCGATCCGGCGTACCGCGAAGGCGCATGGAATGCACACGGAGGCTTCGCATCGCTTCGAGCGCGGAGCGGACATCGAAATGGCCCCTATGGCCATCGATGCTGCCGCCAGGCTGATTGCTGACTTGGCCGGCGGCGAAATCCTTCGTGGCCTCGTGGACGTTTACCCGAGGCCGAGGCTTCGCGAAGACCTCGTTCTGCGGCGCAGCGAAATACAGCGCATTCTGGGCGCGGAAATCTTGTGGGAAGAGGTCGAGCGAACCCTTCGATCTCTGGGGTTCATGACCGAGCGGCGAGGAACGGAAGGCTGGCGGGTGACCCCACCTTCATTTCGCCTGGACGTCACACGCGAGGTCGACCTGATTGAAGAAGTCGCACGCCATTTCGGCTACGACCGCCTCCCGGCGCGACTGCGTCCTGCCCTCCCGCGGGTGGAGCGCGACGCCACCCGGGAAAAAGAATTAGCGGTTTCGAATCTTCTCTGCAGCCTTGGATACTGTGAGACGATCCAGTTTTCGATGGTGGATCCGGAGGAGAACTCCCGCTTCACTGATCAGCCTCCGGTTGTCCTGGCCAATCCGCTTAGCCAGGATGCCTCCGCCTTGCGCTCGTCAGCGGGTCCGAGCATGGTCCACGCCCTGCGCTGGAATCTCGATCGGGATCAAAACGACGTGCGTCTGTTCGAGCTGGGGAAGACGTATGCGTTGTCGGGGAGTGGGACGCCGGAGGAGCGGCGTGTTCTGACCCTGGGTCTTACCGGGCACCGGCGCCCGGCCTCCGTCCACGATAGCGAAAGGGCCCTCGACCTCTTCGACCTTAAAGGTGATCTCGAAGCCTTGTTGGGACTTTTTGAGATCGCAGGAATCGAATTTGGAACGGCGGGATGCGGGCACTACGAAGTCAGCCAGAGTGGCCGATTCACATCGCAAGGCGAGACGCTCGTGATGTTCGGACGGCTCAGCCGCGAGATCGAACACGATTACAAATTGCGCCAGCCGGCATGGCTCGCAGAAGTGGACTTCGAACGCCTTTTGGCTTTTCCCCTTCGCTCCCGCGCCTTCCGCCCTTTTTCGAAGTTTCCTGCGGTGGAACGCGATTTCTCGCTGGTGGTTCCTGAGGCAGTGACGTTTGCGCGTCTCGAAGCCGCTCTCCAACGCTTGACTTTGAAGGAAATTCAAAGTCTCCGCCCTGTAGACCTTTTCCGGGGTGGCTCAATACCGGCGGGTCATTACAGCCTTCTTTTGCGTGTTACTTTTCAAAGCCAGGCGCATACAATGACGAGTGAGGAAATCTCAGCCGCCGGTCAAAGGGTCATGGCTGCGCTCGAACCGTTGGGCGTGTGTTTGCGAGGCGATGGATGACGTAGGGGTAGGGCTTGCCCTACCCTGTCAATGAGGAGATTGGCTGCAGGGGTAGGTCTTGCTACGCTGTCAATGAACGAAGCGCATAACAGTCAGGGGACGGCAAGCCGTCCCCCTACAAAACCATCGGCCGCAATTCTGGAATGAGGAAGCTTCTTGGGCGACACTGAAGATCAACTGCAAAAACTTGAAGAGAGAGTCCTGAAGGCCATCGAGCTTTTCAAGCAAGCCCAGGCGGAGAGGCTCGCCTTGCGACAGGATCTCGAAAAGCTCGGGGCGGAATCCAGGGAACGAGTCAAAGTGATTGACGCACACGAACAGCAGCTCGTCGCACTTCGGCGGGAACGGGAAGAGGTGCGAATTCGCGTCGAGAAGCTTCTCCAGCGGATCGATGCGTTGACAACCCGGGAATCCAGCGGATAATGGAGGCGGAATCTCCTTTTCCAATAGTGCGGGGGTCGAGGCTCAGACCCAGCGCAGGAGGCAGGTCGCCAACGTGGCCAAGGATGCCGAAGGGATCCGGGTGGTTATATACGATCAGGAATACTTCGTGCGGGGCGACCTCAACGAAGAATACATCCAAAAGCTAGCGAAATATCTGGATGTCAAGATGCGTGCTATCGCCGGTCGCACGCGGACGGTGGATTCGCTGCGCGTCGCGGTGCTGGCGGCGCTCAATGTCGCTGACGAGTACCACCAGGTGAAGGCGAAGTACGAGGAAACAACCCAACGCGTCGACGAGAAGGTGGAGGAGTGCTCCCGGATACTCGACCGGTTCCTGAAGGAAGCGGTTTGAATCAAGGCATGAGAATACTCTTCATCGGTGATGTTTTCGGCCAACCCGGTCGGCGCATTGTAAAGGAAATGCTCCCCACGCTGGTTGGGGAGTACGACCCTGACCTGGTGCTGGCCAACGGCGAAAATGCTGCCGGCGGTTTTGGCATCACGCCTCCCATTGTTGAAGAGTTACTCGATATGGGGATTGCCGTTTTGACTTCGGGAAATCACATCTGGGACAAGAAAGAGATCTATGCTTATTTGAATGAGCATTCCGACGGCCGCCTGCTGCGGCCCGCCAATTATCCTCACAGCGCTCCCGGCCACGGGCTGTACTTGGGCAAGACTCGATCCGGATTCGGCTACGCTGTCTTGAATCTTCAAGGGCGGGTCTTTATGAGCCCCATCGATTGCCCGTTTCGGACGGCGGACGAACAGCTTGCCAAGATTCCTGCTGAAGTCAAGATCCGAATCGTGGACATGCATGCGGAGGCCACTTCCGAAAAGGTATCCATGGGCTGGTACCTCGATGGCCGCGTGACGGCGGTGGTGGGCACGCACACCCATATCCCAACCGCGGATGAGACGATCCTTCCACGCGGCGCCGCCTATATTACTGACCTCGGGATGACAGGTCCTTACGATTCTGTAATCGGAATTGAAAAGCAATCGGTGATTCAGAAGTTCCTCAGCCAACTCCCCGTTCGCTTTGAAGTCGCCAAAGGCGACGTCCGCCTGAATGCCGTGCTGATTGAAGCCGACCCCCTAACCGGCCGCGCTGCATCCATCCAAAGGATCGTGCGCAAGTAGGCAAGCTTTTTGATGCCAAGTGACAACTGCCAGGCCAATTCTGAATTATGAATTGCCTACTGACAACTGACTACTGACCACTGACAACTGACCCGCCGCGGCGGGACAACTGGCGACTGATTTCTTGCCGCGCTGGCCCGGAATGTGCAAGAATGAAAATGGGCCGAAGGGCGCGGCGGCGGAACTACCGAGCATTGAGATTTCCATCAGGGTCGCACGCTTCAGATTAGGAGAGGAAGTGCATCCGGATCTCAAGAATGTCATCGAGCTTCAGCAGGCAGATCTGAAGGTTGCCGAACTGACAAAGCAGATCGAGTCATTGCCTGCGCAGATTCAATCCCTCCAGTCCCGGCTTGATGAGTTCATTCATGCCCAGGAGGAGCGCAAGAAGCGTCTGGCTGCAAATCAGCACGAGCGGAAGGGGCTGGATGGCGAAATCAAGGTCATTCAGGAGAAAATCGCCCGGCACAAGGACCAGCTTTACCAGGTCAAAACGAACGAGCAATTCCGTGCGATGACGAAAGAGATCGAGGGTGAAGAAGCCAAAGTTCGGGTCATCGAGGACGAGATTCTGGAGGAGATGCTGGAAGCGGAGGAGATTCAGCAACACATTCAGGAGGCCGCAGCGCGGTTGCAGGGTGAAGAAGCGCGCGTGGCGGCGGAGATCGCGCGATTGGAATCAGAGCGGAAGGCCGACGACGACGAGCGCGTTCGGTTGCAGGCCCTGCGCAACCGAATCCAGGATGGCTTGAGCGAATCCACGCGGAATCTCTACCAGCGCATCCGCCAGGCGAGACGCGGCCTTGCGGTGGCGGAAGTCCGCGAAGGCCTCTGCATGGCCTGCAATGTCCTGCTGCGCCCCCAAGTCTATAACGACGTGCGGACCAACGAGGTCCTTTTGACCTGCGAAAACTGCGGTCGCATCATTCATTACGTGGAGCCCGCCCCAGCCCAGACGGGCGAGTCCAACGGCCAAGGCGCAGAGGCAACGGCTTGAGGGAACTCGAAATCCGAAACTCGAAAATCGAAATTCGAAACTCGAAATTCGAAACTCGAAATTCGACGATCGCCAATCGCTCTAAGTCTCGAATTTCGATCCGCTATTTTTGAATTTCGATTCCTTCGATTTCGAATCTCGGGTTTCGGATTTCGCTTTTCGGATTTCGAGTTTCGATTTTTCAGCATGGCCAAATCCTCTGAGGTTATAGCGCATATCGACGGCGCCTCCCGTGGTAATCCCGGCCCGGCAGCTTATGCCGTGGTCGTGGAATCTTCCGACGGCTCCAAACTTGCTGGATTTTCAGGATATCTCGGCAGAGCCACTAATAACTTTGCCGAATACCAGGCTCTTCTCGCGGCCCTCGAATACGCTCTCAGCAACCATTACCTGCGGGTTCACGTGCAAACGGATTCAGAGTTGTTGGCGCGCCAAATCGAGGGCGTCTACAAGGTAAAGAGTCCGGGATTGAAACCCCTGCAACAGCAGGCGCGGCAAATGATCGCGCGCCTGGAATCGTTCTCGATTCAGCATGTGCCGCGCGAACAGAATCACGAAGCCGATCAGCTTGCAAACCAGGCCCTGGAGGCGGCGGAGCGAGCATGGAAAAGGGATCGGGCAGAAGGGCAGGGAGGCCTTGTCCAAGACGTATCGCCCGGCTCTGGGTCGAAGGTCGCCAAGCCGTTGCGCGCCTCCGCTACCTTTCACAAAGGGCTCCTTGAACCCCACGGACAGCTTTCGCTTTTCGAAGGCGAAGTGGTAAATTTGGAAATCTACCGGAAGGAATAAACAATGTCACAGCGAATGGTGAAATGTGTGAAGCTTGGCAGAGAACTTCCGGGTCTCGAGGAGCCCCCCTGGAGCGGTGAACTGGGCCAGCGGATATACGACCATGTCTCGCAAGAAGCCTGGAATCGCTGGCTAGACTATTTGAGGATGCTCATCAACGAGTATCGCCTGGCTCCCGCTAGCAAGGAAGCTCAGGAGTTTATCGCCCAACAGATGGAACAGTTTTTCTTCGGCGAAGCGTCCGCTCCTCCTCCTGGATACGTTCCACCTCAACGATAGAATAGGCTTCTCTCAACAAGGTTACGGTGCCAGCCTTGAATACCGCCGCACTCGATTCTCAGGGAGCAGGCCCACTTCGAATGTGGAGTTTGCTTTAGCTGGCTTCTGCCGAATAGGCGTCCCAGCATTCAGGAGGTTTATGAAACTTGACACAGGCTTGGGCTCAAAATGCTTACTGATTGGAGCGGGCGTGCTTGTTTCGTCTCTCACTTTTCAAGCTGCAGTTCCGGGGGTCAACGGCGCGGCGATTTTCACGAAGAATTGCGCGGTGTGCCACGGCACTGACGGAAAGGGATTTCCCGCCCTCAAAACCCCGAACTTCACCGACCCCAAGTGGCAGTCTTCCACTAATGAGAAGGGAATGAGGGAAGTCATCAAGAATGGCAAGAAAGGGACGGCGATGCCGGCCTTTGGCGGACAGCTTAAGGACGGAGAGATCTCGGCTGTGATCGCCTACGTCCGCTCGCTGAAGAAGAAATAGGATTCAGGATTCAGGAGTCAGGATTCAAGGAAGAACCACAAGCGCGGTGTTCCAAACCCGAATCCCGCTATCTCCAGCACTAGTTCTCACTTCCTTCTCAAGCCGCGGAAATTTCTCCGTGTGCTCCGTGAGCAGGAAGGCTTCAACACGGAGGTCACTGAGCCTCTCCGTGCACTCTGCCTTAAAGCTTGAGAGGCACGGAGGACGCAGAGGGTTTCATTCTCTTGCGGCAAAGTCCTGCTGTTTTCGTCTTCCCTGAATCCCGAATCCTGAATCCTGAATCCTGCCCTTGCTACGCGTGCCCGCTTCCCGCCAACTCGCGCACGATGTCGCCGACAAATGATTTGGCATCCCCAAAGAGCATCAAGGTCTTATCCAAGTAATAGAGAGGGTTGTCGATGCCCGCGAAGCCGGGGCTCATGCTCCTTTTAATCACCATGACGGTTCGGGCCTTATCCACGTCGAGGATGGGCATGCCGTAGATGGGGCTGCCCTGATCGGTCCTCGCGGCAGGATTGGTCACGTCGTTCGCCCCGATCACCAAGGCCACGTCGGTCTGGGGGAACTCCGGATTGATGGCATCCATATCCATCAACTTGTCGTAAGGGATGTCGGCCTCGGCCAGCAGAACATTCATGTGACCGGGCATGCGTCCCGCCACGGGGTGAATGCCGAACTTCACATCCACGCCGCGTTTGCTGAGGGCATCATAAAGTTCCCTGACCTTGTGCTGCGCCTGCGCCACCGCCATCCCATACCCTGGAACGATCACAACGGAGTTAGCAGCCGCAAGAATCGAGGCAGCCTCCTCGGCTGTAGCGCTGCGCACGGTTCGCGCTTCCTCACCTGCCACGGCAGAAGCCTGCACCTGCCCGAACGCGCCGAACAGAACATTCGTGAAGGAGCGGTTCATCGCTTTGGACATGATCACCGAAAGGATGAACCCCGAAGAGCCGTCCAGCGCGCCCGCGATGATCAGCAGCTTGCTGTCCAGGACGAACCCCATCGCCGCCGCAGAAAGGCCGGCGTAAGAATTCAGCAGCGAGATCACGGTGGGCATGTCTGCGCCGCCGATGGGAACGATCATCAGGACGCCAAAGACCAGCGGAATACCTATGAGCAGCGGGAAGAGGTGCTTCTGCCCAGGGTGAAGCACCAGGATGACTGCGGCTATCACCGCTACCGCCAGCAGCGATAGATTCACCATGTTCTGCCCTTTATAGGTGATGGGGCGTTGCGGCAGGATTTCTTGCAGCTTCCCTGTGGCCATCAAACTGCCGGTGAAGGTCAGCGAGCCGAGAATAACTTCCATCGAGAGCACCGCCATCACGAAGGGCGGGACGTTGGGCGCGCGCAGATAGTATTCTGCCGTACCGACGAGCGCTACGCACAGGGCGCCACAAGCGTGGCTGAGAGCCGTCCGCTGCGGGACCGCCGTCATGTGGACAAGGCCAAGGGGGACGCCGATGATCGACCCCAGGACGAGGGCAATCACGATCCACTTGTAGTCAACAATCCCCTGATAGAACAGCGTCCCGCCAATCGCCAGGACCATCCCAAGTTCACCGGCCCAAACACCACGTCGTGCAGTGCTTGGCGCGCTCAGCCACTTGAGTGCAAGGATGAACAGGGCGGTGGCGACAAGGTAAGTGATCTGGATAAAAGTCTCGTTAATGAGTGGCGTCATGGCTTTTTCGGTTTACTGGTTTTGAACATTCTTAGCATGCGGTCCGTAATCAGGAAACCGCCGACCACGTTGCTCATTGCGGCCACTACCGCCACTGTCCCAAGGACTGTCGCAAACGTGCTCTTATGCTCGCCGACAAGCACGATGGCGCCCACCACAGCGATGGCATCCAGGGCGTTCGTCAGGGACATGAGCGGTGTGTGAAGAAGTGGAGAGACTCGTCGAATCACCTGGAAACCGAGAAAGCCTGCCAGCATGAACACGTAGAGGCTGGTGATCAGGTTTGACGTCACGTTTTCCTCCTCCGGCAGCATTGAAAAAGGTTTTCAGCATCCTGCTAAGCGATCTTCGCCGGGAGCGAGAAGAATTCCCGCACCCGCGCGTTGACCACCTCGCCCCCCTCTGTCACGAGGGTTTCGCGGGTAATCTCGTCATCTGTCTTGATCTCAATCCTCTTGTCTTTAGTCAGGTGAAGAAGAAACGCCGCCACGTTTCGAGCATACATCTGGCTGGCATGATAAGGAACGGTGCTCGCCAGATTGATGTAACCGATGATGGTAACATCGTGCTCGACGACGACTTGGTTTGCCCGGGTCAGTTCGCAATTCCCACCCCTCTCGCCGGCCACGTCCACGATGACCGACCCGGGCGCCATCTTCTCCACCATGTCGCGCGTCACCAGCACCGGCGCCTTCTTGCCGGGGATGACCGCCGCTGTAATCACGACATCGCTCTCGGCCACCACGCGGCTGAGTAACTCCCGCTGGCGCAGATAAAACGACTCGTCTTGTGCCCGCGCGTAGCCACGGGAATCCTGGGCATCCTTCGCCTCGACGGGTAGTTCCACAAAGCGCCCTCCCAGGCTCTGCACCTGCTCCTTTGCCGCAGGCCGCATATCATAGGCAGAGGTGACGGCGCCCAACCTCCGCGCCGTCGCGATGGCCTGAAGACCTGCCACACCTGCCCCGATGATGAGTACACGCGCCGGGGTAATGGTGCCTGCTGCGGTGGTGAGCATGGGGAAGAGCCGCGGAAGCCTGTCCGCAGCCAGCAGCACCGCCTTGTAGCCGCAGATCGTCGCCATGGAAGAGAGAGCGTCCATACTCTGCGCGCGCGTGGTGCGCGGCATGAGCTCGATGGAGAATGCCGCAACTCCCGTGGAGGCAATTTCCTGAACAGTTTCCACAGACCCCAGAGGGCGCAGAAATCCGATAAGCAGTTGGCCGGGTCGAAGCAGAGGCATGTCGGCCTTGCCAGTTACGTCGTTCGATCCGTAGCAGAGCACTTGGAGCACGACATCGGCAGCTTTGAACACCTCGGCTCGCTTGAGGAGAATCTTGCCGCCCTTCCCGACGTATTCTGCATCCGGGTAGCCGGCGCCGGCTCCGGCGCCCGACTCCACAACCACCTCAAAACCCGCTTTGAGCAAACTCGGAATTACCGCGGGCACCAGCGCTACGCGCCGCTCCCCTGGAAAGCTCTCCTTTGGAACTCCAACGATCATGAAGCCTCCTCCCCACTCCGTCTTGGCTCCCTGAATTGCGCCTTCTTACTCTTGCGCCCTGGCTCTTTCCCTTACTCATATCTCTCTGAGATTTTCAAGCAACTACGAGTGACACTGCAAGGATATTCTTGTGGTACTCTCTCCAGTGGGCGGAGTTCAAAGCCATTCTCGAGGAGGATTGTATTCTTATGAATATCGCGGTCATTGGAACCGGGTATGTGGGGCTTATCACCGCCGCGGGCTTGGCCGAAATTGGCCATCGGGTTATCGGTGTTGACGACGACGCGCGGAAGATCGAGCTCTTAAACCGGGGAGGAATGCCGTTCTACGAACCGATCCTGGGAGACCTGGTCAAGCGAAACCAGCAGGCGAAGCGGCTCGAGTTCAATTCTCAAATAGAAGACGCCGTGGCCAAGTGCCAGGTCATCTTTATCTGCGTGGGGACTCCACCCCTCGAGAGTGGTGAAGCGGACCTTTCCTCCGTGGAGTTGGTGGCGCGAAGAATTTCCGAACATGCCCGTGGCTACCGCCTGGTAATTGAAAAAAGCACTGTCCCCGTACAGACCGGCCGCCGGCTTCAGAAGCACTTCTGCATATACAGGAGCAACTCCCAGTTCCAGTGTGACGTGGCCTCCAACCCCGAGTTCTTGCGTGAAGGATCGGGCGTGGAGGATTTTTTTCATCCCGACCGTATTGTTGTAGGCGTTGACTCGGAAAGAGCGGCTGGACTCCTGGAGGAAATTTACCGGCCGGTGCTGGAGCAGAGCTTTGCCTGTCCCGTTCACGAGAATTGCCACAACAGCCCGCGCGTGCCTTTCGTCGTCACGGACATCAACAGTGCCGAGCTGATCAAGCATGCTTCGAATTCCTTCCTGGCCATGAAAATCTCCTTCATTAACATGATCGCCGACCTGTGCGAAGCCGTGGGAGCGGACGCCGGAAAAGTGGCGGAGGCAGTGGGCATGGATAAAAGGATCGGCGGCAGCTTTCTCAGACCGGGCGTGGGATTTGGTGGTTCCTGCTTTCCCAAGGACCTCCAAGCCTTCGTCCGGGTAGGCCAGAATGCCGGATGCGACTTCACGCTTCTGCGCGAAGTGGAAAGAATCAACCAGAGCCGCATCGATTTGTTCGTTAAGAAGGTCAAGGAGGAGCTTTGGGTGGTACGCGGAAAACGGATCGGAGTTTGGGGACTCGCCTTCAAACCCCGCACGGATGACGTTCGATCTTCCCCATCGCTGGCGGTAATCCGGAGATTGCTTGCGGAAGGCGCTCTTGTGCGTGCGCACGATCCACAGGCGATGGAAAAGGCTAAAGCGGAGCTCCCCGAGATTGAGTATTGTGCAGATGCTTACGCAGCGGCCGAAGGCGCGGAAGCTGTCTTGGTTCTCACCGAGTGGGAAGAATTCCTGCGCCTTGATTGGGCGAAGGTTCGCCAAATCATGGCGCGGCCACTGATTCTCGATGGTCGCAACATGTTTTCCCGTGCCACGATGGCCGGACATGGTTTTGAATACGTGGACATCGGCAGCGGATCGCCGGCTCGTGAGCGCCTCCCCGATCCGAAAACTGTTTGACTGGATAACGAGGGACTTTGATGAGGGTTGTCATTACAGGGGGGGCGGGTTTCCTGGGAAGTCATCTCTGCGAGCAATTACTTGCCCTGGGGCACCAGGTTTGCTGCGTGGATAGCCTTATTACCGGACGCCTGGAGAACATTGCCGCCTTTGAAAGCCACCCGGGATTCAACTTCCTCCGCCACGATGTCACCAAGCCGATAGAAGTGGAAGGGGCCGTCGATGCGGTGATGCACTTTGCTTCTCCCGCCAGCCCCGTTGATTACCTCAGGCTGCCCATCCAGACATTAAAGGTGGGATCGCTCGGCACCCATAACGCTCTGGGGCTTGCGAAAGCCAGGGGCGCCAGGTTCCTGCTGGCCAGCACCTCAGAAGTCTACGGCGATCCAGAGGTGAGCCCGCAAGCGGAGGACTACTGGGGTCGTGTAAACCCGGTGGGGCCTCGTGGGGTCTACGACGAAGCAAAACGGTTCGCTGAGGCCTTAACCCTGGCGTATTATCGCACTCACCGCCTGGATACACGCATCGCTCGCATCTTCAATACCTACGGCCCTCGGATGCGACCTTACGACGGCCGGGTCATCTCCAATTTCATCGTCCAGGCTTTGCAGGGCAAGGACCTCACTATCTATGGAGGCGGGACTCAGACCCGCAGCTTTTGCTACGTCTCGGACCTCGTGGAAGGGATTACCCGCTTGCTCATTCACAACGCCGAAAGCGAGGAACCCTCGCCAGGACCCTCCGATGCCATTCACCAGCCCATCAACCTGGGAAACCCAGCAGAAATTAGCGTCGCTGACACCGCCGCGCTGATCATCCGGCTCACACAGAGTTCGAGTCGAATGGCCCACCACCCCTTGCCAGTGGATGATCCTAAATGCCGCCGCCCGGATATCTCGCGAGCTCGAGACCTTTTGAGTTGGGAGCCGCACGTCAGCCTGGAAGAAGGTCTGGGCCGGACCATTGACTATTTTCGCCGCTTGTGACCGAGGGCCTGCTAAGTGCCTCGCGTAGCAGCAGCGCGTCGTTTGCAGGGGCTGGCTGCTGTAGAATGTTCCGGTGGATCTCCTGTTCCCAAAGCCGTGGTTCTTCCCTCGAAGCGGCCCAAATCACCGGCCCGGCCCGCCCCGCCCCGGGGTTGGGTTTTGAGGTTCAGGACTATCTGGAACCACCAATTGGGCTGGTAGTTGATCTGGACCGGAACCCCCCGCAGCTCACCGGTAGTTCCAAGCAAAACACTGAAGTCAGTTTTGGCGCCGGACTCCTGGTTGTAGATCTGGAACTGTGATTCTTTGAGGTCGCGGTATGACTGGTCGATTTTCCGGCCCTTCTCCTTCAGCGTAATGCGGACGTCCTTTGTGGTAATGGGAATCACACGCTGTAAAGTCAGTGTATAAGGGCGGGCGTTGTAAATATAACATAAAGAGACAGGGGTTTTCTCCCCGGTCAGGGATCGTTCGAGCAGCTCCTCAGTTGTAGATAGAAACCCCCCGGGCCTGCTGCACTCGCCACGCGCCGGGCCGTCCAAACGACGGAACTTTCGCGCTTGGCCGTCGCCCAATTGACCCAGGGCCAGCTTCTGGGCGTCCGCGAGCTGGTGCATGTCATAGTCCTTGTCGCTGTAAAAGGGAACCGTCGTGGAGATGGCTTGCGCGCCGTCTACCCGGCTGATAATGGCTTCAAACAGATGCTTTCCGGTGCTTTTCTCGTGGGAGAGTTCCCGCCGCATGGCTGATACAGATTCACCTTTTGAAGACTTCATGAAGCCTACAAAAGCGCTCGACTCCGGAGTTTTACTGCCATCTGATCTTAGAACTTCAGTTCCTGCACCCCAACGGTTGATGGCGCGCGGGGCCTTGGCAGGATCAGAACCAAAAAGCAACTGGATCATCCGGAGACTTGGGTCGTCAAGCGCCTGGCCGGCCTTGATGTATCCGCCTCCCAAGTCATCCCGACCCACCCAAAAGAACAGGAGCCTGAGGCGGCAGGTCATGATGTAGTCGTATTCTGCGCGAATGCGGGGCGTTGCCCGAATCCAGTTCACCGCCTCATTGATAGCCGCTTGATCGGCCGCGTCGGGCGCCGAGGGAATGGCAAAGCAGGTCCCTGCCAGAAGGAAAGCACAGGCAAGTGACCTCAAATGATTCACGAACACCTCCAAAGAACCATCATAGGAAACTTGCCTGCGAATTGGTACCGCTTCACGCCAGAGTAGAAGCCGATGGTTACAGAATGATATTCTAAGGGTGTGATGCGCGTTGAAATCCTTCAGGAACTCGGCCCTGACGACGCCAGGCTGGAAATCCCTTGGGCCAGCGCCGACGATCCAACGCTGGCCTATGTTGATCTGAAGACATTTCCCGACCATGCGGAAGAACTTGATGAGTGCAGGAGCCGCCCTGTGTTGGGGAGCCTGCTGCGTGCGATCAACCGTCCGGATTCTCTCCTGCGCAGCGCAAAATGCCACGTCTGGATTACACATGAACTGGCCGAGGAGGAGCGCTGGGACTTCGATTTTCCCGTGAAGGTTGCCAGTTACCTCGACCTGCTATTCGATTCACCAGACTTGAACGCGAACCTGGCGCCACACTTGCGATTGGCGGAAGAGATTGCGCGCGGCATGAAGGAGACGCGGTTGCAGGCTCAGATGGACATTGCGGTGAGACGCTGCTTGTTTCATGCGGAGGAAAACTGGGGATACTATCTAACACTTTTCATTCACGCCTACGGCGCGACTGAAAATGAGGCAGAAACGGCGTGGACCCTTGCCCTATTGAATCTGCGTGAAGTCCTGGGTGGATTAACAGAAGAAACCGTGAACACCGGAGGGCTTGGGCGCTGGGGATCAGCAAACTAGAAGGCTTCACCCGAACTGGCTGGGACTTTGGCGGGCGGGGCGGTGGCCTCGAAGAAGGGAAGCAGACCGCGTGAGTTTCATCAACTTTGCTGCACGGGAAATAAACTGCAAGATTGTCTATTACGGCGCAGGCTTGGGCGGCAAGACGACCAACCTGCGCTGGATCTTTGACCAGACGTTGGGGAAGGCGGGGGGAAAGATGATCTCGCTCGCCACCGAGACCGACCGCACACTCTTCTTTGATTTCCTTCCCCTCGACCTGGGCTCGATACGAGGGTTCAAAACCAGGTTTCATCTTTACACCGTTCCCGGCCAAATCTTCTACGATGCCAGCCGAAAATTGATCCTGCGCGGCGTGGATGGTGTGATTCTCGTTGCTGACTCCGAGGCAGAGCGACTGGACGCAAACCTGGAAGCGCTGGAGAACTTGATGGACAACCTCAAGGAGCAGAAGCACGACTTCATGAAAATCCCCTACGTGCTCCAGCTCAACAAACGCGACCTGCCCAATGCACTCCCGGTCGAGACACTGAAAAAGGAGCTCATGAGGAAGGACGAGCCCGTTTTTGAAGCGATCGCTTACAAGGGGGTGGGTGTGTTTGAAACCCTCAAGACATGCGGGCGCATGGTCTTAAGTGAACTGAAGAAAGGCTAGGGCCCTGTCACGCTTAATTGTTGACAACCCGATCTTGTGATTGCCGATTGCTGATTGCCGATTGTTGATTGAAAAAGTGGTGTGGCAACTTCCTCTCCTGTCAATCAGCAGTCGGCAATCGAAAATCGGCAATTCCCAACCCAGGATTTTGGCCTCATTTCACCCCAGGGCCGCACTGCTGTCGCAACTAACACTCCCCTCCGTCGAAATCAGCTCGAAGAAGTGGTGGCCCATAATGGCAAGGGTGATGGCCTTGCTAAAATGGTGACGATGGCGGCGCACTGTCTGAGCAAGAAACTTCCAGTACTCCTTGCGGTAGTTGCAGACCAATCCCTGGCGCCAGAGCGATCTGCCCAGTGCCATGACGTCGGAGAACACCACCGGCGTACGGGCCGCCTCCCCCAGTTGGGAGAGAAAGGCGGAAGCCCGCTCGAAATACTCCTTGGGGCTGTAAATCGTTTGCAGGATTCGCTTGTAGCCATCGAGGAGCTGCTGTTTATCCATCTTGGGAATAAAGTTCAGATCGACGAGAGTGTTGTTCCCGAGGCTCTCTTTTAGGAGCCGGCCTTCGGTTTTCAACCGGCGCCACAATTGCGTATTCGGCAGGGCGGTGAGAAGGCCGACCATGGAAAGCGGGATGGCCGCTTCGCGAATAAATTGAATCTGCCGCTCAAAAACATTGGGCGGATCGTTGTCGAAGCCCACGATAAAACCTGCCATTACCTCAATGCCATGAGATTGGATGAGTTTTACACTTTCCAGCAGATCCATGCGCAGGTTTTGGAATTTTGTTGTCTCCTTAAGACTCTCGACAACCGGTGTTTCGATGCCCAGGAATACACGCGTGAAATGAGCCTGGCGCATCAGCCCCAGCAGATCCTCTTCCTCGGCCAGGTTCAAAGAAGCCTCGGTGTAGAGTGAAAAAGGGAATTTATGGTCACGCATCCACTTGACCAGGTGCGGGAGCAGAATCTTCACGTTCTTCTTGTTGCCGATGAAATTGTCGTCCACCATGAATACCGGTCCCCGCCAGCCCGCGCGGTAGAGCTGCTCGAGTTCGGCGCACATCTGCTCGGGTGTCTTTGTGCGCGGGCGGCGGCCATAGATCTCGATGATGTCGCAAAACTCGCAGGTGAAAGGGCAACCGCGCGAATATTGCACCGCCATCGAGCTGTAGCGGCCCAATTCGGCTAGCTGCAAATCAGGTAGCGGGACGCGAGTGACGTCGGGAAGTTGCGGCTTGATGTAATGAGACCGCGCCGTGCCGCGCTCGAGCTCGGCAGCCAGCTCGTGGATGATTTCTTCTGATTCTCCTTCCACGACATGATCCGCCTGGGCGATAGCGCTATCCTTCGCACTGGCGATGGGGCCACCCACCACGGTGCGCAAGCCGCGGGCTTTGCAACGCGCAATCTGCGCCTTCATCGAGGGGCCCTGAACCAACATGCCGCTCAAGAAAACCAAGTCTGCCCAGTCGAGGTCGGAATCTCTCAGCCGCCTGACATTCAGGTCAACGAGACGTTTCTGCCAGCGCTGGGGAAGAAGGGATGAGATGGTCAATAGGCCGAGGGGCGGATAAGCCGAGCGCTTTCCCTGGAAAGGGAGAGCGTGCTTGAAGCTCCAGAAGGTGTCAGGGAATTCGGGATAGACCATCAGGACATTCATGACATTCTCCTCCCCGCTGGGAACCCGCGTGCCTCACGTAATGCGCGGCAGAGCTCCATCAGCGTGGATGTCAAATAGGCCACGCAACTCTCATGAGCGCCGCGCCTCGTGCCCGCTTTCACGTTTCTCCAAGGGGCACTCCACCGGGGCAGGCCCTTACGTTCGCACAAAAACGCAGCCTCCACGGAGGAACCTCGCGTCAGACCGTATCCTTTCAAAATGCCCCAGGTGCTCCTAATCTATCACTTCCATCCCTAGGAAGCCAGAAAGAAAAAGTGGCCGACCGCACACCGACAGCGATTTATCGGAGATTAAGTTGCTGAAAGGTTCCCACCAGGGTATCCTTTGTTCAGCGGGCCTGTAGAGAGGTGTCTCTGATCCGTCGAGGACTAACCCAAGTTCCGAAATTAGAGCGCCGAGTCGTTTACCGTCAATGCGGGCACGCCCGAGTTTTCACTTCATTTCAATCCACGAACGCGCAACGGGGCAAAGCAGGCAGGTTTCGAGCACCACGCCAGGAGGATTACCAGTATGAAACGAGCTCGGCCATTTTCTTTATTGTTGTGTTTTGTTGTAGCGGCATCGTGGCTTCAGGCGCGGGCACAGGTGAAGGCTGCAAGCGCCAAGCCAGCCTCAGAAACGACCCGCTTGAGCCTCGAAGGCAAATGGAAGCTCTTTTATTTTCCTCAAGGAGAATATCAAATAACCCACCCCGACCAACTTAGGACGCAAAGGCTGACATGGATCGAAGCTTCCGTGCCCGGCAACGTTGAGCTCGATTTGTCAGGGAAGGGCGAGTTACCAGCAGACCTGTTCTTCGCCGATAACCTCGCGAAGTTGAAGCCCTACGAGCTGTACGAATGGTGGTATCAGCGGGAATTTCCAACGCCGGCGCGGATTGCCGGAGGGCGGGTGGAACTTCGCTTCCGGGGTGTAGATTGTCTCGCCACCTATTGGCTAAACGGGAAGGAATTGGGGACCTCGTCGGATGCACTAGTTGAGCAGTACTTCGACGTGACGGGGAAGTTGAACTTGGCTGGGCCAAACATTCTGACGGTCAGGTTAAAGTCGCCAGTGATTGAAGCAGCCAGCAAGCAGTATGACCCAGCCTACACCATCAACGCCGGGCGCACGAATCAAGAGGCGATCTGGATAAGGAAGGCTGCGCACTCGTACGGGTGGGACATCATGCCGCGCGCGGTTTCGGCTGGCCTCTGGCGTCCAGTGGAACTCATCGTCCACTCCAAGCACGAAATCACGGACATGTATTTCGCGACTCTCTCTGCTGAGCCGGGCCATGCCACGCTGGCAGTTTCGTACGAACTCACCACGGATCTCGCGCTGCTTCCCCAGCTCCGGCTGCGGGTGCAGGGCCGCTGCGGCGAATCCACCTTCACCTATGTCCACAAAGTGGAATTCACCGCGGGACGGTTCCTCATCGAGGTGCCGAACCCCCTGTTGTGGTGGCCCAGCGGCTACGGCAATCCCAATCTCTACAAGGTGACGACCCAGCTCTTGCAGAACGACAAAGTGATGGCGTCGCGCCAGGACTTGGTGGGAATCCGCAAGCTGGAGTTGATTCGGACGGAGACGACAAGTATCGAGAAGCCCGGCCAATTCCTTTTCAAGGTTAACGGAGTACCAATATTGGTCAAGGGCTCCAATTGGGTGCCTGCGGATGCATTTCATAGCCGCGACGCCGGGCGCTATGAGAAGATTCTCGCGTTGTTCGTCGACCTGGGATGCAACTTTTTGCGAAGCTGGGGAGGGAACGTTTACGAAGACGACACCTTCTTTGATATCTGCGACCGGAACGGGATCATGGTGTGGCAGGACTTTGCCATGGCTTGCGCGATTTACCCACAGACGCCGGAGTTTCTAGAAGTCATGAGGCAGGAGGCCATATCGGTGGTGCGAAAGCTGCGGAACCACCCCTCCATCGCTCTCTGGTCAGGTGACAACGAAGTGGATGAATCCTACTTTTTCTCCGGGCTGGATCCTGCGCACAACAAAATCACGCGGGAGGTGCTGCCGCAAGTGGTTTTCCAGTGCGATCCTTATCGACCTTATCTTCCCAGCTCTCCCTACATGTCCCCGGAAGTCATTGCCACGGGACAAAGGAAGCTCATGCCTGAAGACCATTTGTGGGGCCCGAGAGATTACTTCAAGAGCCCTTATTACACAGAACGCACGGCGCATTTTGTGAGCGAGATCGGTTACCACGGTTGCCCGGGTCTCTCCTCGATGAAACGCTTCATCGACGAGCACCACGTGTGGCCCTGGCAGGACAATCCCCAATGGGTTTTTCACTCCACCGACATGACGGGAAATCCGTACCGCATCAACCTGATGGCCAACCAGGTGAAGGAATTGTTCGGCGCGCTGCCGGACAACATCGAGGACTTTATTCTGGCTTCCCAGGTCTCCCAGGCCGAAGCGAAAAAGTTCTTCGTCGAGATGACACGCTTGAAAAAGTGGCAGAGCACCGGCCTGATCTGGTGGAACGTCATGGACGGCTGGCCGCAATTCTCGGATGCCATCGTGGACTATTATTTCAACAAGAAGCTTGCCTATTACTATATTCGCAGGGTGCAGCAACCCGTCTGCGTCATGGTGGATGAGCCCCAAGAGTGGCGCGTCAGGGTGGTGGTCGGAAATGATTCGAGGGAAGACGCCAGCGGCCATTACCGCGTCTGGGACGCGGACTCCGGAGAAACTTTGTTGGAAGGAGACTACGCGGCGAAGGCTAATGCGAACCTGGAAGTGGGCGCCATCCCAGTCTTTCATTCCGGCAAGCGACTCTTCCTGATGGAGTGGACGGCCAACGGCAAGAGGTACGTGAATCACTACTTGCAGGGTATGCCGCCCTTCTCACTCGCTCAATACAAATCATGGCTCTCCAAAATAGCTGCTTTACAAAACGATTTTGACGTGGCGAGCGTGGGGAAATGATGTCTCAATGGCAGGTAGCGCGGACCTCCGTTCTTGAGGTCCGCGGCTCTGAAGCTTTGGCGTGCAGATGACCTGCCAGTGATCGGCAAGAAAGACCCAAGCGGTCGATAAGAAGGGGTATATTACGACCCCGCGACGGAAGGCCAGCGCCAGATCACCAGACAAGAGCCGCGGACCTCAAGAACGGAGGTCCGCGCTACGCCCTTACCGCTTCCCACCCTTCGTGCAAGATGAAAGGAGTGAGGCATAAAGCTGCGACGGGGTCTGCCCACTTTATTCCCCAGACGGCGTTGACTGACAGTCCGGCCAGGGCAATCCAAGCCATGTAACCACAGACCGCAGATTCCGCCGCATCGGCTCTCAACGCAGCGCTTGAAGCGGTGGCTGACAACTTCCGCTTTTGAACCGCCAGCCAGGGCATCACCATAGCAGCAACAAGTAGGAGAGCTATTCCTGCAAGACTGGGGTGGACTTCCCGCTTCCCGAGTAGTGCCGCCCCTGAACCGAGGAGCACGTATGCCGCCAAGGCAAAGAGCAGGCCGCCGGCGATTCGAGTGGCTGACTCCTCGGCGTTCATTGCCGTGGAATAGAAGCGGAACCGCCAGTAAACCACCAGAGCAGAAACCAGCTCGATTGCGCTATCGCCACCAAAGGCGAGCAAGGCCGGACTGTGAGCCCGCCAGGCCGCAATCAGGGACACCGCCGCTTCCAGAAACATCCAGATGAGCGTGAAAGCCTGAATTCGAAGAATGCGTCGCAGGACATCGGGTGGCAGCGGCACCATTACGTCGGGCATGGTCACATTATGCACGCAACGGATCGCCGAAAACACTCTCTTGGCATCATCCTGATCTTAGCCGAGTCATCCATATGCGCAGGGGGAGGCTGCAAGCCAAAGAAAACCTGTACGCAGCAAGGCGACCCTACGGGGCCAGCTTCTCAGAGACCACTTTGGCCTGTGTGAAGAGCAAAAGGTAGTCGCGGCCGCCGGCTTTCGAGTCTGTGCCTGACATGTTGAAGCCGCCGAAGGGGTGACCACCCACCAGGGCGCCGGTACATTTCCGGTTGAAATAGAGGTTGCCCACGAAGAAGTCCTCAGCAGCCTTATCCATCTTCGAGCGGTTCTTTGTGTACACGGCCCCCGTCAGGCCGTATTCCGTGTTGTTGGCGATCTCCAGTGCTTCATCAAAGTTCCGGGCCTTGAGGACCGCCAGCACAGGGCCGAAGATCTCTTCCTGTGCGACGCGGTCCCGGGGAGCGACGTCCGCAATCACCGTGGGTTGGATGAAGTGTCCCGGGCCGGGAGCTTCCTCGCCGCCCGTAATGAGGCGGCCCTCCTTCTTGCCGATCTCAATGTATTCCAGGATGGACTGCTTCGCCCGGGCGTTAATCACAGGACCCATGTAGTTGTTAGGGTGCGTCGCAGGACCGACCCTAATCTGCTCCACCCGGCTCTGTAGCTTTTCGAGAAAGGCTTCATAGACCGACTCCACCACGATGGCGCGCGAGCACGCCGAACATTTCTGGCCCTGGTAGCCGAAGGCGGAGACGGTGACGCCTTCCACCGCCGCCTCCAAATCCGCCTCACTATCCACCACGATGGAGTTCTTGCCGCCCATTTCCGCAATGACACGCTTTACCCAGATCTGCCCCGGCGCCGCCTTCGCCGCTACCAGGTTGACACGCAACCCCACCTCCTTCGAGCCCGTGAAAGCCACAAAACGTGTTCGCGGATGTCCCACCAGGACGTCTCCGACTGAACCACCCGGGCCGGGGAGAAAGTTCACGACCCCTGGAGGCATTCCCACCTCCTCCAACGCTTCGAACAGTTTGTGCCCGATCACAGGGGAATCGCTGGAAGGCTTCAGGACCACGGTGTTACCGGCCACCACGGATGCCAGGGTCATCCCCGTGAGGATCGCGAGCGGGAAGTTCCAGGGCGGGATTACAACCCCCACCCCAAGAGGGAGGTAACGCAGAGAATTCCTCTCACCGTAGACTGAAGTGAGGGGCTGCGGCGGGTCAAGCCGGAGGATTTCGCGCCCGTAAAACTCCGCGAAGTCGATGGCCTCCGCCACGTCCGCATCGGCCTCCGCCCACGTCTTGCCCACTTCGTAACACATCCACGCCGCGAAATGGAACTTGCGCTCCCGTATGATCCTGGCGGTCTCGAGCGCTAGTTCAGCGCGCTGTTCGGCCGGCGTGTGGCTCCAGGTTTTGAGGGCCTCGTCTGCCGCGCGGATGGCGCGGTCCGCCAATTCCGCGTCGGCTTTGGAAAAAACGCCAACCGCCTGATCTTTCTGCCCAGGATTGTATGAGCAAAACTTATCCTGAGTCTTGATCCTCTCGCCTTTGATCACAAGGTCGTATTCCTGGCCCAACTCCTGCCGGACTTCGTCCAGTGCCTCTTTCATCCGCCTCTCGTGCTCCGGGTTGCCCTTGAAGTCGCAAAGCGGCTCATTCCTGAATTCAGTAAGTTGCATCGATGTGCCTCCTCCCCAATAGACGCGAACCCGACAGCATACGCCTGCGCCCTCTCGATTCAAACTCAAATCAGGGTGGCCTACGACTTTTGCTTGACTTGCTCAGCCGTAGGGGCTAGACTAACCGATTCTGGGCACCCTCCGGGCTTGGTCAGCCGAGGGCCTTTGCGTGATGACCCAAGTCCAACGATTGCTCGCTTTTCTAAAGCCTTACTCCTTCCGGTTCCTGGTCGCATTCATTTTGATGGCCTTGGTGGGGGCTTGTGAGGCTCTGACGGCGTTGCTCATCAAGCCGGTCTTTGACCGTGTTCTTGCTCCGGGCACCGACGCAGGCAAAATTGTCTTGTTCCAATGGCCCTTCGGAGGGCAGGCGATATACCTCCAATCTTTTTTCCCGGCCTGGATCCACAATGCATGGACCATTGTAGCGATTTCGATCGTTTCGGTGACCCTGATCAAAGGGGTTGCTGAGTTTCTGGCAACCTACTTCATCAACTTCATCGGCCATTCCGTGGTAAGGGACCTTCGGAATCTTCTCTATTCGAGGATTATCCAGCAGTCGATGGCTTTTTTTACGAGGACTTCCACGGGGCGGCTGATGTCAGCGGTCACCAGTGATATTGAGAGAATTCAGTATGCGGTCTCGCAGACTGCCGCAGACTTCCTGAAGCAAAGTTTTACGCTGGCGGGGCTGCTCGGTGTTCTGTTTTATGTCGACTGGCGGCTGGCACTGGGCTCGCTGATCCTGGTGCCCTTGGTGGTGTTGCCATCCCACAATATCGGGCGCTACATTCGCATTTCGAGCCGTTCCAGCCAAGACAAGATGGCAGAGTTGAACAGCGTCCTTCAGGAGACGTTCTCGGGAATCCGCATTGTTAAGGCCTTTGGGATGGAATTGTTCGAGGTGGAGAAGTTCAAGGCGGCCACGCGGCGGCTGCTGCGCGTCAGTCTGCGATGGGTGCGGGCCCAGGCAGCGACCTCTCCGATCATGGAAGTCCTGGGCGCAATCACCGTCGCCGGTCTTCTCCTTTATGCCCGCACGGAGATCATGCACCACGCGCAGACCACCGGAGGGTTCGTGGCTTTCCTGTATGCCCTGATTAAGACCTACGAGCCCATTAAGCGGCTCACGGGAGTCCATAACTCCTACGAGCAGGCCCTGGGCGCCTCGGAGCAAGTCTTCCACTATCTCGATATTCATCCGGATATTCACGACGAGCCGGGGGCATCACGGTTGCCACTCTTCGAGCGTGAAATTGAGTTCGAAAACGTGGATTTCGATTACGAAGAGGCGTTGCCGTTGCTGCGCGATATCAACCTGCGAATCCGCAAGGGCGAGGTGGTGGCCATTGTGGGCTCAAGTGGCGCAGGAAAGACCACCCTCGCCAGTCTCATTCCCAGGTTTTTTGATGTGACGCGAGGCCGAATCCTAATTGACGGCCATGATGTTAGGGGCGTAAAGGTCAACTCACTCCGCGCTCAGATCGGTATCGTCACACAGGAAACAATCCTGTTCAACGATACCGTCTTCAATAACATCTGTTACGGCAGCCACCCTGCCGGCGAGGAGGCCGCCAGGAGGGCCGCGCGCGCCGCACTGGCTGAAGACTTCATCCTGGAGATGCCCGAGGGCTACCAGACGATGATCGGAGAGCGTGGGCAGCGTCTTTCCGGGGGGCAGCGGCAACGAATTGCCATCGCGCGCGCGCTTCTCAAGAATCCACCTATACTCATCCTGGACGAAGCTACTTCGGAACTCGACACGGAATCGGAACTTCTGGTTCAAAGGGCTCTGGCGAACTTGATGAGGGGCCGCACGGTGCTGGTGATTGCCCATCGCCTTTCCACCGTGCGTCGCGCGGAACGGATTATTGTCCTCGACCACGGCACCATCAGTGAGGTCGGGAGCCACGAAGACCTGATCAGCCGGGGGGGTATGTACCAGAAGCTGCACGATCTCCAATTCGTGGACGCGGAACCATAGGTGGGAGTTCGGGCTGAAGGATTACGGAAGGGGATTTGCCGGCCGGGATTGCGAAGCAGAAGCAGAAGAGGACGAGTTCCCGGTCTTGGCAAGTGGACGAGATGCCATGATTCGAAGCATGACGGGTTACAGTAAGGCTCAAGCTGAGGAAGGGGGGTACTCTCTCTCGGTCAGTATTCGTGGCACGAACCATCGCTTTCTGGATGTTCAGGTGCGCTTCCCCTCAGCGCTGGAATCCATGGATCCCATGCTGCGGCGTCTCATCAAGGATCACGTCAAGCGAGGACATGTGGAGGTGGCAGTCAGTTTCGAGCAACCAGACAATGCCGGACTTCTACTTGACCGCAAGCTTGTGGCTGGCTACGTTGCCGCCTATCGGACGCTGCGAGAAGAGTTTGGTTCTGCGTCCGAGCCGGACCTGGTGGCCCTGCTGCGAATCCCCGGCTTGGCCATGGTGGGCAACGGCGAGATTTCGCCGGAAGACCTCGAGCGGGTCCGCCAACTCCTGGAACGTGTGACCACGGAGGCCCTGGAGAGCCTGAACGAGATGCGCGCCCGCGAAGGCGAAGATTTGGGGCGTGATCTCAAGACGCGCTTGGCCCGACTTGAATCGTTAACTGAGAGTGTGGCAAGCCTCGCCGAACGGCTGCCAAAGTTCTACCAAAGTCGGCTTGAAGGCCGCCTCAGGGAGTTGATGGGCAGCACTGAACTGGATGGGGTGCGACTGGCGGAGGAGGTTGCTTACCTGGCCTCCCGTTCCGATACCACGGAAGAGTTGACACGGTTCCGAAGCCATGTCGCCCAAGTGAAGCAACTGCTCGCGGAGAGTCCGGAAGTGGGGAAAAAGCTGGATTTCCTACTGCAAGAGATGAACCGGGAAGCGAACACACTTCTGTCAAAGACCACGGATTTGCCCGAGGTTGGCCTGGAAGTCGCGCGCTTGGCGATTGAAATGAAGAGTGAAATCGAAAAGCTGCGCGAGCAGGCTCAGAACATTGAGTAATGGAGAAAAAGGTATCTAAACCGTCCTGCGGGCGTGCCAGCATTTTGGTCATTTCAGCGCCGTCGGGGTCCGGGAAGTCAACCCTGGTGAGACGGTTGATTGCTTCTCTGCCGGGTTTGGCTTTTTCGGTTTCGCACACCACGCGGCCGCGGCGTGAGGGCGAGAGAGACGGGCGCGACTACTTTTTTGTGACGCGCAAGCGGTTCGAAAGAATGATTGCTGCCGGTGATTTCATTGAGTGGGCCGAGATTTTCGGCCACCTGTATGGTACTTCGAAGGGACAGATCGACAGGGCTCTGAAGGCCGGACGGGATATTTTGCTGGATATTGATGTTCAGGGGCATCAACAAGTCAGGAAGCGTTTGCCGGAAGCCCTCAGCGTCTTCGTCCTGCCGCCGTCCTTCCGGGAACTGAAACGCCGGCTGGCGGACCGGCACTCGGATTCGCCCCAGGTCATTGAAAGACGGCTGGCGGCAGCCCGCCAGGAAATCTCCCATTGGCCCGATTATGACTACCTGGTCGTTAATGACCGCCTTTCGCTAGCCACACAGGCTCTGCGAGCGGTAGTCCGGGCAGGGCGATTTCGACGGCAGAACCAGGCGGAGCGCGCTCAAGAAATTTGCAAGACATTTGGAGGATAGATCGGATGGAATTACCTCAGAAGCTCGACAGCAAGTTTCGCTACATTCTTGTCGCCGCCAAGAGGGCTCGGCAGCTTCAGGCCGGCGCCCGGCCGCTCATTCAGAGCACTTCGAAGAGGCTGACGAGAGTAGCCCAGCAAGAAGTAATGGCGGGCTTGGTCCCTTTTGAGTTGTTTGCTCCTGCGACAGGCGAGAACGACAAGAACAAGAAACAAAAGGGTAGGTAGCAGGTCGTACGTGGTAGGTGGTATGTGGTAGGTGGGGAAAAGAACGGCGCCCGGAGCTCTCGGGACGGCTTTTGCCGAGCACCCTTGGAGGAACCGCAGACCTCCAGAACAGGTCTGCGCTGGCAGGTTCGTCCCTGAATCCTGGATCCTGACTCCTGAATCCTGGTTAACCATGCGAGTTGCACTGGGGATCACCGGCGGCATCGCGGCCTACAAGGCAGCGGAGCTACTACGCCTGCTGCAAGAGCGCGGGCTGGAAGTCCAGGTGGTGATGACTCGGAATGCGCGTGAGTTCGTCGCGCCCCTTACCTTTGCGGCTCTCTCTGGCCGCAAAGTCATCACGGAAATGTTTGAGGGTCCGCAGGGTGGGGCGAATGTGGAAAGCGCCATCGAACATATGGCCGTGGCGCAGTCGATTGACGCCCTGGTGATTGTTCCCGCCACGGCGAACGTGCTGGCGAAGATTGCCCATGGAATTGCCGACGACTTCCTGACCACCCTCTGCTTGGCCACCAAGGCTCCCCTCATCGTGGCGCCGGCCATGAATGTGAATATGTGGGAACATCCTGCCACGCAGAAGAATCTGGAGATTTTGCGGGAGCGCGGAGTGAAGCTCTTGCAGCCTGACGAGGGCTACTTGGCCTGCGGAATGACCGGCGCGGGCCGCCTCACGTCTGTCCAGAGTATCGTCCAGGCGGTCCTTGCGGCCCTCGGGGTAAGTGACGATTTGAGCGGTGAGTGCGTGCTGGTGACGGCCGGGCCAACGGAAGAGCCTTTGGATGGCGTGCGCTACCTCAGCAACAGGTCTTCCGGGAAGATGGGTTATGCGCTCGCTGAGGCCAGCCGCCGCCGCGGGGCTCACGTGGTCCTGGTGAGCGGGCCGACGCACCTCGATCCTCCAGCAGGAGCCAAGGTGGAGCGTGTTCGCACCACCGAGCAGATGGCACAGGCTGTCCTGCGTCATTTCGAGCAGGCGACAGTGACCTTGATGGCCGCGGCGGTGGCGGACTTCCGGTTTGCGGAAGTTTATCCCGGGAAGATCAAGAAGCAAGACGGGATCCCGACCGTAAGGCTTGAGCCGACGACTGATATCCTGGCGATGATCGCTCCGCGACGGCGGCCTGGACAAGTAGTGGTTGGGTTCGCGGCGGAGACTGAGAACTTGCCGGCTAATGCAACCGCCAAACTGCATGAGAAGCACCTCGACTTCATCGTGGCCAATGACGTATTGCAGGAAGGCGCGGGTTTTGATGTGGACACGAATATTGTGACCCTGGTCTTCCCCGACGGCCGCAGTAAAGCTCTCGAGAAGATGAGCAAATTGGATTTGGCTCATCGCATCCTCGACGAGGTCGTCGCAATTAGACAGGATTCAGGATTCAGGAGTCAGGAGTCAGGGGTCAGAAGTCAGTAATCGGGTGATCTGGTGATCGGGCGATCGGTAGAACATGTTCTTTGTTCGCCCGATCAGCCGATCTCCCGATCACCCGATCTGGGAACTGACAACTGACAACTGACAACTGACTACTTCTTATGGACGAGCGCTTACGGCAGGAGCTTGCCGATTGGCTGGAGTTCTATCGCGAACTGGGCATTGAGGAATTCTATCGGCGTGCGCCCGGGTCGGGAGGGCTCTTACCCACTACGAGCGGCGGCAGAATTACCCATTCGGCATTGAGCGGCGGACCTCCGCACCGGACGGTGCAGGGCGGAGCACCGGACCGGATGGTGCAGGGCGGAGCACCCCCGGCGCCCGCGACGAAGCCGGCTTTAACTGAAAGCAAGCCTGTCGTCAGTCCCACCGCGCCTCTTCCGCTCCCCCGCGCCGGGGCTTCCCAAACCGCAGTCGTTGGGGCGCCAATCAGGCCGCCCGTACCCTCCTTGGGTCTTTTCGAAACGCCGCCGCCAAAGCCAAGTGGGCCCGAAACGCTGGAGCAAATCCGCGCGGACTTGGGGGATTGCCACCGCTGCAAGCTGGCGGGCGGCCGCCACACCATAGTTTTCGGGGAAGGGAATCCTCACGCGGAATTGGTGTTTGTTGGAGAAGGTCCGGGAGCCGACGAAGACGAGCAGGGGCGGCCGTTCGTAGGGCGCGCCGGCCAACTTCTGAACCGCATGATCCACATGATCGACATGAAACGCGAAGAGGTCTACATCTGCAACGTCGTCAAGTGCCGTCCCCCCGGAAATCGCACCCCGGAGAAGGACGAAATCGAAACGTGCTCACCGTTCCTTTTCCGTCAACTTGAAGCCATGAAGCCCCGTTTGATTTGTTGCCTCGGGGCGCCCGCGGTGAGGACTGTTTTGGGGATTAAGGAAGGCATCACCAAAATACACGGCCAGTTCTACGATTTCGCCACTTCGAAAGCACTCGCCACAGTTCACCCTGCCTACGTTCTTCGCAATGCCCGGGAAGAGAAGATTCTCCGCGAAGACTTCGAAAAGATCCGGGAGTTCCTGAAAGGGAAATAATCCCAAGCTGTGATTCACATGGTGGGTCGTCCCAGGGCGGATGACACCGGGAGAGACGCAATGCGGAAGGATTATGCGAGCAGGCTGATTTTTCTTTTCGGACTGACCGCAGGTGCTTTGCTGATCGGGGTATCCTCAGCGAAGGGGGCAGAAGAGGCAGCCCTGCCACCGGGCGCGCAGAAATCGGAGGCCGAAAGGACAGCCTGGTACAGGGCAGCAAAATTCGGGATGTTCATCCATTGGGGCGCGTATTCCGTCGCCAGCGTGGAGGCTTCGTGGCCCATCATGGAACCCGAGGCCCAATGGAACATCACCGAACCTGAGTACGTGTCGCTCTTCAAGCGATTCAACCCCACAAAGTATGATCCCAAGGCGTGGGTGGAATTGGCGAAAGAGGCCGGGCAGCGTTACATGGTGTTTACGACCAAGCATCACGACGGATTCTGCATGTTTGACTCGGCACTGACCGACTACAAGATCACGAGCACGCCCTACGGCAAGGATGTCACGGCCATGTTGGCGGAGGCAGCGCACGAGGCCGGAATGCCGCTGGGTCTGTACTACTCACCTCCGGACATGCATCACCCGGGTTTTCGCAACACTTCCAAACCCGTTAAGGATACCTGGCGCGGCGATCCGACAAGGCCGGAGTGGGCGACCTACCTCGATTACATGGAGGGCCAACTGCGTGAGCTGCTCACGAAGTACGGGCCGGTGGCCCTGATCTGGTTTGACGGGCTCGGTCATCAGGAGAAGTACAAAGGCGAGCACGTTGTGAACCTCATTCACCAACTGCAACCCGCCACGCTGGTGAACAACCGGATCGGTGTGCCGGGCGATTTTGCCACTCCCGAGCAATTCATCCCCGACCGGATTCCCACCAAAAGCGCCGCCAACAAGCTGCAAGGCACCACGAAGACCCCGGAGTCAACGCCGCCCTCCGTGCCGGCGCCGGGCGATTTTCAGCTCTGGGAAACGTGCCAGACAATCAATGATACCTGGGCCTATAATAAGAATGATCGCAATTTCAAGTCCGTTAAAGAGCTCCTCCGGGAGTTGGCAAATGTAGCCAGTAAGGGCGGGAACTTCCTCTTGGATGTTGGCCCAACTCCAGAAGGCACCATCCAGCCTGAGTTCGTTGAGCGGCTCCAGGCGATGGGAAAGTGGATGAAGGTTAATAGCGATTCCATCTACGGGACGACTTACGGTCCGTGGCAGAACCTCCCGTTTGGGAAGACGACCGCGAAGGGCAAGACTATTTACCTGCACGTGTTCGACTGGCCATCGAAACCCGAATTGGTGGTGCCCGGGCCGAAGGGCCGCGTCTCCCAAATCACCGTGCTTGGGACTCGCCAGAAAGCTCAGTTCAAGCAGGAGAAGGGTCGCTTGATCATTGCCGTCCCCTCCACGGCTCCCGACCCGAACGACAGCGTATTGCAAATCGACACTCTCTAGATCGCTACCCTAAATTCAACGAGTTGCCTACCTAAGCACATTTGGAGAGGAGGCCAATGCCCGCCTGGGTCAGGGGTGACGCCCTTCGAGCCTAGCCAGCGCGCCGCGCATGAATACATCTTCCGCTTTGCTTTCTCTGGCCCGGCTCAGCGGTTTCGATGCGTTCTGCCAAGGAGTCGGTGTATATTACCGGTAAGCTGGGTGCTAAGATGGAAATCCGTGCGCCGGGATAAACCGGCATGAAGCAGAGAATGCAAGAGTCTCACGAGAAAGGGCTAGCGACCCGCTCGGCCCCGAGTTTTGCGCTGGATACCGCGAGGTGCCTAGCGAAGCGTAAACAGGGGT
>Ga0208821_1000209_pt1 | contig 49749 bp, 58 predicted proteins | sample June2015DPH_20_5_FD_184720 | JGI IMG/M metagenome (GOLD analysis project Ga0208821, IMG submission 184720) | Peatland microbial communities from SPRUCE experiment site at the Marcell Experimental Forest, Minnesota, USA - June2015DPH_20_40... | ecosystem: Environmental > Terrestrial > Soil >...
AAGCGATCAAAAGATCGGTTCAGATAGGTTTCGTAAGATGAACGATAGGGTTTTGTGCTTAACATTTTCTCTGAATTCGATTCAACGAATTTCTAACTTTCAAAATTCACATTTTTAGAGGTTGCCTTTACATGTAACGTCAAGGATTACTTCTGAATTGCATTCCCTGCAAACAGCACTTAAAAGTTTTAGTTCTTCAAAGTCAAATATATATTCTTTGTATGTCGGGGCCACCTAAGAACCTCCTTTCATTAATTTCCAATACAATTTGGAAATCAAATGAACGTTCCATGCTTAATTCGTCGCTTTAAATTCTTTTGCTGTGTATTTGTTCTTTTAAGCCATTGTGATGCTATAATTATTTCTTTTGGTTTTAAATGTGCATTAAACACTTTATCAGACTTCGCTAACTGTTCAAACCAAAAGGGATCATTATCACAATAGACATGAGATAAAAAATCAGCAGGTTGGAGTGGAATGTATTGAGCCTTTTTGCCTCTTGTGACACCCGCTATAAAACTATCCGGTGCTTCTCTCATAAAAGCCAAAAGGGTTCTTTCGATATATTCCGTATTGGGTTGCCCATCTTCTATAACGAAAGACACGGGTTTCCATTTATTTTCTTGTGCCCATTTACATATTTCTTGCGCGCATAGAAACGTGCAAGTTGCATAAGCATTTCCTATTTGTCCCTTAAATTGTTCAGTTGTATTTGATTTGAAATCTATTGGGTTCACCGAAACAACAATACCACGAAAATCACGTTTGTCTATCGCATTCATTAAATAAGGTCTTAATGGATCACATTCTCTTTTTCTCGCATGAAAACATGATATTCGAGCATCATTCAGACGAACTTGCCACTCTCCCACAAAGCTTAACCATTCATCTCTTTCTCCAACATAACCACCAACGCAAAGAACGTTTGCGCCTTGATGAGTACCACTTTCGTCTAAGTATGCTTCAATTGCCGCCACACGTAACCTCCCACTTTGAGAAAGAAATTCAATTAGTGGTTCACCTTTTAACATTATATCCCCTCCCTCTTGGGTATGTCAAATATAATAACCCCCTCATATTGATCAACGGTAACTAACAGATACAGACTATTTTTGATCACTCCCTCTCGGTTTACGGGTATCTAAGAATTTCCTCTCACATTGCAAAACGCCCTTTGCTGTCCAATACGTGCATACAAATCTTCTATCGTCGGGAAATGAAGTTTCGATCCAAGCTGCGGTATTGAATCGCCTCGTAGGTGATTCTCGTGGTATACTGCCTTGCAGGGGAGGTGATGTCTGTGAGACTCTTTCTCATGCAGCACGGAGAAGCCAAGGCCGAAGCGGAAGACCCTGAGCGCTCGCTGACAGTGAGAGGAGAAGAAGAGACAAAGAAGATCTCGGGCGCCGCAAAAAGGCTCGGCACCCGTCCTTCAAGGATCTGTCACAGCGGGAAGAAGAGGGCTGAGCAGACCACTTGGATAAAACAATTTAAGATATTTCTTTAAATTGGGCACGTCTTTGCAAACAGCCAATCGATTGACCGAAGAAGTCGTCACTCCGAGAAAACGCGCAACCTCGGCACCAGGATAACCCATCCTCCCGATCGCTAACTGACAAAAGATGTTCCTTGCTCTGACCACCTCTCTCTTTCGCGTCCCTGAACGTAACTCCGAGTCTTCTACATGAACCTGTTATGGGTTGGCTCCTTCCGGCTTGATTTCCTGACAGATACATTTGAAAATATATACAGGAGATGTTCTTATGGAAATAAAGGTCGGAGATACTTATATCCGCAATTCAGACGGACAGATTTGCAGGGTAAAGTGGGCTGATCATACAGCGGTTGTTCTTGAATCAGAAAATGGAAGCCACGTACGCCTGACCAATATTTTTGGTCTGGAAAAAGCCTATAGCAAAAGAGACTTCGGTGCTTCCTTTTTGGAGGAAAGGAGCGCCACTACATCCTGAATCTGTCCTTTTCTATAACCCATTCAGCGTCTATCACCACTCTTGTGTTGAAGATGTAGACTTGATTTCCATCCACCCTTGAATTATCAATTCTATATCCAAGCTCTTTGAGCACTTTCCTGACGTCGGTCTTCTTTTCAGGGTCTTTCTTTCCATCGTTTTTGCAGAAAGTGACATAGGCTTGATATGCGGTCCCAAATTTCACCTTGTCGTTAGGGTCTTTTGTCTTCATAAGGCATTCATTAGCCAAGGCACGCACACTGTCCATTTCCTTCCTATAGTCCTGCTTCGGAAGTTTCATCGACTGAGACTCCATTAGCCTGAACTTTCTCTCCCTCAATCTTCTGTATCCTTCGAGAGCCCAGTTGAAGATACCAGAGCGCTCACCAATTAGTTTCGATTCCGGGTCCCGGTCCATTTTCTCCTCCGAGAAAGTCCTGGGAAACTCTATCAGCCAGATCCTTCGCCACATTCCATGAGCCGAAGAAATGATTGGCCTTTTTGTAAACGGGCATTCAGCCAAAACCATGGTCGAAAAATCCCCTATCTCCTCTAAACATCTAAGTAATCCCCTTTCTAACCTATTGATATAATAGCTGATTATGTTTATTTGTAACTCCAATCATGAATGTTGGTTGATATATTTTCAGTCCATGATTATCTTAATCTTGAAGTGATTTGAGAGGAGTAAAGTCATGGCACAGAGAAGAGCAGAGAAACCAAAGAAAATAAAGGTCAGCCCGAAACAACAGGAACTTTATAGTAGGCTAAAATCGTCGAAGAGATGATGACGTAAGGAGGATACCATGAACTGCAATCGATGCGGTGGTCTTATGGCTTATGAGAAGTTTTACAGTCCGGTTGAGGATTTTTTTGGATGGAGATGCATTTCCTGCGGAGAGATCGTTGATCAGGTTATTTTAGAGAATCGAACCAGGCAAAGGGGTTGATGCCGAGAATGGGAATGAAGCATTATCCAAGGTAGCGGATTTGTGCGCCAAATGTTTCAGTCAGCTCCTTCAGATGTTCAATGACCATGTTTCCATTCATAAAAGCTTACTCTACTTCTCAATCTATTTGTTGACCAATTTTTTCATTTCCCTTCCAACTTTGAAGTAAGGGAGTTTCTTAGGCGGGACATGGACAATCTCACCAGTTTTGGGGTTTCGACCCTTATAAGCACCGTAATGCCTGACCACAAAGGTTCCAAATCCTCTGATCTCAATTCTGTCGCCTTTCTCCAAACTCTCTCGCATTGCATCAAAAAAAGTATCTACAATGACCTTGGCTGCTTTCAGTTCAATATTGGTCTTCTCTGAGACCTGTTTAATAAGATTGGCCTTATTCATTCGATCCTCCCTTGTGCTATCCCAGGCGTGCTTTTCTTAAAGAGCAAACCCTATGACCATGCTTACTCCTCATCTTGAAAGAATCTGACATTAAAGATGTAGAGCCGGTTCCCATCCCTGCTGGAGTTCCCAATTTTAAAACCAAGGTCTTTCGATACCTTTTTGAAACTCTTTTTATCTTTGATATCTTTCCTTCCCTCTGTCTCGAAAAAAATGGGCGCTGCTCATAAGTATCACTGAATTTTACCTGATTTGATTTTCCTCCCGTTTCCTCTAAGGACAGAAGGCGGAATTGCAGCAGAGTTGATGACTGCGAGCCACAGATAGGTGTTGTTCAGCCCTTTCATGAACAGCATTTTGTCCGCTCGGGATATCCCTATTCCATTAATTGATAATAGGATTTTCGTTGCAATCGAGAACGGGACAGTAAACGTCATTATTGAGATTGCCAAATTCAGGCTTATGACAAAACCCACGTTGAAAGCAGTCGCCCTCACTGCTGATGCTATTCCTCTCCTTTCCGCGGGTACAGAGCTCATGATCGAGCTCATGTTTGGCGAGACGAATCCCCCACAACCAATCCCTAATGCGACCAAGTAAACGATTATATGTAAAAATGAAGTTGCTTGGGTAAGAGTCGATAAGGCATAAAGAGATAGGCTCATGAGAGCTAGTCCTAACGTTGTGAAAGGGAGATGTCCGTATTTGTCCGAAAGTCTTCCACTGATAAGCCCACAAATCAAAAAAGCACCATCGAACGGAATCATTCTTATTCCTGCATCAAGCGGACTCAAATCAAGGATGAGTTGGAAGTAAAGGCTGATCAATAGCAACATGGCGCCCCAAGCGACTGCATTCAGCATTAGCGCGATGATACCACCGGTGAACTCTCTTATCCTGAACAACCCAAAATCGAGTAATGGATACAATTGCCTTCTCTCATGTAATATAAACACTACAGCAGTTATTACACTGATGATGAAGAAACAATAAACAGTGAATTGTTCCGATAATCCGTAAGCTTGATAGGTTAAAGCAAGCAGGAAGGTGAGTAATGAAATTGAAAATGCTATAAAACCAAAGAAATCTATCTTTGCACCTGTTTCTAATTTTGCCATTTCCTTTAGTCTTCGATGAGCCCATATCGTTCCGAAAATCCCTATTGGGACATTCAGGTAGAACAGTGCCCGCCAGTCCAGAAAGGATAGAATCAAGCCGCTGACAGTCAGCCCGGCCATTGCACCGAATCTAAACGCAGTCTGATTCACCCCAAGGGCAAAACCGAGTTCTCTCTTTGGAGTTGCATCTACAACGATCGCAAGGCTATTCGTAAAGAGCATGCCTGCTCCTATTCCTTGAATGGCCCGAAAGAGAATGAATTGAAGAGGAGTTCGGGAAAGGCTAGTTAATGCGGAGCCAAGAGTGAAAATTGTAAAACCTAAAGTGTAAATCTTAACTCTTCCTATTATGTCAGTTATTCTTCCTATTAGCAGTAGAGCTATTGTCGTTCCGAGCACATACGATTGGGTGAACCAAATTGCTTGTTCTACATCAGCTCCCAATGCTGAAGCTACTTGGGGAAGACCAATGATGACAATCCTGGAGTCAATTCCTGCCATCAAGATTCCGACTGTTGTCACTGTAAGAACAACCCATTGGTATTTCATTCTTAAGACCTCAAAGATGTTTATTCATTTAAAACAAAAAACTATAAAACAAAATCTACTCTTCGGCAAAGTGACCTTCTCCTTGTCTTTATCAGAAAAAGCCCTGGCCAGGACCTTTGATGCTGAATCATTATATTCAAAGTTGCCCGTTTTGTGCCCGTGTAACGAACCCGGCACAAGGGACTCGGGTATACTAACTGAATAGCTCGCTGGTCAATGAAATTTGGCGAATGACCGAAAAATAATTGTGGCCCGAACTGGCTAATCCACATACTAAAAAAGACAGATCAAAAATAAACAAAACATAATTACTAATTTTCCGAGGAAATCGTTAGCTAAATATTCGGGCTCTGATGCAAGTTTTCATTTGGTAATCGTTACCTGTCATATTGACCTGAAACCAAATACCTTGACATCTTGCTTCTCGATCCTCATATTTGAAAGAGGAGAGGTAGGTCTGTGTTATGACCATGTTGGGGCTTGATCAGAGGGTGATAAGCAGGACAAGGGTTTGGTTTCGTCCGAATGCGCATTATAATTTAATTAGAAGGGAAGTGGTCCAATGTTTCCGGAAAAGGAGGTGTTTCTGATGCGGAAAATATTTAAATGTAGAGATATCGGAAACAATTGCGAATATCAAGTTTCTGGCAATTCAGAAGAGGAAGTTCTTCAAAGGGTTAGCGAACATGCCAAAAGAGCACACAATATGAAAACGATATCAAAAGAACTTGCGGATAAGGTGCGTACAGCGATTTACACCTTGTTTTGAACTACCTGTTATTACTTTAGAGGTGGTTTATTTCTCATGTATCATTCACATTTAGGAAAGGCAGAGGCAGAAAAGAGCATTCTACTACACGGACTTCCTGTCTTTTCGCCCGCCAAATAAAAAGGTTTCTATTTCTTAAAACAAGGCTCATGATAGGTACCACAGCCATCAAACGGATCGGTCTTAATCCCGAAGGGGCGGAGTTTCTGCTCCAATCGCCGTCTCCCGATTGGGGCAGAAGAAAAATCTCCCTCTGCGACCTCCGGGCCTCTGTGGTGAAATCTGGTGTTGAAAGGGGGGCGCCATCTTATGTTTGGAAAAGAAGGAGTCCGGAAGATGGGCAGTGGACTGGCTTCTAAAACCGGAAATGGTTTAAAAGCTCAGGATGGTCAGTCTCGTCGAACCATTTGCCAAAGAGGGATAATTCTTTAGAGGCTTACATCGGCAGATATCGTCAGGTTGGCTTCCGATTTGGGCCGCAGCTGGGTTGAATATGCGGATATCATTGACTGATAAGCACGATCGTCATTCCATTCACTATTTTCCCGCCATCTCCTCATCTCCCCTCAAGTGGATCTCGGCAGCCTTAGCAGCTCTATCTCCCCATCTTCGCCTTACCTCCTCAACTCCGGTGCGATTGTGCCGATATCCCCGATGGCCGGGACCCTCACAGCGAGATATGTCATCAAGCCATTGATGGACCTCAGTGAACGGTTCCCCTAACTCTCGGATGCAATCTTCTTCGTGTTCCCTTAGCCTGGTCATGTTGCCATTATATCTTAAAAAAGGACCGAAAGAAAGTTAACCTTGTTGCCTCACAAGAAAACGTTATTAGAGGGATCGTAGAAGAGGATGGATGGGGGGAGATATGGCTTGCAATCTATGCCAGCATAGGACGGAATTTGGGGATGGTTTTTGTATTTATAGAAAATAACTGATGGTTACAGACTATCTTTGTGCGGCTCCTTTCATCGTCAGGAGATGAGGTTTCGATCCAGGCTTCTGTATTGGATCGCCTCGGAGAGGTGGGCGGGTTGAATATTCTCTTGGCCTTCAAGGTCGGCGATGGTCCGGGCTACCTTGAGCACCCTCGCGTAGGCCCTGGCGCTGAGGCCGAATTTATCGATGGCCAGTTCCAATAGTTTCTGGCTCGTCTCATCGATCTGGCAGAACTTTTTGATATGGCGGTTGGTCATCTGGGCATTACAGTAAATCTTCAGTCCTTTAAAACGATTGAGTTGGGTCTTTCTGGCCGAATCGATTCGTTTCTTGATTTCCCTGGAGGACTCCCCGGGTTCGCGGCTTGCCAGGTCCCGGTACTTGACCGCGGGAACCTCGATGTGGATGTCGATTCGATCCATGAGAGGCCCCGAGATCTTGGAGCGATAGCGCTGAATCTGTGGGATCGTACAGGTGCATTCATTGTTGGGATCGCTGTAATAACCGCAGGGGCAGGGGTTCATGGCTGCGACCAGCATGAAGCGAGCAGGGTAGGTGAGGGAGGTCGCTGCACGGGCGATGGTCACCCTTTCCTCTTCCAAGGGTTGACGCAGGACTTCCAGGACATTCTTCTTGAATTCGGGCAATTCGTCCAGGAAAAGAACGCCGTTGTGGGAGAGGCTGACTTCCCCGGGTTTCGGGATCTGTCCTCCTCCAATGAGGCCCGCATCGGAAATCGTGTGGTGGGGGCTTCGAAACGGTCGGGTCACAATGAGGGCGCTATCGGGCGGGATCAATCCCATCACACTATGGATTTTTGTCGTTTCAAGACTTTCCTCAAAATTCATATCCGGAAGGATCGTGGGAACCATCCTTACTAAAGAATTTGCCTATTTTACCCTCTTCCATAAGCTGTTTTAGGAGGGCCATGTTTGAAGAGGCTTCCAATTTGGGAATGGCAATCTCAGTATCTTTTGTTTCATCATAACCCAAAACCAGCTTGACCTTGCCGTTGATGCTTCCCTCTGCAAGCCTCTTCATGTCATCCGGTGAAAGCTTATAAAGATCGGCTGCCAGTTTCTTCAGGACACCTTTTTTGTCCTTCAAGAATTCACGATAGAGGACATCATTCTTTTTAGCCTCTTCAGCCTGCGTCAGCTTTTGGCGAGCCTCCTTGATCTTGCCTTCCACGATCAGGGTTTCTTCCTTGTTCCGGTTCAACCTTCTTGACATTTCATTCTTGTCAAAACGGTCGTCTTCAATCAGGTCGAAAATCCTCTCCCGTGCCGTGTTAAGTTTCTTTAGGTCAGCTTGGAGAGACTCAACTGTCTTGCCCATTTGCTTGATCGCTTTGTCATAATGGGATGAGTCAAGGAGTTCACCCATTTTGGAAGGTATCCAGGTTCCGCCCTTGAATGAACCAGAATGGAAGAGATAAGGTTTCATGATCGCATTCCATACCTCTGTTTCAAGCCGTTCCGCACGGATGTAAGGGAGGTCGCATTTGTGATTCTTTGCAAGCTTCATGGCCTTCCCGTTTCCCATTGCCCAATAGCAAGAATAATAACGGGGAAATGACCCGTCTTTTCTATTTGCTCCGTGGTGTGGCTTGACAGTTCCACCACACTCTCCGCAGACAAGGAGATCACGCAACCAGTAAAGCTTCTGGTCGTAGCTGGATCGTTTGGACTTCGTCTTGTTGAAATCGGTCTTGACCTGTATGGCCTCCCATTCTTTTTTTGAGATCAAGGGAGGGATTTCAAAAACAATGTGCTCACTCTCCGGCTTAAGTTTTTTGTCCTTCTTCCCATCCATCCTTTTCCCATCCTCATAGACGTACTTGTTGAGGACGTAGTGGCCGTAGTAGGCACTGTTCTTCAAAATGTCGCTTATCACGACTGAGCTAAAGGGCTTCTTCTTTGCCTTCAACCCCCTGTCGCCCAGCTTGATAGCAATATCCTTCATGGAGAGAGAAAGGCCAGCATACATCTTGACGATCTCCCTGTAAATGGTGGCCTCTTTTTCGTTGACTTCTAACCGCTTGGCCTCACCATTCCAGACATACCCAAATGGAGGCTTGCCAACGAACGTCCTACCGTCACGCCATCGGGCCAGCTTATTATCGTGCATTTGCTCTTTGATTGTCTCTCTCTCCCATTCAGCAAAGAGGCTCATGAGCTTCATGGCGAACTCGCCCATCTTTGTGGAGGGGTCAATTCCTTCTTTAAGCGAAAACAAGCTGACACCCTTGTCTTTCAGCTCCTTCTGGTATTTGAGGAAGTCGGCAGTGTTACGGGCGAATCTGCTTAACCTGGAAAAGACGATTCCCTGAAACATCCCCTTCTTAGCATCCTCAATCATTGCCATGAAGCCAGGTCGTGTGTCGGCCTTGGCTCCACTCAATCCTCTGTCCTCATACTGTTTGACAAGCTTCCAACCTTTGGCCTTCACAAACCCAGCAATCTGATCGGTCTGGGTGGAAAGGCTTTCGCCCTCTTGAGCTTGGCCGGGTGTGGACACCCTGATGTAGCCAGCGACCTTTAAAAGTTTCTCAGCCATTTTTCTTGCCCTCTTTCTTCATTTTCTCCCAACCTTCTAACCCCCTATTCAGAATCGAAACAGACAAACTGGACAGTTCGTCGATGTGCATCTCAAGCAGATCGGAGACGACCCTGTCTATCGGCTCACCCACTTCCCTGGCGAGAGAGTCAAGCCTTTTCACCAGTTCGTCTGGAATCAGGAAATTAAGTTTCAATGCGAAAAGTGGCATTCTCTCTCATCTCCTTACCTGCCATCTTCACCAGGAGTGGACAAGTTTGTTAAGGTCTCCTGGGATAAAAAAGTTATGGGCCAGCGACCATGGACACTGAGGGGGGGTGGGGGGTCATACCACGAGTGTTTGGCCCCTTGGCCCATGGCCTCCCTTGAGCCTGACCCCCATCCTTTTGCTTCATCCCCTGCTTCATTTTAGCTATGCCAGGACGCTCAGGATCGCTCAGGTTCAATGATAGGTTAGTGGTTTATCAACTCCAAACCCTTCCATAAAGTATCTAACTTAGCCCCATTGTCAAACTGAACAGCCACAAATCGGTCTTGACTTCCCCAAACAGTCAATTTGGCATTTGGCATAGTCCATCCTAATTCACCGCTTTTGCATCTCTTATCATATTTGGTTAGATCGGCTCTCAGTTTCACTCTCATCGGTTTCCCTTCAATCTGCACTTTCATCCTCCTTTGTGCCCATGCTTGCGAAGATAATCGTTGATAGCCTCACGCATCAAATCCCCGGCATCCCTTCTTTGCTCCAGGGCTAACTTTCTCACCGTAAACCAAACGTCCTTTTCAAGCTGGAATCCAGGCCGAACAAGCTCCTTATCTGGCATCTCTTTTCTTCTCATCCCATCTCACCCCCTTTCAAACCTCACAAAGTTTTTTTATTACCCAAATCAGGATAAATTGAACACAGAAAACCTTTGTGATTCTAAGACCCGAAAAAGTGGTTTGGGTGATATTTTCCCCATTCTATGACCCAAATTTCAGGCTGTTCACGGCATCAACCTTGCGGTCATCCGTTGTGTGAAGGTAAACCTCAGTTGAAGAAATCTCAGCATGTCCCATTAATACCTGCACGGTCTTGAGGTCATTCCCTTGATCCAGTAGGGTCGTGGCAAAGGTATGTCTGAGGCAATGGGGATGAATGTTCTTTTTGATGAGGGCCTTCTCGGCACAACTCTTGATCAAGGTGTAAACTGATTTATAGGTAAGAGGAGAGGATTCATAGGGGCCATGCTTGCCCAGAGTGTAAAACAAGGGATGATCGGGCGCCCCATTCCCATTGACCTTAAGATAGTCTTGAATGGCCAACAGAGCTTCAGGCTTCAAGGGGACTCGCCTGAACCTTTTCCCTTTGCCAGTCACATCAATCATGGCTTGACTACGGTAGGTAGCCAAAGAACTAACCTTGAGGCTACAGATTTCAGCTTTCCTTAGCCCCGTAGTGAGAAGGGTAAGCAAAATGGCATAGTCGCGCTTGCCTTGAAGAGTCCTTCTGTCTGGAACTCTAAGCATGGCTTCTGCTTCTTCCTCTGTGAGAAACTCTGTCTCTTTCTTCTTCATATTGGTTGGCCTCCTTTATCCTACATAAACATTTAAGCACATATTTATACATTTGTCAAGCATTATTTTTAGAAATCTTTTGTGGTGAATAAGCTCCACCCCAGGGGCCAAAGTCCCGCCTTTATGCCCTTTTCCCCTTTTCGTGTAGGGTCAACCCAAATGGTATCAATATCATTACAGTTTGTTTTTTCAGGTTTGCCTTGATTCTCCCCACATCACCATTTTCCATGGTCTTTACACATAATTTTCTCATGAAACCCCGAATCATCTAAATCCACATTAAACCAGTACCCATCCCTCTGACATGGAACGCCACACCAACAGGGCTTTCCTTGTGTCCTGGGCTTTAAATCCTTCTTGATTGCTTAGCCTTTGCCTTTACAGCAAACCTGGCATCACTGAGGAGAGCACTGAGAGTGGTCTTCCTTGGTTTAGGTCGATGACTGGGGATTCGTCTCTCTCGCCTTTTCATTCCTCATCCTCCACATCCAGAGGGCGACAGAAAGCTTGAATTGATCCTTCCTCCTCCACGCTGTCTTTCGATGGGCATAAATCTTGAATTGATCCTTCCTGTGACATGACCTCTTTCAATTTTGCCTGGTAAGCTGTCCATAGCTTTGTGAAGTCGCCGTCCCCGATGTGTTTCAACTCGTGCATGATGCTCTCCCTCAGCGGTTCAATGGAATTCTTTAGGACGAACATCAGCCATTCTCTTCTTAAGATCCAAAAGGTATGCGCTATCGTTGTGGGATCGGGCTCGCCATATTCCCATTCGTTGGCAAACGTGATTAGATTTGGATGACCGCTCGCCTTATTCCCTGCCTGAATTTCGCCTCTCTTCTTTAGGTAGCTCCTCCTTGAGACGACGTAGCCGAATATCTTCTCAGGGACAGGCTCATCCCCATATGTCTGACGCCAAACCTGTCTGATCAATTCTCGTGGAATCTCTTCTCCTGAAACCCGAAGTGTGAAGGCCCCCTTGCCGAAAACTCTACTCGTTCTCATTTTGATATTCTCCTCTCTTGGGTTTATTTAGACCTGACCGTTCTCCTTCAAAAGCCTCTTATACTCCCGCTCGATCTCCTCCTGGGATGGCATTTTATAACCTCTCTCCTCCATGAAGGTTTTGAAGATTGGGCCATCAATGTCAAAGGCCCTGTCATCCATCGTCCCTGCTTCCACGTCAACACCGGCAGCCTTTAACAGATTGACCAACAACCTGTCGCTGTTCTTTTTACCTTTCATTTTTCATCTCCTTTCTGCCCCTTTTTGGGGATGTTTTCAGGTGGTCAGAATGCCGAAAAAGTCTCTTTAAAAAGTCTTTAATTAAAGACTATCAGATATGTCTTTAATTGTTCTTTAATTGAAAAGCTTAACATGTTAATATTATTCATAATTAAAGATTTGAGTCTTTAATTGAGTCTTTAAAAAAGTCAATTAAAGAAAGAGGGGGGGTCTATGACCCCCCTCTTTAATTGACCAGTCATTTTTCTTTAATTTTTTCCCCAAAAAACCTCCTGATCCATTCTCTGAAACAAAACCCTTCCATCTGTTCCTCTTTTAGAAGTCGAGCTTCACGTGGTCATAGAGCCTCAGACCTTTTGAAGTAAACTTTCCATCCCTGGTCAGGTAGTCCTTCTTTTGGGCCTGACGTTTGTGGTAAGTGACATTAGCAGGTGTGCAACCCAGATTCTCTGAAATGTCTTGTGGAGAGTACCCCTTCCCCAATGCAGTTATGATGAGCCGTCCTAATTCCTCTCCTGGGGGGGCCACAGTAATGAGGGTTTTCTTTTCATCAACCCTGACGAATCTAAACTCCTGGGACTTGACATCGTCGCCCAATATGCTTCTCCCCTTGACGATCTCTGTCACAAATCTGCATCCATCCTCTGGCTTGTATCCCGAAGGCCGTTCCAGATTGAGAATGAGATCCATGTTGTCCTCCCTGCCGCTTGTGCCTCTTTGCTTGCCACTCTTGCCAGCATGGTGAAGCAGGACTACTGCAAGGCCCAGGATGCGGAGGGAGATAAGCCATTGATTGATCGGATCCCAGTCCTGCTTTGAATTTTCATCAATGCCTGGTATCAGTGCCGCAATGTTATCAAGAATAACCAGCCCGATATCTGTCCTCTTGTCCAGTAGGGCGTAAATGTGGTCACGGTAGGTCTGCTTGGCAAGGTTGATCGGTGGTTTTCTGTTGTCAAGATAGAGGAGGTCGTTTGAGTAAAGCCCAAATGGTCTGGTAGGCTTTGAGAAATTACCATTGATGAGAGAAGAGATTCTGTTTCTCATCTCCTCAGCATTCATCTCCCCATCAACATAAAGCACACTCATTGGGTTCTTGCATTTCCAGGGGCCTACCATGCCCCCTGAGCACGCTGCCAGCCCAAGTGACAGGGCAAGGAATGTCTTTCCTATGCCCCTCTCGGCCACGATCATTGTGAGCGATTGTTGCAAGATAATGGGGTCAATAATTACAGGGCGGGTAGGGATCTTCATAGCCTGTAAATCGTCCAGATTGATAGGGGAGCCAAAATGGTCATCGGCCTGGGCATTGATTCTGGCGATTGTACTTCTGCATTTCTCAATCGCCTTTTCACCTTCCTCTGGCCTTTCTGATATGCTGGATTTTTGCAGTGAGTCCTGAAGATTTTTTTGGGCACTAAGACGGAAGTAGGTCTTTGCTTCATCTAAATTGAAACCCACCCTATCAAACTCTTCTTTCTGTTGTTCATACTCGCCTGATAGCCCACCCAGGAATTCTTCAATCAAGGCTGTGTCTTCTTCAGGTATTGTCTTACTTTCTTTTAAATAAATGTCTTCAATCGTTCTGCCTGGGGCCTCATGATATTTCTCATAGTGATCAAGGCACCACTGAGCGACACGGCGACCGAATGATACTTGAAAGAGGTCAAGGGAGCAGATCTGGATGATCTTTTCCAGGAACACCTTTGACACAACCATTCCCATTATGATTTGCCGTTCTGGTTTGCTGTCAAGTTCAGGTTTACGTCTTCTGACTTCGGGATTTCTTATGGAAGGATCATTGTGATCGGGCTTCGTTCTCATCTTTCCTAACTCCTTTCATAGTTACCACTACCTTGATTGCCTTAATGCCTTTCGGTGACTGCTCTGTTTCAAACTTTACTTCGTCATCAATGAAAAGGGCCTTAACCCCTCCATTGCCGACGATATCAGAGACATGGACGAAAATATCTCCGCCAAGCTCCTGTGAAAAAATAAAACCAAATCCCTTTCGTGGACTGAACCATCTGACTATGCCTTTCATATCTTTCAAGCTCCTTTCTCGTTGTCATCCATTCCTTCTTTTCATCAGGTTGAGATAATAGATGATTGCCTTCTGAAGAAGTTGAGATCCTGATGTTCCTTCTCTCGCTGCCTCCATGCGAAGCTCTTTGTGAAGAGATATCGGAATGCCTACCCCGATAAATTTCATTGCTTCTACTTCTACCTGTTCGATTTGGGATTTTTTCATAGCTCATTTCTCCTTTCTCACTCTATTACATTTTGCAAATTGCTTGACGATTTGGTCAAGTGTTTTCTTCATTCTTTATTATTTTATTATGCAAATTTAAAGGAGTTCACTTATTTGGAGATTAGGGCTTTTTCTCCTTCACCTTGAAGTATGCTGAGACGATTTCAGCATCAACCTCCGCTCTCAGCTCGTCGGGCATGGAGACGAGCGGGTGAAATTGATTCTTTCCATCTTGCTTGAAGACTACAGACGGTGAGATGCTGTAGACCCGTTCGTCCCTCTGAAAAATCTTGAAGTCTCTGATGAGGAGCATGTCAAATTTGACATCGGCGAAGGCTCTTAGACCAGACATATAGGCGTGAGATTGCTTATTCGGGTCAATCAATCGGATAGCCATTACTGAAATTTTCATACTGCCTCATGAAGTGAAAGTCATCCCAGGACACTGGGGAAAGGAGAAATGGAGGACGACCCAGTGTCCCAGGGTGACGGATGGAGGTGATCTCCAAATTATAATTTCATTGTCATTCCTACTTCCTCTTTGATATATTGATTTTACCTACATCAACGAAAGGAGAAAAATTATGCACTCTATTCTGTTGGTCGTCGAAAGGCCCGCTTCAGCTTCAAAAGATCCAAGCAAAAGAACACCCGCTGAACTCGCTGAAGTAGAACATTACGGAAATACCGTAATAAAACTACGGGAACTAAAAAACAAAAATAAAGACATTCAAGCATTAACAGAAAATGTTCTGCTGATTCCGATAGATGATACCTTAGAACCACTCGCAGAGGCGATCCATAACCTAACCGGGGTCTCCTATAGATATACAATCTTCGACGAAGTGCCAAAATGGAACGTAGTGGCCAAGAAGGATTAGTTTCTCTATCCATTATTTACTCCTTTTGTGGCTTGCCTTGTTGTGGAATGCCCCCTGGTATAACAGGGATCGGTGGAATCGCACCAACCGCAACTTTGGCCCCTTTTGTTCCTACTTTCCGAGCTTCATTTAATGCTATCGCTAAGGCTGATTTAATTGTAGGATGTTCAACCATCATTGAAGCGAATGTTGCGACTGCCATTGTACCTGGATGACCCCCTGATACATAGCCTCCTATTCCCATTCCTATTTTTAGCAGATTGCCTAAACCAATGAGATCCTTTTTCCCTTGGGCTTTGACCCGATCATTGATGGCCTTCTGTAAGTCAATCATTGTTTTTTCATTCTGACCCAACTTCTTTAATTCTGGATGTAGTTTAATCTCCTCATCCAGAATCCCATGTCTCAAGGCTTTCTCACCTTCGTTCAATAGTGCAGACGATTCCTTGTCATACGCATGGTTAAGCTGTCGTTTTAATTTTTGAGCTTCTGAGATGGGCATTTGTTTTCCTTGCTTTTCTATATCCTCAACCATTTTGTTGAATGCCTCATCTCCCCGCCAGCTTGGATAGGAGTCTCGTACCTTTTCAAGCCGCTTAAGAAGGGGTTGAGTGCTTACTGAGTCCCCTCTCTTGGAAGCCCTGTCTATGATGTCGTCGATCTCATCTGTAGTGTTATCAATTATCCTTTCCAACTTCCGCACCCCTTGGAATCCATCACTTACGAGAGTCCTGGAGTCCAGTCCTTTGTCCACAAGAGCTTTATTTTCTGCAACGGATAGTTTTTTCTCCGGCTTGACTGCGCTTCTATACATTCGTTCAGGAACTTTTTTGGACACATCGGAAGCCAAATCAACCGCCTTCTCTGCAATCTCCTTGCCTCCCTTCCTGCCCAAGAAAGTAGGGGCAAGGTTCACGCCTGTTTCAACCAGAGTTCCAGCGTTGGGGCTTCCGGTTACGGTTTGGGCAATGTCGCCCGCAGCCTTGCCTACTTCATTGAGCACTCTAAGAGGGGTCTCCACCGTTTCGGCTATCTTCCTTTCTCGGTCGCTGACTTGAGGCTTGGAAATAGCCGCAGCCCCTTTCCTGCTTAAATCCCTAATAGACTGGTTGATCCAAGGAAGGGGAGTTGTCAACAATCCCTTGTATGGTTTCCCTTCCCGTCTCTCTTGCATTTCAACAGCCCAATCAGGAACGTCTACAAGGGATGCAGCAGCATCTTGAGCCAACTTGCCTGCTGCCCCAGGGAGGGCACTGACGAAACCTTGAGGTTTGGTTTCTTCAGGGGACTTGACTTCATATTTGTCCCATTTATCAGGTTTTGGCTCAGGGCCGGAGGCTTCTTCCGCAGTCGGTTTCACTTCATATTTGTCCCATTTATCAGCCATAATCATCACTCCGTTTCTTTTGCTTCAGGATGATCCTTTTTGAACTCCTCAACCTGATCTTTGGGAATGTCCAAAAACTTATTTCCCTTTTTAAATCTAACTGTCCCTTTCGGGGCTTTGATTTGATGAAGCTCATAGGGAAGGGGGGCACTCGCCTTAGATTCTTTCTTGGCGGGTGTCCATGCTGATCCCTTCTCAGCCGACCACATCTCTGAAGTCTCTTTTGTTACCGTAGTTTCGATCTTCATGTTGCCTATTTGAAGAGTCCCCTTCACCATGGTGGGATCATCAACTTTCGGCAGAGGTTGACCACCCAGGGCTTCTGTCAGGCTGTTCTTTGTTGCGGCCTTTGTAGCCCCATAGGACAGCATCCGATGAGATGTATCCATCTGCATATCTTTAACAGTGGCCTTATACTGATCCCAATTGAAAGTAGAATTCACCAATTCATCGGCTTTCTTTTGGGCCTGGATGCTTAACTCTGCGCTCGTGATTTGCTGGCCTGACGTGGAGATCTTCAGGTTCTCAAGCATCATGATATAGGTTTGATATCGGAATGCCACGACATCGGGGTCTCCCGTCTTGCTGTTGTAAAGATTCTTAAGGGTGTTGAAATCAGGGTATTTTGTTCGGGAATACTGATCCGACATTTGAAGGGCTGCATTGGAGTTTCGGGTAAACTGAGACTCGAATACCTTGACCCCAGCCTCATTCTTTGTTTGCTGTATGTAAGCCTGCCTGTTTCCCTCAATCGCAGTGCCTATGATGGCACTTGCTCCCCCTGGGGGAAGTCCCCCTTCTTGCTCGATTTTGTCAAGCTCTTTAAGGACGGCCTTCTGCATTGCCTTGTTTCCCCTGAACACAGCATAGCCCAATCGGGGGTTGGCAATTAGGTTCATTGCTGCGCTTCTTACTTCAGAAGGGGTGATTTGAGATTCATCCCTTCTATCAATAATCACCTGACCAGGTTCTTTTTGTTGAGAGGCATAAACGATTCTTGTGTTATCAGCATTACGGCTTAAGATACCGTGAGACTCGGCAAGCCTGACGGCATCTCGGTCTTTCTGCGGAAGCTTATTGAGGTCTGAAATAGCCATCGGAAAATTGAGATTCTCAACAGCTTGTCTTGCCTCTTCCTTGGACTGTTCCCCTGTTTTCTTGGCCTTGCTTCCCCTATACGACACCCATTCTCCCTGCTCATTCTTATATTCCACATCCCCTGTTCTGGGATCAGTTCTTGAGGGGTAGCTTGTGTCTCCAATAGTGACGGTTCCGTGGGCATACTTTTCCCCAGCCCCTCCAACCTTAGATTTAAATTCATTGGCCCACATTCCAGTCTTCGGGTTATATTTCGTTGTAACTTGAGAATTTGGATGGTCTACCTGGTATTTATCTGCGGCTGTCTGGGCCTCTTGCTGGGTTTTAAATTCGCCGCCTCCTCCTCTGATCAAATAGGGTAATAGAGGGGCCATGCCCTTCGCCTCAGCTAATTGCGCACGGCTGTATGGCTTGCCTCCAATCTCGAAAGCAGGTTGATTCATTTCTTCATGTTCCGCCATCGCTCCGAACATTTGACCCAATTTCCCTGGGGCAAGCGACGCCCACCACCACCCTGGAATTCCAAATAATCCCTTGTTCGGTGGGGGTGCAATCGGCTTCAAGATGTCGCTGATAGACTGGCCTTGCGTCCCTTCGGGGATTGGTGCCGTCCTTTCCGTTGGGGCCAAATCCTTCTCTTGAAAGGAAGGCTTCTTTTCATCCTCAGCCGAAGGCCCCTTTTCAATGTCCATCGTATTCGGCTTCACATTTCCCTGGCCCCTTAAATTCGGATCGGGAGGCTCAAAGTTATCGCCCGCAATTTGGGGAGGCTTCGGTGTCTGAAAGTTTCGCCGGGTTGCCTGTTCTGTTTCCGCAGCCGTTTGGGGTGTAGCTGTAGCCTGAACGGGAGCAGGAACAAGGGGCTTGGCCTGCGAAGGCGCAGCGACAGGTGGGACAGCGACAGGGGGTTGTGTCATCACCCCAGGTGCGTATTTCCTTATCAGATCGGATATAGAAATGTTTTGGTTTTGATCATTGTCTGCCATGTTTCAAATCTCCTTATCTCAACCTTTCTCACTCTTCAGTAAGTGGAAAGGGTGTCTTTTTCATCCTCTCAATCATTGGATCAGGTTGAATCGGCTGTCTTGGCTGTTGTCGTGCCTGGCGTGCCTTAAGAATGTCGGACACACTCGGATAATTTTCAGGGTTAGGAGCAGCTATCCGTGGTGCAGGCGTGACAGCAGGAAGAGGAGGAACATTAGGAGCAGATCTTCTCTGCGGTGGCTGTTTCGCCCTCGCTTTCAGGTAGTCCGTGGCATAATCCGAAATACTCTTCCCAGCTCCTTGAGCCACATCTGGCGATACTGATGTCGCCCCATACATGCCTTCGGGGACTTCTGCCATCCCTGCTTCTGTACCACCGACAGCCCCACCCAAGCCACTTGTTTCAAGCCAACTCATTTTTTTCCACCTCCAAAACCTCATCAATGTTCATTCTGCATTCCGTATAGTCATCGTCAAAAAGGCTCCATTCGGTCAGCGCCTTATCATAGGGAATCCACTCTTTTCGCCAATCTTTCTTGGCTTGCTCCCAAAGGCTCGTCTCAATAATAAAGCTTGTAAATTTATATCCGACAGCCTTTTGCCATTCTAATCTTCCGATGTCCGCCACAATGGGCCTTAGCAGGCGATTAATAAGGCTTACAGTCGGGTCTTTTCTTTCCCTAATCGTAACGGCCTCGACAACCTCTTCTCCCTTGATAGTTAAAAGTATAGCGGCCTCGTCCAAGGCCCAGCCATCCTCAAACAAACTAATTGCAAGTTGTTTTCTTGGATTGTCTCCCCACGATTTATCAATGGCCGCATAGATAGAAGGAAAATCGGCTTCAGTTGCTTCCCTTACCAAAACCCCATCCTTTTGCCATTTCCAATCAGGCCCTAATGTCTTTCGTTTGGGCCATTCTGGTATTAATGCCATAGAGTCTTTGATTTTCGTCCTGAAGGTGATCTCCTTTTCTGTGGTCTTAAGAATCTCTGAGCCGTAGGTTCTCTTCAGGTATTCTGCCCAGTCCTTGCGATCCCCTCTAACTGATGCCATGATGGTCTCAATGCCCTCAGCATAGAGAGCCTTGAGGATTGGGGTTGCCATCTGTCTGTAAAACCATTGGGGACGAGACCGATCAATGTGAGCCATGAAACCATTCCAAGCTATGTTGTTGCCAGCGAAATGATAGTTCTCAAGCTGAAGGATTCTGTCCCTCCAAACCACTTTGACATTCCAAGTTTGTGGATCACTAAGCCATTGGCCGGCAAGCCGATAGGCATCCAGGGCATTATATAGCCCTGAAGAAATCATTTGAGATTCCCAAATATCAATATCATCCTCAGTTGAGGCACAAATCTTAAGTCCTGGCTGGAATTCAAACTCATATGGGGGCTTGATGTGTTTCTGGAGAGCAGGAAATGAACCGATTTGTGTCCCTGCTGGGATACCAGGAAACGAATTATTGACTAAACCGATCAGCTTGTCATAGTCTCTCCTGGCGTAATCCCCAGTGATGTTGTTTGCCCTGATCCTCTTCCAAATGGCTTTTCGATCCTTGACCTGGCAGAATTGCTTTCCATCCCAAAACATGATGAACTGCATATTTTCAATCTGCCGAAGCAAATGGGCATTGCTAATAGGAATGTGATTGAAGGCAGTTGCCTTCACGCCCTCATAAATTTCTTGAACCCACCCGTCTTTATCAATAACCACATATCCCGACATCGTTGTCTCCTTACTTTTTTAGAAGGGGATGTTGTCCCACACTTTGCTGGGGCTTTAACCATCCTGGCGAAGCCCGTTGTCCACGAGCATAGTCGGCAATGCTCGGATAATTCCCTGTTTGTTGCTTCATTGCCGAGATTCCTGTCTGAAGCGGGAAAGACCCCGCTGGGGGTTTGGCCCCCGATGGTTGTTGAGGTGGAGGAATGTAATTTGATGATCGGTTTGCTCCCATTTTTTCCTTAAAGTTTAATTAAATCAAAAATCCTAAAGCCTTGTTTTCACTTCATTGCTCTCAAAACACGATGACTAAATTTCTGTTAAATCTTTAATTAAAGTCAAACTTCATTTGACCATACCTTTCCAGGCCCAATGGGGTGAATTTCTTCCCATCCTTCGTCAGGAATTTCTCCTTGATCGCCCATTTTTTATGATACGTGATCACGGCTGGTGTGACTCCAAGTGTTTCGGCGATCTTCTTCCCTTCAATGCCCTTCACCACCCCAAGGATGATCTTGTCTCTCAGTTCAAGCTCAGGCTCATCTTGTGTTTGTGTCGGCTCATTGATGGGGGCAGGCAACGGTGTGGCTTCCTCACTGGTTGCCACTTCTTCACTCTCGCCTTCCTTGCCCCATTTCTTCTCTTCGTACTTTTTCCGAAACCACAACAAAACCTTCTCCCGAGATTCCCCGTTTGGGATGATATCGATGTCTTCAATTTTATTCACGGGCTCGCCATTCATATAGCGATAGTCGCCCTCCACAGTTTCCACGACCATTAGGGCAGGGACGACACTTTCAGGGATCAATTCACCGTTTTCGTTGAACTGGTGCTTTTCAGCTCTCTGGTAAACCCGGTACGCATGAACCTCCTGGGGCGTTCCTTTATTAAACGTCGCCCATTCATCTAAACCAGTATCAATGATGATCTTGTTTCCTTCTCGGTGGACTCGTGGCCCTTTAACACCACCACTCTTTCTGCTCAGGAGCCGCTTCAAGTTTTGAAATTCCTCGTTGGTCAGTGACAGGTTGACAAGACCCTCTTCCGTGATTTGAATGTCTTCCATTTTATTGCTCCTTTCCCGTTCGCCAACTGAGGCGAATTGTGGTTATTTTCTCCAGGTGTCCTTGACCCTCTTTCTGCCCTTTTTATATTGCTCAATACCCTCAGCGAAACTGCTAATGTCCTCCGGTTCCTCTTCGCCTTCCTCTGTCCTAACAGGCCCTCTTGAGCCACGACGGAGGCCACTAAGATCTCTCCGCTGTGCCTCAGCCTGTTTTACTAAACTCTGTTTGTGTCGCACGATGCTGTCAACGAACCTGTTGATCCCCTTGGCGATAGCAGCCACTTGTTGATCCAACGACAAAAAGTGTCTTCCATCGGGTGCAAGAATGTTGATCCCGAATGCTGCCGGACTTAAAGCGATGGCATGAAAGACATTGGACATCGTACCCTTCTCAACCGTACCGTCCTCATTTATCAAGTCAAATGGGGTGTCATCAATGCCGTACTTCTTGGCCTCACTTGTGATAAACGACCACATCTTGCCCTGATGTTCACGTGCCTGAGCCTTCTCCCTCATGGCGATGTCGGCAAATTCATCGTGGGTTTCGTAGTAAAGTTCTTTGACCTTTTCGTTGTAGGCTTGAATTCCCTCAGCGTCACTCTCATTGGGCTTGGGAATAGAGGCAACCCGCTTATCAAATTCCAACTTTTCCCGTTTCCAAACAGGTTCCCGAACAGGCGCAGGTGTTGGAGTAGGCCCACCCTGGGAAAGCAGCCGATTGATGCGGGACAATTCCGCACCCTGCTCAGAAATTTTCCGGGTGGCTTCAAGATGGGCACGCTCTGCCTCTATCTGACTTTTAAACTTAAACTTTGGAGGAGGAGGTTCAACCTCTCCTTCAGGTCTGGCCGTCTCAGTTTCCTCTTTGGTAGGCTCTTCCTCTCTATCAGGAGGGTTAGAGATTTCATCGTTCTCCTGACCGGGGCCGCCTATCATGACTTCGCTTTCTTCACTGCCTTCACTTCCAGTTCCACTCTCTACTCTTTCTTCGTCTTCCATTTTGAGTCTCCTTTCCGGCCTACTTCCAGTAGGTTCTCGGTTTATTTCAAACCCCCCTTGCCCCATCTTGATGGGAGGGGAGAATGATCTCTTAATTTATACCCCTTTCGTTTACATGTTGTGATCTATGCGATGATCTGCCCTTCCACTCGCAATTCCCTGGCTCGTAATTGCCGTCGCTATCTTTCCTATGGATGTCTGTTTCAATAGATGGTCTTTCTCCCATGTCTGCCAGAAAATTCAAAAAGCTCTCTTGCCACCTGTCACAGACTTTGATTCCACGGCCTCCATAATTATGGTAGCTTGCATTACCTGGATATTTGCACCGACATAGAATACTTTCATATGTAAGATAGGTCGGAGATGGTTTACCGTTTATGAAATGGCCATGTTTGTAGCATGGATTCTTTTCGCCAAGCATCCTGGCTCTACTTAATTCTAATTTGAGGCAACCACATGATCTTATATCCCCTGAAGTGAGACGATGGACAAGTTTCATCTTCCCACAGTCACATTTGCAGAGCCATAAAACTCGCCCTTCCAGGGATCGTGATCTTAGTGCAACTAACCGTCCAAACCTCTTGTTTGAGAGATCCAACCTGCGCATCATTCATCCTCTGGCGTGATTCCAATTCTTATTTCCTTTTCGGAAGCGTGGCAACTCAGAACTAATTTTCCCAAGGGACTTAAATCCCTGTTTCATCTCTTCATCGCTCAGAGAACCCTCGCTTTTTTTCAACCCTTTTCCCGATTTGTGTTCATGGTCATATTTCATTTTTATTACCTCCTTTTTATTTTATGGTTTCCTCTCTATATCTCGGATGGGAAGGCTGACCGTCAGGCCAGCCGTGAACCCTTTCAATTTCGACTCCATTCTCTTCAGGTAGGAGGCTCTCAGGATCACGAACTCGGCCCTCTCGTTGATTAATTCCTCCACTTCTTGGACAGAAACATCCAGGGCCTCGGCAATGAGCTTGATCTCTCTTTCGTTAGCCCTTCCCTCTCCTCTTTCAATGAGGCTCAATCGGGACTGGGGAATGCCAGTCATCCTGGCTATGTCAGATTGCTTCAAAAGTCTGTTCCTGCGTTCGAACTCAAGAGGCGATACCTGAAACGACATTGTTCAATCCTCCTTACATAAAAAAAGGCATGTGGTTTGTGCCACACGCCTTTAATTATTTCCCACCCCTTATTAAATTAAAAGTAAAGGTACTTAACCCCTATTTGTCCCTTGCCCTTTTGTTCGCAGCGGCAGCCTTACACTCGCTTGAACAGTATTCCCGATCATCACGAGACCCTAAAGGAATGAGTTGAGTACAATACTCACGCTTGCATAACTTTCTTCCTACAGCCCCCCACCTCCTTTGTAAAATCAGCTTAGCATCTTTCCGCAATTGGTCTCTCTTGGCCTGAAGACTATCAATGTTTTTATGTAGCTCATCCTTGCGGATTTCTTCATCTCGTTCTATGATGAAATCCCATTCAGTTTCTGTTGCCGCCATGACTTCAACGAATTTGTTCCATTGTGTAATTTGTTCCTTCAACTCTTTATCGGTAACAGGCTTTTTGGGAATGTCAGGTCGGGCCAGCCACGCTTCCGCCATAGGCCCTTCTTTGTAAGTTGTATTGCCTCTCTTGAATCTGTCTTTTGCCATGTCTTCTCGCTCCTTCCAGCGAACCTTCATTTAAGTTAGTCCTGGGCAGATGGGTGAAGGATTCTCACTTTTTTACACCCAAATCAAAAAACCCTTTCCTTTGCACCATCACTTTGTTCGTCAGCTTCTTGATAACTGAACATTCCGTCTTGAGTCTGCTCGTGGCAATCTCACAATATTTGGGGTTGATTTCGATTCCGATTGACTTCCGGTTAAGGTTCTTAGCAGCCACACAGGTCGTGCCGGAGCCGAGAAAGGGGTCAAATATTATTCCATCATTTTTTTGTTTTGCTATTAATGCTCGAATCAATTTAAATGGTTTTTGGGAAGGATGACCGGTAAAAACATCTTGAACTAATCGGGCACAGGTTTGGTTTTGAATAGGACAAGCCCGATAAACTTCAAAATCTTTTTTTCCATTTCTTTCAAAGATTCGTTCATACTGTGAACCGACTCCCATTAATTTATCCCAAATATGAATCGCAGAGTAGGTCAAAATAAAATCGGATTTCGCAGACCAAAATATAAATTGCCGACATGCAAAATTGTTTAAGAAATCAATATCGACATAACCATATTCTAAATGAGCATCAGGATATGGCGGGTCAGTTACTACCAAATCCACGCTCTCAGGATCAAGAAGGGGCATAATCTCAAGGCAATCGCCGCAATAGATGGTAGCCCAATCGTCCTTATAGAAGAGATAATCCGTCAGCAATTTTTTCATCCTAAATCATCTCCTTTCATTTCTCTGCCAACCTGTGGTCGATGTGCAAAAGGATCGCAGTCATCACGAACAGCACGATCCACTCGAACGGGATGCCAAAGGCTCCACCCCACCATTTGGCGATGACGCAAATCAAAAAACTTTTGATCCAACTCATACGAACCTCCTTTCTTCCTTTCTTTAAAAATAAAAAAGCCTCCCAGACGGTCATCATGCCGTCGCTTGGAGGCTTTCTTCATTAACCAAAAAATGATACTGGATTAGGTAAGTATAGTTGGGAGCCTTTTGGCCAACATGGTTTTTCCGGAGCCAGGAGGACCGATCATGATAACATTGTGCCCGCCTGCCGCCGCCACTTCCAGACAACGCTTCACATGCTCCTGACCCTTCACATCGTTGAAATCAACCGGGTAATTCAGCTCTGTCCTGAAGACCTCATCGAGATCCACTTCGACTGGATTGATCCGGAGATTCCCGTTCAAAAATTGAACGCAATCGGAAAGGGTATCGAGGGGAAGAATCTCAATTCCTTTGACCACCGCCGCTTCTTTAGAGTTATCCCTGGGGAGCAGGAGACCTCGATACCCCGCATCTCTTGCGGCCACGGCAATGGGGAGTGTGCCTCTTATCGGTTTCACCTGTCCGTCAAGAGATAGCTCACCTAAAATGAAATGATGGGCCAGCTTACTCTTTTGAACCACCTCGGTGGCCGCCAGGATGCCGACGGCCATGGGGAGGTCGAAAGCCGCCCCTTCTTTCTTGATATCCGCCGGCGCCAGGTTGACCGTAATCCTCTGGGAGGGAAAGTCGTAGCCGCAGTTCTTAATGGCTGCCTTGACCCTGTCCTTGGATTCTTTGACCGCGCCTTCCGGGAGCCCGACGGTTGCGAAGGTAGGAAGGCCTTGGGCAATGTCTACCTCCACCTCCACGACATAGGCATCGATTCCGAAAACGGTACTGCTTAGGACCTTGGCTAACATTTGCCGCAACCTATTGCCTTTTTCACCGATTTGAACTCACTTATACCAAAAATCCCGGGACCAGACAAGTGAAAAGTGAGGCCCGAATCCCGATTTAGGGAAGAAACTCTTTCCCGAAGATGTCATTGCGAGTCCCGCCAAAAGCGGGAAAAGGTGCGTGGCAATCTTTCCGAAGTCCGAGACTGGTTCGCTTCACTCGCAGAGACAGTTTTTCCAAATGGTTAAATTCCTTGACAATCCTGGTCCTTTGTGTTTTATAATACAGGCCAAGGAACAGAAACATGTTTAACTTTTACTTCTTTTATTTTCGAAAGGGTCACCCATAAATCCATTGCCGAAGACGGGATGGAAGCCATGGGTGACCGAGAAGGCCCCATGGCTTTTCCTTTTTGAGAGCCATAGGGGTAACCCTATGGCTCTTTTATTTTTTGAGCTCAAGGGGATCCAGAAAGGAGATCTCAGATATGACCATCTCAAAGAAAGTGAAGGATGCGCTGAGTAACGCCTCCTGGGTGAGGCGGATGTTCGAAGAAGGGGAAGAATTAAAGCGAATTCATGGTGACGAAAATGTTTATGATTTCTCCCTCGGAAACCCAAATCTCGAGCCTCCCGCCTCGCTGAAGAAGGCACTGAAAGCCCTTGCCGATCACCCGATTCCGGGAATGCACCGCTACATGGCGAACTCCGGTTACGGCGATACGAGGAGGGCCGTCGCCGATTATCTGAAAGAGGAATCCGGGCTTCCTTTCAATGAGAAGCATGTCGTGATGACCGTGGGCGCTGCCGGCGGACTCAACGTCGTCTTAAAGTCAATCTTGGATGAGGGGGAAGAGGTCATCGTCCCTTGCCCTTATTTTATGGAATTCAAATTTTACATCGAGAACAGCGGCGGTGATATTCGGTTGGTCGAAACCAATGGCGATTTCTCACTCAACCTGTCAGAGATTGAAAAAGCGATAGGAAAGAAGACCAAAGCCATCCTGATCAACTCGCCCAATAACCCCACTGGCGTTGTTTATAATCAAACCTCCGTTGAAAAATTAGGAGAGTTGCTGAAAAAGAAAAGTCGGGAGTTAGGGAAAACGCTCTACCTCATCACGGATGAAGCTTACAGACGGATCGTTTTCGATCACATCAAGCTTCCTATCGCCTTTCGTTACTATCCTCACACGATTCGCGTGACCTCCCATTCCAAGGACCTCGCTCTCGCGGGGGAGAGAATCGGTTATATTGCCGTGAACCCGCTTTGTGAGGAAGTCGACGAATTGATCTCCGCCATTGTCTTTGCCAACCGAACTCTCGGTTTCGTCAACGCCCCGGCATTGATGCAGAGGCTGGTGGCTCCCCTCCAAAAGAATTCGGTGGAGGTCAGAGAATACGAGGATAAAAGGGACTTCTTTTACCGTTCCTTAACCGCCTTTGGCTATGAAGTGGTCAAACCTCGAGGAGCTTTCTATCTCTTCCCCAAAGCTCCCATTGAAGATGACGTGGCATTTGTCAGAGAACTTCAATCAAAACGGATCCTCACGGTTCCGGGAACGGGTTTTGGAAAGCCGGGGTATTTCAGGATCGCCTATGCCGTGGAAAACAGAGTGATTGAAGCAGCCCTTCCGGGATTTAAAGAGGCGGCGGAGAAACACAGAGCGCGAAAAGGATAAACTAGTGCAGTGCGTCCGAGACTTGTTCACACATAATGTGGCATCAAAACGGTCATTCCTGCCCCGTATCAAGTACGGGGTGAACTCCAGCAGGAATCCAGTTCACAAATAGTGGATTCCCCCGTGTCAAGCACGGGGCAGGCTTAGTCAAGCCCGGAATGACAACCAAAGTAAAAGGGCTTATGACACAGCGCACTAGCATTATGGGGACTTTTCGGAGAGGAAAGCATTTTCGAGTCGAATGCGGAGATGGTAAAACGCCTTAGGAACCGCCAGAAGATCCCCAGTTAAATTAACTTTTTTGAGACAAAAAAGGGCACAATTTCTCCCCTACCGAGAATCTTCATTTCTTGAAAAACCTTTTAAAATCAAATACCTTAAGCTGATAGTCCTCTTTGGCACTATATTTGCTCAATTTCACGTACATACCGGGCGATTACGCCGAGCTCAGAGCAACAGGGCTATAGGGGCGAGCACGGCTGCGACCGTTGGCTCTCGTGGCGAGTTGGATGCAGGCATGAATCGTCTCCGAAATTTCTTCTTGGCGGACGTCCCGGCAGGAGAGATTTGCGAGCTTTTGGATATTTTGGATAGGGGATCTGAACCAGTTATCCAAATGATTTGATTTCGCCCTGAGTTTCTCTAGGAGAGGGGCCTATGCGCAAGAGTCGGATTCCTAAGAGATTAGATATTGGACGGTACCTTCATTACTTAACGGCCGCCCCAGACGGTTCCCGCATTCGTTCTTTCGACCCCGCGCAGGTTCGCCCCGTGTACATCCTTCGTTTCGTCTGCATTATCGCAATCGTCACACTCATTCCATTCGGCATACTTGCTCTATCGGAGAACAATACCTCCGCGGGCATAATGGACTTGTCTTTGGCGGTCTTCCTCATTGCAAATTATCTTCACGCCCAACGATACAAGCGGTACACCTTCAATATCAACTTAGGTGTTTTCTTAGCCGCCGTGCTCTTTGTCTACATGTTCCTCACCATGGGGATGAACAGGGGCGGATTTGTCTGGTATTATGCCTTCCCTGTCGTAGCCTCTTTCCTCCTTGGGTCTAAGAAAGGAGCCATCGCCACGGCCTTGATATCCTTACCTATGGTCGTTTTTTTTCTGATGAGAACCCCTCCCTCCATCTTCGCGAGTTATAGCCTCGATTTCAAGTTAAGGTTCATCTTTTCTTTTTCCGTGGTTTTTGCCTTTTCGTACTTATTCGAATATTCGCGAGAGAAGAATTGGGGACAACTTCAGGAAGCGCATGCCGGCCTGGAGAAGCGTTTTGACGAGCGGACCTCGGCCTTGCAGGCTCTACAAGGAGCGATTCGGTCATTGCAAAAGGAGATTAGCGAGCGCCGTCGGGTAGAAGGAGCACTTCGAGAGAGTGAGGAGAGATATCGAACCATTCTTGAGGACACTCAGGAGGGCTATTTTGAACTTGACCTTGCTGGGAACCTTACCTTCTTTAATGATGAGGTGTGCAGACGTCTCGGATATCCCAGAGAGGAATTGATCGGGATGAACTACCGCCAGTATTTTGCAGATCCAGAGGCCGCAAAGCAAGCGGCTCAAGCTTATAACAAACTCTACAGGACAGGGGAACCGATCAGGGGATTAGATAGAGAGGTCATCAGAAAAAACGGGACTAGATTGATTCACGAAGTTTCGGTATCTTTGATAAGGGATTCAGAAGGCAAACCAATTGGATTCCGAGGTACGTCCCGCGACATCACCCAGCGCAAACGGATGGAGGAGGCACTTCGAGAGAGTGAGGAGAAGTATCGAACCATTCTTGAAAACATCGAAGATGGATATTACGAATCGGACCTCAAGGGCAACTTGACCTTTTTCAACGATTCCGTATGCCGAATATGGCAATACTCCAAAGAGGAGTTGCTCGGCTTGAATAACCGGCAGTATATGGATCAAGAGAACGCAAGGAAGGCGTTTCAAGCCTACCATAACGTTTACCAATCAGGAGAGCCCGGTAGAGTATGTGATTATGAGATCATCAGGAAAGACGGTACCAGAAGATGCATTGAAGCATCGATATCGTTACGAAAAGATTCATCCGGTAAGCCGATCGGGTTTCGAGGGATCGTACGGGATGTCACCGAACGCAGGCAGGCGGAGGAGGTCCTGAGGGTAAAAACCGAGGAACTGGCCCGTTCAAACAGAGATCTGGAGCAATTTGCCTATGTGGCCTCTCACGACCTTCAGGAGCCGCTGCGCATGGTGACGAGTTATGTCCAGCTGCTGGCCCGAAGATACAACGGCAAGCTTGACTCCGAGGCCGACGAGTTCATCAACTTCGCCATGGACGGCTCCATTCGTATGCGGAAGCTGATCAATGACCTGCTGACCTACTCCCGGGTAAAGACGAAGGGTAAGGCACTCGAGCCCACGGACTGCGAGAGCGTCCTCAGCCAATCCCTCGACAACCTGAAGGTGGCCATCGAGGAAAACGGAGCCCTCGTGACCCATGATTCCCTTCCGACGGTGATGGCCGATAACCCGCAATTGGTGGAGTTGTTTCAAAACCTGATCGGAAACGCCATCAAATTCCGCGGAAGCGAACCGCCCCGCATACACGTCTCCGCCGGCCGAAACGGCAAAGGGTGGATCTTTTCCGTGCGCGACAACGGGATCGGCATTGCCCCGGAGTATTCCAAGCGCATTTTCATTATTTTCCAGCGGCTTCACAGCCGGGAGAAATATGCCGGGACGGGTATCGGTCTGGCGATATGCCAAAAGATTGTGGAGCGACACGGCGGACGCATCTGGGTCGAGTCAGAAGCGGGAAAGGGAGCCACCTTTTATTTCACCCTTCCGGCGAGTAAAGTGGAGCAGGCTTGCTCATAAGCGCCTCAAGGGAGGGATTGGGGTTTAAATGAATCGTCGGAGGAGAAAGAAAGAATGATACTGGAGAGAGGGTTCGAGCCTGTGGAGATTTTATTGGTGGAGGACAACCCAGGTGACGTTCGCCTTATCTTGGAGGCCTTCCGAGAAGGGAAGATATACAACCACCTGAGTGTGGTCAGTGACGGGGTCGAGGCCATGGCCTTCTTGCGCCGGGAGGAACGTTATGCCAATGTCGCCCGGCCGGACCTCATTTTACTTGACCTTAACCTCCCCAAGAAGGATGGTCGGGATGTCCTTGCGGAGATCAAGGAAGAGGAATCTTTGAAGCGGATCCCTGTCGTGGTCCTGACCACCTCGAATGCGGAGAAAGACATCTTGGAAACACACAACCTGCGCGCGAGCTGCTATATCACCAAGCCGGTGGATTTCGCGCAGTTCGTCACCGTCGTCAAATTAATAGAGGATTTTTGGTTCAGCATCGTTAAGCTGTCGAAAGGTGCAGACGTCGATGTCCAATCCTGAAGCAAAAGAAGAGAAGCCATTGGAGGTCCCCCACCCGCGGCCAGAGACCATCAGGGTGCTGCTGATCGAAGACAATCCCGGGGATGCTCGGCTGGTCAAAGAGATGCTGGTGGATGCAGGGGCCAGCAAGTTCAGCCTGACCCATGCGGGGCTTCTCAGCGAAGGCCTGTCACTCCTCAGAGAGGAGAATCATCACGTCATCCTACTCGACCTGTCGCTGCCGGACGGACATGGCCTCGACACCGTCAGACAGGTGTGCACCGTGGCGCCTCATCTGCCCGTTCTCATCTTAACCGGTCTCGACGATGAAACGATTGCGACCCGAGCTGTCCAGGAAGGGGCGGAGGACTATCTGGTCAAGGGTCAGATGGACGGCAATTTGATGGCACGGGCGATCCGTTACGCCATTGAACGCAAGCAAGCGGAGGAGGCCCTCCGGGACAGCGAGGAGAGATATCGAACCATTCTTGAAAACGTCGAAGACGGCTATTACGAAACAGACCTTGCAGGCAATTTGACCGCCTTCAACGATTCGATGTGCCGAATAACCAATACCCCCAAGGAGCAATTGATCGGTTTGAATAACCGGCGGTATATGGACTCGGAGAACGCAAAGAGAGTGTACCACGCGTTTAACGAAGTCTACAGAACAGGGGACCCCTATCGGGCATTTGATTGGGAGATTACCCGAAGAGATGGAAACAAAGCATACATTGAGGCATCCATCTCGCTGCGAAAAGATGCCTCCGGCAAGCCTATCGGGTTTAGAGGGATTTTGCGGGACATCACCGAGCGCAAGCGGACAGAAGAACTCCTGAGGCAAAGTGAGGAGAAATATCGAACCATTATTAAAAACATCCAGGACGGCTATTTTGAGGTCGACCTTGCCGGTAATTTCACCTTTTTCAACGACGCGACATGCAGACATATCGGGTACACCGTAGAGGAGTTGAAAGGGATGAACTACCGGCAGTATACGGATGAGCAAACCGCCGCAAAACTGACTCAATTTTATCTCAAACTTTACCGGACTGGGGAACCGATTAAGTCGTTGGATTTCGAATTGATCCGCAAAGACGGGACCAGGGGAACTTTCGATGTTTCGGTATCTCTTATAAGGGATTCAAAAGGGAAGCCGATCGGATTCCGCGGTATTTGTCGGGACGTCACGGAGCGAAAGCGAGCGGAGGAGGCGCTTCGGGAGAGCGAGGAGAGGTTCCGCCAGCTGGCAGAGAACATCCGTGAGGTCTTCTACGTCTCCGAACAGGGCTGCATTCGATACGTGAGCCCCGCCTACATGGAAATCTGGGGACGCACGCCTCAGGCTCTTTACCAGGACCCGCAATGCTTCTTGGATACCGTCCATCCCGAGGATAAGGAGAACGTGAGAGGATCCTTAGTGAACAAAGGTCGGGGGGAGGTCGAGCAGGTCTATCGCATTGTGCGTCCCGATGGGTCCATCCGCTGGATCAAAGACCGCTCTTTCCCGATTTATGATGATTTAGGGGAGACGCTTCGAGTGGTCGGGATTGCCGGCGATATCACAGACCTCAAGCTCGGAGAAGAAAAATTGAAATATCTGAGCTTACACGATCCGCTCACCGGGCTCTATAACCGCATCTATTTTGAGGAGGAGATGAGTCGGATAGAGAAAGGGCGGTATGATACGGTAGGGATCCTATCGTGTGACGTGGATGGGCTCAAGCTTGTCAACGATACCCTGGGGCACGATCAAGGGGATAACCTGCTGGTAACGGCTGCCGGGGTGATCCGGGAATGCTTCCGAGAGGGAGATCTGGTGGCCCGGATGGGCGGGGACGAGTTCTGCATCATCCTTCCGGACACGACCGAACCGGCTGTTGAAAAGGCTTGTCAAAGGATTCAGGAGGCGGTGGCAGGCTACAATGCCACCGGCCCTGAGATTCCGTTGAGCATCTCTGTTGGATCTGCCGTCAGCAAGGGCGCCAATAGAAACCCGAGAGACCTTTTTAAGGAAGCGGACAACAGCATGTACCGGAAGAAGCTCTATCATACGCAGAGCGTTCGCAGCACTCTCGTTAAAACGCTGGTCAATACGCTCAAAGAGAGGGATCTCACGACCGAGAAGCACGTGGCTCGTTTGGAAAAGTTATTGGTCGGCGTGGCCGCCTTTATCGGGCTACCGGAATCCACGAGGTCCGACTTGTCCCTCCTCGCCAAATTCCATGACATCGGCAAAGTGGGGATCTCTGATGCGATTCTATTCAAAAAAGGCGCCCTGACCTCTGAGGAGTGGACGGAGATGAAGCGGCATTGCGAGATCGGTTATCGTATTGCCCTGTCCGCCCCCGAGCTCATTCCGATTGCGGACTGGATACTCAAGCACCATGAGTGGTGGGACGGCAGGGGCTACCCTCTGGGAATCGAAGGGGAAGAAATCCCCGTCGAGTGCCGTCTGTTGGCCATTGCCGATGCCTATGAGGTTCTCACCAGTGCCCGTCCCTATCGAAAGACGCTTTCCAATGCGGAGGCTGTGGCTGAACTCCAGAGATACACCGGAACGCAGTTTGATCCCGAGCTCTTAGAAAAGTTCGTGCAGATGTTAGAAACCCGGCCTCCCGAATTAGAATCTCAGGGAGCGGTTGTCTTTTAGAACGGAGAAGGGCAGTAAGCGAACGGTCAACCGGTCGTCGAAAGACTCCATAGCGGTCGCCTTCGGCATGATTCAAGAGATCAAAATGAATGAAATCGATTTGATGAGAAGAGGCGCTCCAGTGATCGTTTGCGTTCTCTGTGAGTTTTTCAACCACCTGCCAAGACCTGACCCGTGGTCGCCTTGCTTACGGGATGGACAGGTTTATGCGTAAGAGCTGGATTCCTCAGAGGTTAGAGATCACCCATATTCTTCAATACTTAACGAGCATTCGGGACGGCTATTTAAACCGTCCTCCCGGCGTGGAGCAGACTCGCCCCGTATTCATCATTTTTCCAATCTCCACACTGAGCATCATCACTCTCGTTCCCTTTGGAATCATTGCGTTAAAAAAGCAAAATTATACCGTTGGGATATTCGATCTTGCCTTGGCTTTTTTGCTGACGATCAATCTCTTACACGCTCAACGCTACAGAAACTACAACGTTAATATCCGTTTTGGCATCATGATCTCCGCCCTCCTCCTGGTTTATGTATTCCTGACGGGCGGGATCAACGGAACCGGGTTTGTCTTTTACTATGCCTTCCCTTTGATCGCCTGCTTCTTCCTCGGATCTAAAAGAGGAGCCATCGCCACTGCGTTGATCTCGTTGCCCGTGATCGCCCTTTTCCTGATCAAAACCCCACCGCCCATCTTTGCCCGCTATAGCTTCGATTTCAAATTAAGATTCCTCTTCTCCTTTTTGGTGGTCTCTGTCTTTTCTTACCTGTTCGAATACGCACGGGAGAAGAATCGGGAAGAGCTTCGAAGCGCACAGAGTGAGCTGGAAAAGCAAGTCGAGGAGCGGACCTTGGCCTTGCGACAAGCAAATCGGTCGTTGCAAACCAAAATTAGCGAGCGCCGGCGGGCAGAAGAGGCGCTGGAAAAGAAAACCGAAGAACTCGCCAGGTCGAACAGGGATCTGGAGCAATTTGCTTACGTCGCCTCGCACGACCTCCAGGAACCGTTGCGCATGGTGACAAGTTATGTTCAGCTGCTGGCCAGGCGATACAAAGGCAAGCTCGACTCCGATGCCGACGAGTTCATCGTCTTTGCCATGGACGGAGCCATCCGCATGTGGAGGCTGATCAATGACCTGCTCGCTTACTCCCGCGTCAGGACGGAGAGCAGTGAACTCGAGTCCACGGACTGTGAGACCGTCCTCCATCAGTCCCTCGACAACCTGAAGGTGGCGATCGAGGAAAATGGGGCCGTCGTAACCCATGACGCCCTTCCGACGGTCACCGCCAACAGCCCGCAATTGATGCAGTTGTTTCAAAACCTGATCGGGAACGCCATCAAGTTCCGTGGAAGCGAATCGCCCCGCATTCACGTCTCGGCCGGCCGCAATGGCAACGGGTGGACGTTCTCTGTACGCGACAACGGGATCGGTATCGCCCCGGAGTATGCCAAGCGCATTTTCATCGTCTTCCAGCGGCTTCATAGCCGGGAGAAGTATGCCGGCACTGGTATCGGTCTGGCGATATGCCAAAAGATTGTGGAACGACATGGAGGGTATATCTGGGTCGAATCGGAACTGGGAAGAGGTGCCACCTTTTACTTCACCCTTCCAGCGAGTGAAGGGAACTCCGCTTTCTCGTGATCCTCTGTGGCCTGAGGCTCCGACCTCTCGGGAGGGGGCAAAGACAGGGCGCCCACACTCATCCCCGCGAAGGCTCCATCGACGAGCGACGCGCACTTGACCTAAGAGCCGTTAGAAAGCGAACGTGCTGTCCAGCTCCTCATCGGTCACCGCGAACACGGTGTTGTGAGGTGGCAGGGCTTCTTTATAGAAGAATTCTGGAAGTCGATCATCCTTGTTGGTGAAACCCGCCTTGCGATTGAACTCCCTTTCCGCCTGCAGAGTCCGGATCCCCAATCGAGCGACGGCGTCAGGACCAAGCGGCGTGCCCAGTTTGGCGCTCAGCGCCCCGACCAAGGCCTCTCTTGCCTCAGGCGCGGCCAGTGCAGCTGCTGCGAGGATACAAAGACCGATGGAATCAAGACCGGCCATGGCGATCTGTGTGTTTCGCGAAGCCTTGACCTGACCTTCGGGCTTCAGCGGATCGAGTTTTCGGGCCATGTATTCGCCGATCACATTTCCGGCCGTATGATCGGCGCCCATGGGCGAGGTGGCGTAGGTAACGCCGTTTCCTTGCATGGCCCTCGGGTCATAGGCGGCGATGCTCTGGCCCTTTACCGCCGGGACACGGTGATGGTTGAAATGGCTTCCCACAGCCACCGGGCCGTTTCCGAGGACCTTGCCCATTTCAGTGCCCTGGCCGATCTCTTCCACCATCCGAAAGACCGCCTCGGCATCGCCGAACTTTCTGTATCCCGCGTCCATGGCCACGGCCACGGCGACGCCGGTGTTCATGGTATCCAGGCCGATGTCGTCGCAGAGGAAGTCAAGGCGGGCGATGGTATCCATGTCGTTTATTCCGAGCATGGCGCCAAAGGACCAGATGGTCTCGTATTCGAGCGATGAAGTTACATAGTTCCCTTGCTTGTCGAGGTATACATTGGAGCAGTGGATGATACATTGGGCACAACCCATATGGCCGGGAGTTCCCCCGCGTTCCTTCATGATCTTTGTCAGGGTTTCTCCGGTGATCATCTCCCAGCCCTCCAAAACCCCTTTGGTGGCATTATAGCTGGGGAAAGCGCCCATGGCGTTCATCGCGGAAACCAATCCGGCAGTCCCAAAATTGGACAGCTGCATGCCCGTAAAAGGATTTTCTTTGACCTTCTGGGCAAAAATTCTGGCCGATTCCTTAAACGTCTCTGGATCCGGAATCGCATCAGGGGTTTTTCCCCGCTGGTCGACGATCAGGGCCTTCAAGCCCTTGGCCGCCATGACCGCGCCAAGTCCTCCTCTCCCCGCTGATCGGCAAGGACGGCCGTCGACATCCGAAGCCTGAATGGAGGCGGACTTTAGGAGATATTCTCCAGCCGGGCCAATGCACATGACCGACGTTTTATCTCCGTAGGCCTTCAATAATCTGTCTACCAAGCTGTAAGTCCGCATCCCTTTGAACTCCTGGGCCGGCAGGAGGCTGGCTTCTCCGTTTTCATCCAGCCGCAGAATAAACTGTTTTCCCTTCTTCGCCTGTCCCTCGACGATGATCGCCGTGATCCCAAGGCGGCCCAGGGCCGCAGCGACGGTGCCCCCGGCATTGCTCTCTTTGATCGTGCCGGTCAAGGGGCTCTTGGCGCCCACAGACATTCGGCTGGTATTCACCAAACTGGTTCCGCTCAAAATCCCGGGGGCGAAGATGAGCTTATTTTCCGGGCCCAGGGGATCGCATCTCGGAGGCACCTCGGCGTTGATCATGGTGGAGGTCAAGCCCCTGCCGCCCAAACCGAGATAAGGTTGGGGTACGTCCTCGAAACGGGTGGTTTCGCGCGACATGTCAACTCTTAAGAATTTCATGGTTCGACTCCTTCCCTGGATGAAATGGTTTGTTTGGTTTTCGTGAAAAAACTATAAAATTAAGCCAAAGGAGAGTCAATGGCAAAGATTGGAGGAATTGGGAAGAATTTGGAAGGATTGCCTTTCAATGAGTGACCTCAGATCTTCACCGGCAGCTGTCAGGCATGTTCATGAACGAAGGAGGAGCCATCTCTGATCCTGCCTTCGGTGTTAAATCAGCGGAAGAGCCGCCGTCATGGCCGGACCTGGAAACTTCTCTCAAACTCATTGAAGGACTTCGTAAGAATATCTTCCATATGGATAAGGAATTGTGTGACCAATTGGGTGTTTACGAACGCATTGACGAACGCATCGTTCTTACATACCAAATTCAGCCGTTTCACCTGATTCGTGCTTGAGATCTTTAACTCTTCCCCGAATCTCTTAATCATCCCCTCGATCTCTTCGAGGTTTCCATGATGAAGCCAATACATATTCAGGTAGACCCTGGTGGCGACCTCTCTTCCGCCCATAATCGGAATAATACCATAATAATATTTCCAGTATTTTTGTAACACCAGGTTATACCGCAATAAACTTAGGATAGAGACGTATTTGAGGGCATCCTGCATCGTTGTTGACTTGACATGCACCAAGTTGTCTTCATTCCCTTTGTACACGGCTATGATCTTGTCATAAGACACGTACTTGTCGACAATATCCAAAAATGGAAGCATGGGTCTGATTGAATCACAGACGTCTTCTTTATCTCTGTGCGGGCAAAAGTAGCATTTTTGGAAATCAATGGCTTTTCTCTTATCCTCGGGTATTTTCGTGGGGTCTTGCCAATAACGCTCCGTGACTTTTTCGACATTCTCTTTCGTAAGTTCTAACCTTGTGGAGTCCGGGAAAAGGAGGTAAAGCCCTTCCTTTTCAAAATCGCTCAGCTTCATATGTAGAATTCTATCTTCCATGATTCCTCCTTCTCTCTTGGTGGTATTCGTCTGTCGTGAGGGCTCATCCGGACGCATTTAATCAATTGACATTACCACCGGGACATTTAAGACCCGCATTCTAAAGCTGAGGGACCTGATCGCCTGCTTCAACGCTCACCGTTACGACAGAGTCTCTTGCGGGGGAGGGTTGGATGCTTCCGAATTTTTCCTGACCAGCCTTCTCGTTTTTCTTCGATCGATGGCCTCGGCAAGAAGAGGTAAGATTATGGAACCTCCGGGGAGGGCGAAGATGGCGACTGCCGGGATGATCTTGGCGATGTTTTTCAGATGCCTCTTGATCTCCTTCTTCTCGTCCCTCGTCCATTTTTCATCCGTGTTCCGGGTTTTCATAAGAAGTTGCATCAATCCCTTTATCGAAAGGACTTCCATGAGGATGGCGTCCTTGTTCACAAGGATCAGCCTTTTGAGATATTTCTTGATCATCGGTCTGTTTTCTTACCGCTTCCCTTTCCCCTATTTATGAATCCTGACGGAGAGAAGCTTCGTCAGACTAATTTTCCACATGCCTTTTTCAAGGGACATCCGGTAGGTCTCCGTCCGCAACTTCGTCTCTCCTCCTCTTGCCAGTTTGTATCCTATTTTCGCCGTGACATAGGCCAGCGTGGCGCTCTTCACATCGACTTGGATGTCTTGCATGGTCTCCCATGAAGAGGCTAAACCTATTCCTTTCTTCCTCATCCGGTGTTCAAAATTTTCTTTATTGACGGCTGCTCGGCTTTTTTGATCCCCCCAATCATACAAGAGGTCGTACCTTCCGTCTTTCCATAGGGAGAGGATCGTCTTGACGGAATCGATCACATCGCCTTCGATCCTGTTCTTATAGATCTTTTCCTTTTCTTTCACCGAGGGCCGGTCCTTGGCCTTTTTCCCATCTTGCTTCTTGGTCGTCGCTTTCTCTTCGGGTGGCTTGGCTTCCTCCGGCATGGACTTCTTTTCGGCTCGCCCTCTGTACTCTTCAGGGACGCTCGATTCATCTTCTGAAAAATGAACGGTCCCTTTTTCATCCACCCATTTGTAAACCTCCTTCGCAGAAGAGGGACAAACCGCAGAAAGGAGGATGAGTGTTCCCACAAGAAGCCAGGCTCTCGTTAATTCTCGCATCTTCATGACGGCTCCTCCGAGATGGTCTTCTTTCCACCCTATTTTAGTAGTGCAGAATGATCTTAGGCTTTCTCATTCTCTTTGTAAAGATGAATCTTCCGAATGTGAGCATCATTTTTTCCGTGATGGAATTAAGCCCCATGAAGCGGATAGGCCGGCTGAGTAAGTTTTAGGGCGGCACCTTTTATAAATTGAGATCAGGCCTCGAAAATCCCTTGAAAAGTCTCCAATGAAATGAATACGAACGTTTGCCCTAACACTCCAAAGAACCGCAATTCTAAAACTTTCGAAGTCCGGTCTGTCCGCTTCTCCAAGATTTATTTCCCCATCACGGAATTGGGGATGCTTCCCTTCCGAATTTTGTTGAGATAGAATATGGTCTTCGCCGGAAATCCTGGAAGAGCCAAACGGATTATCCATTTGACAATCATCGCATAACATGACAATTTATGGATTAGTAGAAAGGGAGGAGGAGGTTATCATTTCCATTAGTCGAATATGATTGACCTACACACCCACTCTCTCTTAAGTGACGGAGAACTCACTCCTGCTGAGTTGGCGCGGAGATTTGAGGCGGCGGGCTACAAGGCGCTCGCCATCACGGATCACGGTGACCCGTCCACGATGGATCTGATCATCCCCAGAATCGCGGCCTTTTGTGAAGAGGTCAATCGTCTGGAAGGAATTCGTCTTATTCCGGGGATCGAGCTGACCCATATCCGGCCTAAGGCCATACCGGCCATGGTCAGCAGAAGCAGGATGTTAGGGGCGAGGCTGGTGGTGGTTCACGGTGAGACGATGGTCGAGCCTGTAGCGCCGGGGACGAACAGAATGGCCATCGAATCCTCTGTCGACATCCTGGCCCATCCCGGGCTGATTACAGAAGAGGAGGTCCTCTTGGCCAGGGAGCACTCCGTGACCTTGGAGTTGACCTCGCGCAAAGGCCACTCGTTGACCAACGGTCATGTGGCCAGGCTGGCTCAAAAGATCGGCGCCCCTATGATCTTGAACAGCGACACCCATGCCCCCGGCGATATCTGGCCCGTGGGTCGCCTGCACGAGATCGTCGTCGGGGCCGGTTTGACGGAAGATGATTACCAGACGATGATGAAAAACGCCGAATCCATCGCAAAGCGATGTCTTACCTAAAGGATATTTCAGACTGTTCGGGCGGGAGAAAAAGACCTGCCCGTGCCACATTTTTGTGATCAAAAAATCCTTTTTGCAAATGTGTGTAACCTATGATATCATTTTGATATCAAGGAGGAGGTAAGGCAATGGCAAACGTTCTAATAAGGAATATCCCCGAGGAGGTTTTGGATAGGTTTAAAAACATGGCAAAGAGCCACAAAAGGTCGCTTCAACAGGAACTCAGAGTGGTCCTCGAAAGAACAGTGGACCAATCCTCACCTGACATTTTCCAGAAGGCATCAGACCTCAGGAGAAAACTCCGGAAGAAAGCCGTTCGTTTCGTTGACAGCGCCAGGCTGCTCAGGGAGGACAGGACCCGTTGAATCTTGCGATTGATGCGAGTGTCTTGATCAAATTCTATGTTCCCGAGATCCTCTCGGATAGGGCTGAGCGATTGTTGGCCAAGGTGGAGAGGGAGGAAATTGGCTTGCTCGCGCCGGATTTGATCTATCCTGAAGCTGGGAACACACTCTGGATGAAGCAACGTCTGAAAGAACTGACTCGTTCCGAGGTTGAAGAGATCACCGATGCTATCCTATCGCTGCCTTTAAAGATAGAGGCCTCAAAACCCCTGCTCTCATTCGCTGTAGAGTTAGCGACCGCATACGGGATTACTGTTTACGACGCTTTATATATCAGCCTGGCAAAAGTCTATGAGACCACATTGATTACCGCCGACCGAAAGCTTGCCGAGGGGTTAGATAAAACCGATCTAAGGGATTCTGTAACATGGTTAGGCAGCTACAAATAGATTTTCCGTATTTCAAAGCTTCCCAATTCCTATTTGTTCTTCCTATTTCTTATTTTCAATTTTTTGGCGGATAGACAATCATCCCCGGCAGAATTGCTGGAAGGGGGGAGAGGGAAGATTTGAGGAGTTTTTGAGATTGTGAAAAGTAGGCCGCCCCTTAAGCTCCTGTCCCTTTCATTCTTTGTTGGCTTTCGCTTGATCGAGGATGTCCTTCAGAGTGACTTCAGGGTGATGGTACCGCGGGTATTTAACGGTTCTTTTCCCATACTGAATCGCTTCCTGCGGGCACCACTGGAGGCAAGCCAGGCATTGCTCGCATCGGTGAAGCCATGACGGCTTTTCATCGATCATCTCGACATTGCTGGGCGGGCAAACCTTGGAGCAGATTCCACAGCTATTACATTTATCATCTACCCAGAATTTCTTGTCCATCCTGCGGACAGACCGAAAAGACATCTTATAGATCCACGAAAAGAGGATGTTTTGCCATAAAGGCCCCCGATCCACCTTCTTCCGCTCCTGTCGGAGTATCGTTCCCGCAATCGCTCTTATCTTCTCCTTGGCTTCTCTGAACAATCGCTGCTGAGTTTCAACGGGCCCTGGTCCGCCCCACGGGGTGTAATTGGAGGGGAGGGAAATAGAATAACCTTGGGCGAGGGAGTGTCCCCGGGTTAACATCAACTTCTTAAGTTGCAGCAGTGTGGCGGCAGGCTGGGTTGCGTTGACAGCCAGGGCGAAAAGATACGTCTCGGGGTTGATTTGAAGATGATCGATGAACTGGATGACATGGGAGGGCAATCCCCAGATATGGACCGGGAAAATGAACCCTATCCGATCGGCGTCCACCTTAAAATGTCTTGATAGATTCGGGATGAAGTCAAGAGTCGCATCTTTTAATTCCAGTGCCAGCTGACGGGCGACCCATAATGAATTCCCGGTTCCCGTATAAACATACAACTTCGTTGCCATAGAAAGTCCTCATTCTAATTTGTATTTGGGCTGATTCTATTTTCTCAGCAGTCGCTTCTTCCCACCAAATTGATCGTGAAACAACTCGATTACCCCTCTCCCCTGGTGGGAGAGGGCGGGGTGAGGGGGGATCGTTCCCTTCTCCCGGGGGTTACTTCTCTCCCTCCGAAAGGGATTCTCATTGAATCGGTGCCACGGCGAAGATCACGGCGCTCCAGAAGGAATGGGAAACGATCTGAATCAGCAAGTCCTTTTTCCAGAGATACAGAAGACCCCAGAAGGAACCCGCCACCAGGGCAGCCAAGATGAGCACCAGATTCCGGGAGAAGACGTGGACTCCTGCATAAAGGATGGTGGTGATCAGATATCCGGAGAATTTTCCCCGCCTCGCCATGAGATGGTCTTGCAGAAATCCTCTCCAGAAGATCTCCTCCCCGGGTCCGGTAATGAAGAAAAGAAGGAGAAAGACAAGAACCTTATTGACCCCGGCTCCCAAATAATAAATCGCCCCGACCTGGGCCTTCGCCCCGGAAAGGATTTGAAGGGCAAGTTTGTTTCCCAGGAAGAAAATCAGGTAGAGGGCGGCTGCCGAAAGGAGTCCGTACAGGAAGGAACGAGGCCGAAAAGAGATCTTCGGCCTTTGCCAGAAAAGGGAATAGAGAGAAACCGCAATGACCGAAAGGCCGATCTTTACCCAGAAATCTCCCACGGCCCAGCCGAAGGTGATCGCCCAGCAGACCGATGCTAAAAGAATGGCTCCCCAAATCACAAGGGCACCATTCTGCTGAGGATCAGCGAGACAATGAGAAAGAGGCCGAAAAGGGTGTTGAGCTGCGCGGTGATGGCGTCCGCCGCCTCCGGGATCTTTGTCATAAAACTCTTCAAAAGCTTGATCGCCCTCGGGAGAGAGAGAAGTACCAGTAGACCCCAGGGGCTCAGGATCCCGATGACCACCATTGCAATCGTATAGAGATAGGCCGTGAGGATGAGACCGGCATAGAGAAAGATGCTCTGCCGGTCGCCAAGCAGGATTCCGATCGTTTTGATCCCCTGCCGGGAATCATAAGCGATGTCCCGGATATTATTCGCCAGAAGAACCAATCCCACCAGAATGCCGAAAGGGATGGAGATATAAAAAGCCTTCAAGGAAAGCGCTTGTCGTTGAACGGCGTAGGCCCCTTCGAACATCAAAGGCCCCCACATGAGGAAAACAAAAAATTCTCCCCAGGCCTTATATTTGAATTTGATCGGAGCCGCCGTATAGAAGAGGCAGGCAAGAAACCCGATCAAACCGATCCAAAACACGAGCATTGAGCGGCCGAAGGAAAAGATCAACCCGATCAATATGGTGACCCCGGTGAAAACGATCGCTTCGGTCAAAAGCTGGGCCGGAGTGAATATGCCCGAAAGAATGGGTTGGGGACGGTAGCGAGCCGTAGGAGAGTCCGGTTGGTCCACCTGATAACGGGTGTCAAAATAATCGTTGAATATATTCGCAGCCGCGTGGAAACAGACGATCCCGATGCATACCAGGAGATACCACCCCCACAGGATAGAACCACCCTCCGCGGCCAGGAGAGTCCCTGCCGAAACGGAGATCAGGGACATGGTGAAGGACCAAGGCCGGGTGGCGATGAAATAATCTTTGATTTTCTGTTTCCAATTTTTCTTCCTTTGCATAATTTCACCAATATATAAGAAAGTCAATCTAATAGCAAGCTTTGAGTCAAATAAACAACGGAAGGATGTTCATGGCAAGAGGCTATACAATGGCAATGGGCGGGATTAGATCTTGCGATAACACATTTCTATTTTCCCCTGTCCAACGCATTAAAAAATTATTACCGCGGGATAAATGTATTATTGCAAGACCCGGCTCTCTCTTCCTCTCTTCCTACGCAATTTCTATTTATAAGCGGTTCCATTCGTCAACCGTTACTTCACGGCCCAATATCTCTTCTACTTCTCGAATCATCATGCGAAGTTGAGGAACGGTGTATTCCTTATTGGAAGGGATTGCCAGGCGGTACGTCGTGTAAACCAAAAATTGGTGTCTCGCCCCCGAAAAGGGACCTTCAAAACCAAGTTGCTGCAGTCGATGAACCCCGTTAGAAATTCCAGCGGGGGATCATTTCTAACGGGGTGAATGAAATCTCTGCGCTTACATGGCGTCCACTTGCCCACGGGCTGGCTCCCTGTTTAGATCAATTCCCTCTATGACCGGCAAAGGATGGCCAAGTTTTAAACCTACTAAAATCCAGTCTTCAAGTGTCGAATGTAATTCATCCTCACATTCACGTAAAGTCTTTCCAAATGCGACCACTCCTTTGCAGGGAGGGATTCTGCCGGCAAATGTGCCATCTTCAAGTTTATCGTAAACGGCTTTCGCCATTACCTTTTCCACATATTCACTTAATATATATCGTATTGCGGGCATAATAAGCCTCCTTCTTCATCAGTCAGCAAACATTATAACAGATTTGAGGATAACAAGGATAGACCATATTTTTTGCAAAATGATCAAATCAATGCCCCTGCCCAAGGTCAAACCTTCAAGAAGGTGAAATACCAATCCCTCCCCGATTATTGGGGTTTGAGAATTATTTGATCCGGGCTGCGGACAATGATTTCAGGCTTCCCACGAAAGTCTTCAATGATACCGGTAACACAAATCCGTTTACCCCTAAAAGATGTCTCCGGAGGATTCTGAAACTTGTTTCTGTCGGATCCCCAAATAAGAACCGTGAAAATCTGCTTAGGGTAGGGTCGATCAAGATTGAGAAAAGTGGGCCGTCCCTTGGTTCGAACTGCATAGGCGGCACTCGCTACTGTCCCACAAACTGTCTTCTCCATTCCGATATACTTGTGGGCGTCTATTGGGTTGACGTGCTCTTGTTGAGCAATCGAGTCAGACGCGCAAACCAAAAACGCAAAAACTAAAAATATAAAAGAGGCTAAAGATTTGATAGTCTTTCTCATTGACATTACCCCCAAATCCATGATCCTCCGTGAACGCATCGGTAATGAAGTATTTTATTAGCGTTCACCCTTTCCACCAAATTGATCAGAAGATAACTCGATTACCCCTCTCCCCTGGTGGGAGAGGGCGCGGGTGAGGGGAAACATACCATTCTTTAATAATATCTTTTCTCAAGTTTCAAGGTGGGGTAGCCAGTTGCACTTTTCCCCTTATTGTACGCTATTTCTTTTCCTAAGCATTACTACCATTCCAATTAATGTAAGTACCCCCAGAACCCAAATCACGACAACCTCAGAGGATGATATCTCAAACGCCTTTATTGCTTCTTCTGAATTTTGAGATTGAAGATATTTGATAATGCCTGCCAGCACTCTTAACAAAAAGATTACAACGCTGGCTATTTTGCATAATTTAGCTCTGTCTGGCCACCGGAGGGAAATAATCCAGAGAAAAACATAAGGAGCTGCTGCCGCTAATACGTCCGCGACCCAAAATAATGTGAACGCGCTGGTCCTGATAAGCAAGAAACACAAATAGGCAACCCCAAGAATGATCGGGGCTATGAATAGGCCAGTTGCATTAATTAAGTTCTTATCAAATACCCGATAAGGAATTTCCTTTCCTTCTGAGTACGCCTGGGGAGCAAGAGGCCTGCCTGTTCTTTTTAGCCGATATGCAATACTGGTGAAAGCAATAAAAAGCACAACCCAAAAAACTATTAATGGAAGGTGAAATATTGTAAACCAAGACAATATCTCCCGCATTGAACCAAGGGTTTTGTGAATACTGTAGGTGGACAAAAGATCCAAATAAATATAAAAAGCAATGGCTCCAAGGGCTGCAACGAATCCATTTAGTTTTGGGCGTTTGGCAATTGTCAGGCCTAAGAATGTGCCTGAAAATGCCGTCACGGGGATTTGTGAAAATAATTGGAACACGATACTGTCGAACAGAGCAAAATAAATACGGTAATGATAATCTTTTGGCCAAAAACGATGCCATTTTATTAGTTTTGCTAAAGGTATTTCAATATCGGCTATAACGATTCCAATTAATGAAAAAAACGCACAACACGTAAACGCTCCGACTATAAATGCTAAGATGATTTCTAAAATTCGTCTCTTCATCGCTTGAGTTTAATTAGCGCAACGCCGTCAGCAAAAGTAACTAATTTGCTGTGTACCGCTTTCTGCCGACCAGGTACTTCTGACCAAAGACAAACAACTAAACCTTTACTTCTCAACCTACGCTTTTTCTTTTGGAATGAGGGGGGCAAGTAAATTGATTAGAGGTGGTAAGTCGCTTTGGACTGTGTCCCAGACAATGCCCAAATCTATATCCTCATATTCGTGGATTATTATATTGCGCATGCCAACCATCTTCTTCCACGGCAGGTTCGGGAATTTCGTAGTCGTGGCCACAGATACTTTTCCTGCTGCCTCGCCAATAATCTCTAAACGACGGATAACAGCATCTTGGCATTGGATATCCTTCAGGAACGCTTCTTTGGTTCTGCCTTCCAAATAACCTAAGGCTAATTTTGCCGCTTTAAAAATATCGAGTAAATAGGCGCTATCTCGAGACATGAATAACCTTGGCTGAAGATAATATTTCTTTCCGGCGCAAATAATTTTGGCTTGATTCAATACCACGCCGACTTACGAGATCAACGTCACGTCCAAAAATGTCTTTCAATTCCTCCTGCATGTCAACCATATCAAACAGAGTCCAATGTGCGTCTCTTTCAAAGGTGACCAATACATCGATATCACTTTTCCGATTGAAGTCATCCCTGAGCGCGGAACCAAAAACAGCAAATTCAGTAATCTTCCAGCGCCGGCAATAGTCAGCGATTTTATCTGATGGAACTTCAAAAGCTCTCTTCCCCATGGGGCCAACACCTTTCCATTTTTATTTTATATATACGCCAAGAGCATATAAACCGCAAATGAATAATTCCTTCATTTTTACACTTTCAAATAATGTTTGCCCGTTTTCCAGTAATGATCTCCAATCGAATTCCTGGAAACCCATTACTTGTTGATTGTTGGAACCTGACCCTTCATCCTTTTCGCGCTGTCCAACACCTAAGATCACGCAATCCTCCAACAACTATCAGCCACAATTCATGAGCTTTCTGCCTGGTAATTCCCGCTTACCGCTTACTGCTTACTGCCTTCTGCCTACTGTTTACTCCAATGACACACCCTGACTCCACATGCTCGACGAGGGTGGGATATCTAACCGACAAAGTGGACAGAGAGAACCATTTCGATCGTCGCCACGAGGCTCGCTAAGGAATGCATGACCATCAAAAGATGAATTGAGCCCGTTTTAAGCCGCGCTATTCCAAACAAGATTCCAAGAGCAAAAATGGTCGCGATGCCGTAAATGTCGTACTGTAAATGGATGGCGGCCCAAAAGAAGGAGGTGATTCCAATCGCTCCTATGGGCCCCAGTCGAGAGTACCGGATCCCCTGAAAGAGGAACCCCCTAAAAAAAATCTCTTCAAACATCGGCGCCACAATGATGATCGCAAAGAGAAGGGCGGGAAGAAAGGAAGCGGTTTTATAAGCGTCGGCCATAAAAGGAGGAACGATCGGACGATGAAGAAGGTAAGTAACTGCATCCGACAGAAATAAAAATGCTGCCAGAATAGGGAGCCATTTGACCCACTCTCTCTTCAGGGGCTCCCTAAAACCAATATAATCCTTGACGGAGATATTTTTTCGAAGTTTTGCAAACAAAAGGGTCAGAGGGGTGCAAAGTAGTCCTGTAACGATCACCATCATGGCGATACAAAATCCATTGGAGGGGAGGCTTTTCGCATAAACCGCCAAATCCAATTCCGGGTGCTGGACCTTCGCCAGAGAAACGAAGACAGTCGCAACGAGAATTTGAAGGGCGCAAAAGAGACCGAAGATGATCGCCGAAAACCCAAGGGTGGCCCAAAAACCCCAGGGTCTCACTTTAATTTCATCTGATGATGACGGCAACTCATTCGACAGCATGGAATTCTCTTGAAAATCTGCAATCTCCATCAGCTTTCAGCCATAAGTTTTCAGTTTTCTGCCTGGTAATGCCCGTTTTCTGCTTACCGCTAACTGCTAACCGATTACTGCCTTAGATAGCGTTTACCTTTTCCACCAAATTCCACTAACAGCTGATCCTGCATTCGCCACACACTTCAATAAGATCTTCTGCCAAGTTTCAAGTCCAGGCCCCATCTGCAGGGTCAGATCCCAATTCTTTCTATTATCTCGATTCCCTCTGTGGGCACGTTCATCGTTCCCTTTCGGATAATATTTGTTTTGCAGCTTTCAAATCTATTGTTGCTTTATGCCCGTGTTTTTCAAGCAAATGCAAAAGATTGCTTCCATTCAAAAGTGTGATCGGTTTTCCTTTTGCAAATTCGTAGGCATCAGGACCATAATCAGCAGTGGTTACTAAGATTCCTTTTGTTGCTCCTTCATTCATAACTGTGCCAAAGAGGTCCCTGACTGCAGACACACCAACGGTGTTTGTGTAGCGCTTCGCCTGAATGACTATCTTGCCGCCCCGAACGGGGTCGGGATCAAATGCAACTGCGTCGACTCCACCGTCTCTACTTGCTTGTGTCACTTTAACTTCGCCTCCAGATTGAGAAAATTCCTCTTCAAATAGTTGTCTTATTAAATGTTCAAAATCTTCCCACTCCATAGCTGCAAGGTTGCTGGATTCGTCTAATCTATTTGCAACTTCATAAGACGAAATAAATCTCTTGTCTTCCCGATTAATGCTTAGTATCGGCGCGATTGGAGTCAAGCTATGCAACTTCGAACTGCCAATTCCCCTTAATTTCTTAAAGCAAGATTTCGGTTCAACATTTTTCAGGTTGATTGATGAAAATTCTTGGGGGTTTGCTTGGACTGAAAGGATACAGGCGTTAACCTGCTGACCGGTTGCTCTGTCGATTGATTCAACCCAACCATTAAACACAACCGAACCAATGGCACCCACGACATCTGACGCATAGAGTTCGTGCAAGGTCCTCAGCGTAATCTGATAAACCAGACTGTCGTAAAGCTGATTAACTGTAGCCTCTGTGAGAGAAGATTCTACCAATTCGTCTCTTGATTGGACATATCTTACTTCTTTTAGTCTTGGGATGTCATCGACGGATGGTAGAGAATAATCCAAAACTAAAACTTTTGTTTCAGGATTGTAGTCTAGTTCGAATTTTTGAGGGAAATAATCTGGATACTCTGAGTTTGATAAGACAAGCTCAAAGTAATCAACCAAAGCATCTGGCTGCTTGGCTAAATATTGCTCTCTCCTTTTATCTATGGCTGCGTTAGTCTCTTTTTGCTTATTCAGGAAGATTTGTTCATCTGCTTCCCACTGTTTTAATTTACTTTGATAACCCTTCATGAGCTCATGGTTTTTTTTGTTTATTTCTTCTTTTTGATTCACCCACTTATCATATTTTCTTTGTTTCCGTGAAGGCAGTATCTTATCGAATAAATTGAGTTCGAGTTGCGGGAGTTCAAACCGCTTTGGTGGTTCTGGTTTTGGATCAGGGAAATTAGAATGGTCTTTCAAAGTTTCCCATTTAATCATATCATCTATTTCCAGTGAATGTTTTAGCGCGTTTTCGATGGCATTAATATCTTCTAACGAGCCTGTAGAAAAAGTCGGTTTTTTAAAAACGCTTCTTCTGCTGGATCAAATATAGGAAATTATTTTTTGTCATCAAAAGTTTTTACAATCCTTACTGTAATGTTCCTGTTCCCATGATCGTTTTCCTACCCCAACACTCTGTTA
>Ga0208821_1000214_pt1 | contig 49245 bp, 38 predicted proteins | sample June2015DPH_20_5_FD_184720 | JGI IMG/M metagenome (GOLD analysis project Ga0208821, IMG submission 184720) | Peatland microbial communities from SPRUCE experiment site at the Marcell Experimental Forest, Minnesota, USA - June2015DPH_20_40... | ecosystem: Environmental > Terrestrial > Soil >...
TGGAATGTTCGACAACACGTATTTCTCTTCCGGCGGTGTGCCCGGCCCCACCGGGAATCTCTACACCTGCGGGAATACCGGCGGAAATCCTACCCTGTACCAGATCCCAATCTCCGCGAACGCGATGCAAACACCGGTTGCCGGCCCCGTTCTGGCCAACGTGGCGGGAGCGGGATGCTCGCCGGTCAGCGAAAATTTCAATTCGCCCGACGATTGGATCTTCGTGGCCGTACCGTCCAACTCTTGCGGAGCGACAAGCGGGGCCACCGCGGGCGGTTGCCTCATGAGTTTCAACGTCGCGAGCGTTGCGCCCACGATTGGCCCATGGCTGCCCTCGACTGCTTATGCCCTCAACGATGAGGTGGTAGACACCAACGGCAACATTCAGAAGGTTTTTACTGCCGGTACAAGCGGTACTTCCGCGCCAAGTTGGAACACGAGCGGCCACACGGGGGATGGTCCCGTGGTCTGGGATTACGTGAGCGCAAGCAATGGTCAGACGACCGCCGCACAGCCGACAGGTACGAGCGGAATCGTCATCGATAACGTCAGCGCTTTAGGCGGGACTTCAAACATCTATTTTGGAACTTTAAGCGGAACGGGCACCACCAACTCGGCAGTGAAAATGACTCAAGCGGGGTTGCAATGAACGGATCGGAAGAGAAAAACCGGATACCGGTTGAAATGAATCGCGGTGATCCCGCTGAAAGCCAGCTTGGATTGCTTCGGGGCAAGGGTATGTATCTGGAGCACTTGCGACGGGTGCTGGGCCATCTCAAACGGGCCCTGCGGAAGGAACAGCCGTTAACCGTTGAAGAGTTTAATCAACTACTCCAGCTTTCAGAAGCAATCATTGATTACGGGCAAATGATCAAGGAGCACTTCCGTTACCCCGTGCCGGAAGTGATCGTCGAGATCCCAGAATTGGTACACCGCTTCGGAGAGACTCCACAGACCATTAAAGACGCGCTCCTGCTGCTAAGGAACAGCGGTCGTGCTGTGCCAGTCGATCTGGACGGAGGTTGGAAATTGCAACTGGCAGGTATTCTTCCCAGCGGTCAGGAGGGCTCTCACGCGGCGACGCGCGACCTCCCATACGTAGGCAGGAAAACAAATGAGATCCACTTCGGACCAAAAGACCTCCAGCAACATTAGGAAGCCTAAATGACCGTACGTGCGACCACAGCTGTCAGGGCTCCTGCTTGCCGAGGCAAGGACGAAATTGCAAGCGAAATTGATTCCGGGAGACGCCGTTGGACAAGAAATGCTAAGGCGGATCGAACAACTGTCAGAGAAGAAGTGATTATTATCATCGAGCGCTCCGTGCCGGAGGTGATCGTCGAGGTTCCAGAATTGGCACTCCGCTTCAGAGAGACGCCGCGGACCATCAAAGACGCGCTCCTGCTGCCAAGGGGCATGAGTCGTGCAGAGCCTATCCATCTGGGTGGATGTTGGAAATTGCAACTGGCGGGTACTCTTCCCTGCGGTCGCGATGGCGTCCACTCGGCGACGCGCCATTCCCATAGTGTTGACGATGATAAGGACGATCTAGGAGCCGCTTAATTATCTGGGGTGAATAACATGAATGCACCGTCTCCCGCGTTTGTCGGAAGAGTTCTGCTCGTGTCCAATGATGCGATCGCGATCGAGCAACTGAGCGAATCAATGCAACGATTCGCGCTGTTCCCGGAGCAATGTCCCGATGTTCCCTCCGCTCTAGAGCGGTTGAACCGGGCCAAGTTCGAAGCTGTAGTTGTTGATTTCCGGCTCGGGAGTCAGGCTGGGGCAGTCCTGGAAGGGGCACGGCAATCTGCTTCGAATGAACATGCAGTGGTATTCACCGTGAGCGATAGCGAGGTCGAAGCCGCTGAGGCATTTAAGGCTGGTTCAACTTTCGTATTACGGAGACCTCTCTCCGCGGATTCAATCGCCCTGAGCCTAAAGGCTGCCTATGGCTTGATCGTAAGAGAGAGGCGCCGTTACTTCCGCTGCCCTGTCGAGGTTCCAGTGGCGATTCTTAGGACAGCCATGCAGACAGTGTACGGCAACACCGTCAACATCAGCGAGGGTGGAATGTCGGTTACTGCCGCCGTCCCACTCGGATCTGGCGATCAGGCGCGGTTGCATTTCAATCTGCCGGGTGGTGACTTTCAGTTTGTGCTCGAATCGACGGTCTGCTGGGCCAAAGAGGGGAGGCTTGGATTGCAGTTCCTTTCTCCGCATCAAACTTCTAGACTCCAAGAATGGCTTTCTCGCCGCTTGGAAGAAGCTATGCCGCAGTCCGTCAGGGACAAATTCTCAACCCTCCCGCAAGACTAACTACTGCCAACTCCCCTGGAGAGACAAGTTTTGATTCCACATTCTCATGTGGCTCTTGTGAGTCGTTCAAGCCGTAGCGGATGACCTTTCATTAGGTTGGAAGGAGCCAGTTTCGGGAAATAACACCCTTGGCGGTAATGACAGCCACCAGTCACGATTACCAGACATGCGTAGCACTTCGTAAGCCGGACGCGAGTATTGCACTGACGGCCTAACTTTCGTAACTATTCCTAAGTTACTCCGCAGGTTAGAATACTTATAAGGTTGCGGAAGAATAGTCGGACAGTAATGAATCAGCAAGCCTTCCAACAGGTTAGCCAGAACAGCCCCGAGGCGATTCCGACCGAGATGCGTCGGATCGAAGGTCGGGAGTGGTGGCTATGGGGGGTAGCCATTGCGGTAACGCTGGCATTGACCTTGGGGATCATTTCGTTCACTTTTCCCTGGTTTAATCGGGACGCGGACGCTTCTTACTGGTTTGATCTCAGGGAATGGGTACGCGGGCTGGCAGCTCTGGTATTGCTCTTCGACTTTTACGCGATTTATCAGCACCTGCAACTCCACCGCATCCGACGCCAACTGGCCGAGCGCGATCAGCTTTTTCAACTCATCAGTGAAAATGCCGACGATATGATCGCGCTGGTGGACAGCGATGGCCGCCGGCTGTATAACAGTCCCGCATATCACAAAGTCCTCGGGTATTCTCCCGAGGACTTGAAGACCACTTCGTCGTTCGAGCAAATTCATCCTGACGATCGCCCGCGAGTATTGGAAGCCGCAGAGAAAGCCCGCCAGAGCGGTCGTGGAGAGCGGATGGAATACCGGATACGCCACAAAGACGGTTCCTGGCGCACTCTGGAGTCGACCGCGTGCGCAATCCGAAACGCAAGAGGTCAGACTGACAAACTGGTAATCGTGAACCGCGACATCACCGAACGGAAGCGAGCCGAGGAGATGCTGGCCCACAATGCATTTCACGACGGACTCACTAACCTGCCCAACCGCGCCCTGTTTCTGGACCGGTTGCAACACGCGCTAACCCTTTCCAAAAGACAATCGAACTACAAATTCGCGGTGTTGCTCATTGATGTGGATGAATTCAAAATCATCAATGACAGCCTGGGACACTCCGCCGGGGATGAACTGCTGATTCAAATCGGGCAAAGATTGAGGGACTCGGTGCGGCGAGCCGACACGGTCTCGCGTCCGCGCGTGAGCGGCGCACCCGACAGCCTCGCCAATGACGATACGTTAGCCAGATTCGGTGGCGATGAATTCGCGGTCCTCCTGGACGACATCCGCGACCCCATTCAAGCCGTACGCGTTGCGGAACGAGTGCAAGCGGAACTGGCGAGCCCCTTTCTAGTCAACCAACAGGAAATAGTAATTTCAGCGAGCATCGGAATCGCCTCTAGCATTACCCCTCACACCCAGGCGGAGGATCTGCTGCGGGATGCGGACATCGCCATGTACCGTGCCAAGCGGGCCGGAAAAGCCCGTTGTGAGGTGTCTGACACGGCCATGCACGCGAATGCGGTGAAGCGGTTGCGGCTGGAGACGGACCTGCGCAAGGCCCTCGACCAGGGAGAATTTCGCGTTTACTACCAGCCCATTGTGTCATTGCAGACTGGCAAGATCACGGGCTTCGAGGCCCTGTCGCGGTGGCAACGTTCGGAGAGCATAGTTCCACCGATTGAGTTCATCCCGGTTGCTGAGGAAATTGGACTCATAGTCCCCATGAATCGGCAACTGGTGCGCGAAGCCTGCCAACATCTCCGATCCTGGCAGTCTGAATTTCCGTCCACCCCGCCCCTCACCATGAGCGTGAACGTCAGCTCAAAAGAGTTCGCCCAGCCCGATCTAGCCAGCGAGATCCGTAAATCTCTCGATCAGACCGGGGTTGATCCCAGCTGCTTGCAACTCGAAATCATAGAAACCATCGCCATGGGGGATGCGGAAAAATCCGGTCACGTGCTGGCGCATTTGAAGGCACTCGGCGTGCGGTTGAGCATCGATGATTTTGGCACCGGCTATTCCTCACTCAGCCGCTTGCGCCGGATTCCGGTGGACACTTTGAAAATCGACCGGGCCTTCATTTCGAACATGGAAAGTGATCCGGAAAACCGCGAGATCGTGCGGGCCATCATTATGCTTGCCCACAATCTCGGTTTGAAGGTCGTCGCCGAAGGGACGGAGACGGAAGAGCACATAAACTTGCTCAAGAAGCTCAATTGCGAAATGGTGCAAGGATACTTTTACTCGCGACCCGCTGACGGCCAGGCCATGTCTAAACTATTGGCAGGCGGCCACAGCGCTCGTGCTGCGTCCGTCGGTGGTTAGAATCAGGCGATCATCTTTGCCCCTCGCGGTCTGGCTGGGACGCCCGTACCGACCGTGCCACCGAAACTAACCGCAAACCCGAAGCCGACCCCGAGTATGCGCAGCAAATGTCCCTTTGGAAGGCATCGATAGAGGGTTGGGTTGCTGAGAAAGCTGCGTTGCCCAAACTAGGCGAGTCTACTCTGCACTCACTTGCACGTCAAACTATGTGACCAGTTTCATCGAAACCGCCACGTCGAATTTCGAATTTTCGAATAATACCGTTGCTGCGCTGCTTCCCCGTTTCTCCTCAGACTCGCGTCTGGTACTCCTCCTTTCAGCAAGTGGCACTGCGCCATAGCCGACATCCTGTATTCCCAGAGCGATGATGGAGCGAAGGACGGAGTACTGGTCCACATCGAACCCTCACTTACTTCCGACGAGCCGGCAAACATTCTGAATTACAAATCTCAATATTCAGACTTTCCACACCAATCGACAGCAGACCAATGGTTTGCTGAATCGCAGTTCGAAAGCTATCGAGCACTTGGAGAGCATATTATTGAAACCCTCTTTTATGGTCTCACGAAAGGCGCACCGCATGATCTGAGCAAGATAGATCCAGAAGAACTATTCCGAGATTTCGCATACTTTTGGAACAATCCCGTAAAGATTCAAGCTATTCGCTGCCCTACTGATAGCGATCCTAACGGCATTCGCAAGTTGTAGGCATGCCAGTCTGGTTGTGACCAAAAACAGAAAAATATTTTCACACGCGCAGTTGGCTCACGAAGAGTGTCACAATCGTCTGGGAAACGAAGGCACTTCTTATCTCCGGCATTGAATGCGCGATTTGTGCGCTGAATTCTTTGCAGAACGCGTGGGAAGGTTCCCGAGGCGGAACGAATTAGCGACATGATGATATACCGTTGCGGAGCCGTCACGGGAAGCGGCACGACCGCGCATCCCGAAAGCTTAGGTGACCTCTCGTTTCGGTCCACGCTTTTGACTAACGACCAGCACACACCAGCCCGACAACGTCTCAAGATAACGTCCCGGACCGCTCCTTATGGGGCGTTCACTCACGCACGAAATGATCATGTTTCGCGGGATCTCCACGCTGTAACATCCCTTAATAGATTGCAAGCTCCTAACAATTCTTCGGCGAGGTGGAAGTAATCCAAGAACGGTCAGCGCTTCGTCCCGCGATCTAGAAACGGGCTTCACGGAAACTTCGGCTGGTTCGGCATTTGACCGCACCACGATTCCTCCAAGCTGACTTCGGGCTCTTCGGCGGCTTGTGGGCGTGAAACGACCAAGCGTTGGATGTAGTAGCATCGCGTTCAGGGTGCCATTTGGAAGACCAGATAGTTGAGGCGATTGCCAGGTTCGATTACCCGCCAGTGACCTACGATTTCATCGCTGGGTGCGAGCTTTCCTTCCCCAGCATGATCGATCTCGATCACTATCTCCAGGACCTGCTCCTCAGCGGCACCCAGGACAAGCTCAAAGACGGCCTATGCGGAATCCTCTATTGGGGTAACTACCGAGCCCCATATCGGGATTACCGCGTAGCGAAGTTTCGGATGGGGGTTACGAGCGCCAAGCTCCACCTTGCGAGCACGGTCGTTCGAATCCTCGATGGCAGCAGCCTAGCTACCCTCCGTGACTTACGCTTGCCGCAATTCAGTCAGATGGCGTTCGTAACGAAGTTCCGGACATTCCTTGATCCGGAGCGTTATTGTGTTCTCGACAGCAAGATCGGGAAACTGAAGTTCCTCTCCGATAGATTGATGCGCCAGAAAACGTACATCCCAATTAACACGCACAATGAGGAAGTATATCGACGCTGGGTCGATATCTGTGGCTCCATCGCGGCACGTCTCCAGCGAAAGCTGCGTCCTGTCGATGTCGAGCGCGGCTTCTTCTACCTCCTTGATCACAACAAGGTCGAAATCGCTGACGAATATCTGTCGTCAGCCGCATAGATGGATGGCTTCCAGAGCACTTTGACGAGTCGACGCCGACCCGCATATTGGCCCGAAACGGGCTTCGGGGACGTCACCAGCAGCGGGCCTTGACCCCTTGACCGTTGGGTTTGTAAACCAACGATGTGCCCGAGGCACACAATTGGCACGCAAAATCGCCTGGGAAATACAATGCGCACCCGGCGATGGCTGACCGATAGTCAGTCGGCAGGCTACAAATAAATCTTCTTGGTCAGAAAGAAGGCGAGACAACGGAATGGATGGACGTGCAAAACTAATAGTATGGCAGACAGATACAAGAACTTCGCGGATCTCGCAGCTCACGAGAAGGAAAATTCAGACTTTCGTGTGCGGTCGGAAGAACGCCACGGGGCCGCTGCTATTATCGCGCCGCACGGCGGCGGAATTGAGCCTGGCACATCGGAACTCGCAGAGGCCATTGCTGGCGCCGATCTTTCTTTTTATGCGTTCGAAGGACTCAAGAAAAACGGCAATGGCGTGCTGCACATTACGAGCAGTCGTTTTGATGAACCGAAAGCCGTAGTTCTCGTTAACGCGTCACCAAGAGTCGTCGTGCTACATGGAGAGCTAGACTGCCGAGATCAGGTCGTATTTCTTGGGGGCTTGGACGAACGGCTGGGGAAGCGCATTCAGGCGGAGCTGCAAGCGGCAGGCTTTGTCGTGAGAATCCACGACGATCCTTATTTACAGGGGGTCGAGAAGAGTAATATTTGCAACCGCGGCCAGAGCGGTGAGGGCGTGCAACTGGAGCTGAGTCAGCCTTTGCGCAGATCATGCTTCCCATCTTTTGACAGGAACGGCCGCCAGCAAAGGACAGAACAGGGTGACAGGTTTGTTGAGGTCATGCGTAAAGCGCTTCTCGGAGACGACGCTGGCGCAATCGTCGGCGAAGGCTAGGTGTACCGCGACGGAGATTGTGATTTCACATCCGCGCCGTGGAATATGAAGAAGAAGAAAGGATGCGCATCCCGTCTTTATGACCACCACTTTCGTAGCCGCCGCCAGAACCGCCGCTTCGGCTTATCGGCTCCTTCTTGACCTGACTGATCTGCTGGGGTTTCATCTACGGCAGCATCCGCTTTTTTCTCGCCGGTCCCGTAGTAGTTCGCTTTCGCAAGTCGCTCGTGTAATCTGACGGCGTCAATCTCGTCGTGGGACCAACGGGCGGCCCACTTTACCTTGTTGCGCCGTATCCAGTAGTGCGATTTACAGTTGAAGCTCCAGCTCCCGATCGACGGGTCGAGCGAAATCGTCTCTCCGTCAAAAATGAGTTTCCAATCCGTGGGGCTGAGCGGCGTGACGACTTCGGTTCCGCATCCGCAGCAGCACTTGTGGGCGACGGTCGCATACGGGATGGACACGTAGACGATCCCGCCTTCGAGTTTATCGGGGATGAATTCCACGAACTCATGCTTGAGGACGAGATCCCGCTTCATGGCCGATCCTCATTGACGAGAGTATTGCCGTCAATCGTGTAGGTGCTGAAATGCTCGTGCTCAAGGTCGCGATAGAACCCGAACAGCTTTTTCCATTTGATGACGGCCAGGGCCGCATTGAGCGCGTTCAGATCCGCGATCTGGATGTTGCGTGAATACTCATCGTTTCCGTCGCCGTCGGAAAACGGAATCCTGTTCTTTTCCCGCACGTGCTCGCGCTTTTGCGGCGTGCTCGTCGTGACCCGCAAAATGCCGCCCAGGGCCTCGTCGGTCAGGTCTATCCCCATGCCCACATCGATAAAGGGTATGCCCCACTCTTCGAGCTTTGCGACGATCAGCTTCTTGGCCTCACCCTTGTCCATGCAAAGGAACACAAAGTCCATTTCCCGCAAATATCCGACATTCGAAGCGTCGATGAAAAACTCATGGGGGATGATACCTCGATGCATTTTCGAATATACGGCCTTGAAGTAGGCGACTTTCGATGGCACTTGCCGTAACTCGTCGCCGGATGGAGCACCGGGCGACCTGAAGGTATTATGCTGCAGGAATTTATCCCCGTCGAAAATGTGTATTTCCTTAACCGGCGTCTTGGCCGTGAAGTCGAGGACGTAGGACCCCGTTCCGCCGACGCCCACGATAGCAAGCTTTCCCAGGTCCAGCTTTCTGGTGACCGCCGTGATCTCCGCCCGGCTTGAAGCCGTATCGCAGTAATTGAATACGCAGCCCTCGTCTTCCGGTTCGATGAGCGGGAAGGTTTGCGCCCTGGCGGTAGGGTCGATCTCGTGGGCCGGGCCTGACAGGATCGCGGCGTAGGTCACCATCTTTTCATAGTGATCCTGGTAGCCACTGTCCGGCTTGCTGGAAAACGAATGATGAACGGTCAGGTCTCGGTCGAGCTGCTTCACCTGACTCTGATGCCTGATCTTGCCGATCTCGGAGCCGTCGACGTTGCACGGGTAGTCGCCGGCGAAATAAATCACATGCGTCGCCGGCTTAATCGTAACGTTGTCAGCGAGACTCAGTTCCGAAACGAGAGTGCCGCGCACGACTTCCCTTCGGGAATTCACGTACGGCACACCCCGCATCACCAGATAGGCATTCTTCACCTGCATGTCGAAGCCTTCGTTCCGGAGTTTCTGGAGATCAGCGTTACGACTTATTAGTTGCTGTGACATTGAACACGGTACCGTTCTTGACCTTGACGTGCCCTCCCTCGGTTAGGGTGCCGTCGTGAGGCTTGCTCGCTGCCTTCCGGTATGTCACGGTGAACACCCAATCGGGACCGCTTGGCACCGGATTGAACGTCAGGGCTACGACCTCCATGAACGACAGGACGCGCTGCGTCACTTCTTTCTTGCGGCCGTTCACGATGATCGTGATCTGCTTGGCCGGGCCGCTGTGGAAGTGCTCGTCTTCGCGGAGATGGATTTCCTCGCCGCCCTCCCACACCGGCTGATCCTCGCGGTTGCCCTCGACTTCCCGGTACAGGTCACTCCCGGCGCCGACTTTTCCGAGCCGGTACAGAGCATCGCCCGTGGTCGGGCTCGGCGATTCGTACCGCTGCTGATCGATGTGAATCCGCACATTGTGCGGCTGTTGGACTTCCTGTTGTTGTTCAGACATTGCTAATTCTCCTTCACTGAGTTGCCGACATAGTTGCTCCTCATGGTTTTGCGCGGATTCGAGCCGCCGCGCGAACCGTGAGGTTCTGCGATTGGAACCTGTTGCGTATGATCTGGGCCATTTCGTCGTACACGCGCGCTTTTTTCTCCGGATCGGAAATTGTCACGACCAGGGAGAAGGGCTGCGGTTTGAAAGCTTCCTCGTCCTCGATGCCGTGGCGCGTCAGAAGACGAACCATGAGGCGCCACCGCAGGCCGCGTTCTCCGTTTTCACCAAGGTCACCGTGATATGTGCGAACTGGCGCCCACTTCCGGAGTTTTTCGACCTGGTAGGACTCGTAGAGGAGGCCAGGATTTTTGTGTTCGGGAGGCACCAGCCCAACGAACTTCGGCTTTGGCTTTATTTGTCCGGTCTCGCGGGACCGCTCCTGGCAGTAAACACCAAAGTGCGCGTCGATGTGGGCCTCGCAGTATTCAGTTCCCCACCGTGCGCCACGCGCCGGGGCGAAAGCGACCGTCATCCAGATTTCGCCGAAATACTTTCCATCTCGACGCAGAGAGGGCGGATACGGGAAGTCATCCCACTCAAGGTAGTATCCGGGACGCAACACATCGTCGAAGACGAGAGTAGACGTATGCGGAGTGCACTTCAGACAGTACGGCACCACAGTGGGCAAGCCGAAACCGAAGAAGTTCTCATCGCCATCAGGTACGCGGAGCGCGGTTCTCGGATCACGTGCGTGATGCGTCAGGAGGGCTCTCGCCATAACCGGCGACGGCGTCGGCGTGACTTGGTGGTAGATTTGCGCCAGCGTGCGGGACACAAGAGGAGTGGCGAAACTGGTGCCGAGGTTCTCCGCGGAGCCCATGCCGTTTACCGACCGAATTCCCGCAATGTGCGATGCATCTGTCGAGCACGATCCGCCATAATGCACGAGGTCGGGCTTGATCACATAATTGGGGCCGGCTCCATGACGGGAGAAAGCGGACGGATGATGCTCTTTTGGCCCGTTTTTCTTGTAGTCGACGTGAGAGACGGAACCCACGGTGATGCCGAGAACGCTATCCGCAGGCGTCGTGATCCGCCCAGCCTGCAACTGGCTTGCAGTCCTCGGGAAATCCAGGAGAGGCGGCGTATCGTAATTCCCGGCGCTAATAACAAACGAGACCTGGTATTTTTCTTGAAGGTTGTCCAGTTCTTCGGCGAGCTTTGAGAACTCGTCGAGCGAGCACACCGTATCGGTGCCAGCGACAGATTCCAGACCTTGTACCTGTTGGCGTGCTGCTGGAGTGCCGCTTCGAGCGACACAAGAAATTCTGTTTCCAGGAGCGGCAGTGTGTCTCCCTTTGCCGGGTCGTCGTTGGGTATGACCTGAAGATCGAAAACGCCGCAAGGGCTGTTATCCAGTCCGGGGATTGTCGGGTTGAGGTAGCCGCCCCAGCAGATGAGGCCCGCAACGAAGGTTCCGTGATCCGGGTTCCGGTATGCAGGCGCGACCTGGGAATCGCGGCCCACGACCCAACTCTCAAGGTCTGGAACCTGGCCCGCGATTCCACTATCCACGACCACAACCACCGGGAAATCCCCCGTGACCTGATCGCGGGTCGGCAGTGCCGGAAGCGGTTTGGCGTCGAACATCCGAGGGCGTATGGTTCTGATAAGTGGCATGGGTGCGATCGATCGCACACCGATCACGCGAGAAAGAGCCTCGACGTCGGCGACATCGCGGCATTCAATTTGATAAGTGAAACTGCCCGCGGAATATCCGTTTTGGCTGAACCGTACATCGCGGCTCTGACAGGTCTTTTCAAAATCCGCGATCACGTTCCGCTGCTCGGCTTCAGCCCCCATGCTGAAAAGCCGCACGCGCGTGATGAAGCCCTTCTTGCCGCGAGGGCTCCTGCGCAACAGGTCAGCAGGTTCCATTCCACTACGGCGGTACGCCGGCGTCACCGGTTCGATTGCATCGACGCAGGAGAGTTCTTTCGTTATCCGCTCGGAGTCGTTGTTGCTGATGATGTCGGCGAGACGATCTAGGCCCGCGGGCGTCGCCTTGACGAACAATTCCCCAAGACGTCCGGCTCCGATGATCGGACACGATTGATGTGAAAACAGGTTTTCCGGACGATGGCTTTTGGCCGCGGCTTTCGACAGCAACTTCACGCGAACAGGGGCGACCCCGGTTGCGCGCATCTGCGGGACGACGGCCGTCCGTATCGCCGACACTTGCGTGGACAACCTTGCGCGGTACTTCGCGTCCACGGGACGAAACGGCTTCGGCGGCATTCCACCGGTTTGAACCCGGCGTTCCGTGCCCTGCTTGGGCATGATCAGCTTGATCAGAAGGCGTTCTTGATGAGGCGGTCTGATTATTTCAGCCATCGCTCTTCACCTCTTTCGACCAGCGGTGTGCGGTCGCTTTTGAAACCCCGAAAAGATCGGCGACGGCAGCGTGGCTATACAGCTTCGCGTTTCTCTCGCGCAGCAGCGTAGAAACAACGTGTTCATCCTTGCCTCGCAGCAGCGCCAGGAATCGGCGGTCCTCTCCTTCGCCGATGCTCATGTTCTGCAGAACCTGGAAGGCATCCTTCAACTCCGGCGATTTGTCTGTCGTGAGCCGGCGCCGTTGCAGCCGGACACAGACTTCGCGGATGTCCGAGCCCGAAAACCCTTCCGAAAGATCGACGAGGAGCTCGATCTCGCGTTCTTCGATGTGCAGCGGAGGTAGGAATTCGGTCCACATCGTTTTTCGAAGTTCGGCCGAAGGAAAATCCAGCACCAGGCGATAACTGAACCTCCGCCAAATGGCTGAGTCGAGCAACTCGTGGTGATTTGTCGCGGCGATGATGATCGACTGGTTGCCCAGCGTGTCGAGGTTCTGAATAAAGCTGTTGACTACCCGCTTCAGCTCGCCAAGCTCCTGGCTGTCACCCCGCAGTTTTGCGATTGCATCAAACTCATCAAGAAAGAGAACGCAAGGCGTCTTCGCGGCAAAATCAAAAAGCGCGCGGATGTTTTTCGACGTACTCCCAAGAAACGAGGAGATGAGACCGTCGAGACGGGCAATATAAAGGTCCAGACTCAACTCACGCGCGATGTGTCGAACAAGTCGGCTCTTGCCCGTGCCAGGCGGGCCATATAAAAGGAAGCTCAGGGAAGCAGAAAGGCCGTGAACATCTGCCTGGGTATAGCTCTTCGCTATGCTCAGAAATTCGTTGACCGTGTCCCACTGCTCCTGCGGCAGGACGACCGGCGGCTCAGAAAGAGTCTTCCAGTTGATACGTTCTATGAGCGGGAACCGGCTTTCATCATCGACGGGAAGCGCGCGAGCGAACGCCGTGCCGGCAGGCCGGAGTTGGTGGTCGTTCTCTTCCAGCATCCTGCGCAATCGTCGGGCGGAGGCTTCGTCACCGGCCTTTTCCAAGTTGTCAGCCAGGAATGCCGTATAGTTGCGGACCTTGTCCACGTCAAGACGCAGGGCACCGTTTACGATACGAAACAGCTCGCTCATAAAACGTTTGTCGTCATTCATGAGACGATACTTACATGTAGAGAGACGATTGTCAAGAGACGCGTGACGCCGTTAACTTTCCGTGGCGGGAACTTCCCGACGATTCAATGACTTACCGTGCTCCGGACCCCTTCAGTGCGAGACGCCAGATTTTTGGGATACCGGCATGGCTCGCCAGAGAGTCACACTTCTCGCACACTGCTAGGACCGCAATGCAGAGATTCGTCAGTTGATTGGAAGAAAGAAGAGTGATCGGCCGTCAGACGCTTATACGTGATGCCCCTGCCGAAACTTGGCGTGCAGCGTCCCCACTGGAATTCGCGTCTCCTGTGAGATATGCTGCCAGCTTTTCCCCTCGATCACTAGGAAAATCAAAATCGAGATTTTAGATGTGTGTACGGGGAGCGCCAAGATTTTGGTGCAGTCAATGCGAGCTGTTAGTTTTTCCGGCCTCCGGGATCGCGTGTCTAACCCCATGAACATGAGGACTTGGCTCAGATGCTCTGTTGCGAAATCACCGAGGATCTCGCCTTGTTGAAGAACGCAGGGCTGCCCACCGCTGGCATTCCCACTGCCTTCGGCAAACATTGGGACTGGCCGCGCACGTTTTGAAAATCAAACTGCAGCTGGAGCCAGATGTCTGACAAACTTCATGGGCCGACCGTTTTTGTCCAGGGACGGGTTACGACCGAACTGCGATTGGATCGCAATCGCCCACGGCAGGCGCTTCGGTCGTTGTCGCTGTTTTGTGCCGAGATTTGCGAATACAGTTGCGGCTACCTGGGTCCAACGGCGTGGAGCAAACAATCCGAAATGTCGTACCGCATGCCGATAGCGTTTGGGGATGTGCTGCGACCAGCGGTCGATGAACTCCTCAATCGTGCACTGCACCACGACCCATCGATGCAGGCGCCTGTCCTTACACCAAAAGCGCACAAATCCGTCTTCGATCGCAAGAATACGCCACTGCGCGATGGGAGGACGCCTGACATAGCGCCCGGCATAACGCAGAAAGTGCTCTTTTCCGTGGAAGGTTTGCACATGCACGATCCACCCGCGCTTCTCTTCGTGCTGGAGCAGATCTTCAAGTTCGTCGCAACCCATTCCCAAGTCGAACTGGCCCGCGTCCAGTGCCCCGCGCAGAAGTGCAATCACTAGCCGCTGCCAGCTGCGCCAATGCAGAGATTCGTCAGTTGATTGGAAGAAAGAAGAGTGATCGGCCGTCAGACGCTTATACGTGATGCCCCTGCCGAAACTTGGCGTGCAGCGTCCCCACTGGAATTCGCGTCTCCTGTGAGATATGCTGCCAGCTTTTCCCCTCGATCACTAGGAAAATCAAAATCGAGATTTTAGATGTGTGTACGGGGAGCGCCAAGATTTTGGTGCAGTCAATGCGAGCTGTTAGTTTTTCCGGCCTCCGGGATCGCGTGTCTAACCCCATGAACATGAGGACTTGGCTCAGATGCTCTGTTGCGAAATCACCGAGGATCTCGCCTTGTTGAAGAACGCAGGGCTGCCCACCGCTGGCATTCCCACTGCCTTCGGCAAACATTGGGACTGGCCGCGCACGTTTTGAAAATCAAACTGCAGCTGGAGCCAGATGTCTGACAAACTTCATGGGCCGACCGTTTTTGTCCAGGGACGGGTTACGACCGAACTGCGATTGGATCGCAATCGCCCACGGCAGGCGCTTCGGTCGTTGTCGCTGTTTTGTGCCGAGATTTGCGAATACAGTTGCGGCTACCTGGGTCCAACGGCGTGGAGCAAACAATCCGAAATGTCGTACCGCATGCCGATAGCGTTTGGGGATGTGCTGCGACCAGCGGTCGATGAACTCCTCAATCGTGCACTGCACCACGACCCATCGATGCAGGCGCCTGTCCTTACACCAAAAGCGCACAAATCCGTCTTCGATCGCAAGAATACGCCACTGCGCGATGGGAGGACGCCTGACATAGCGCCCGGCATAACGCAGAAAGTGCTCTTTTCCGTGGAAGGTTTGCACATGCACGATCCACCCGCGCTTCTCTTCGTGCTGGAGCAGATCTTCAAGTTCGTCGCAACCCATTCCCAAGTCGAACTGGCCCGCGTCCAGTGCCCCGCGCAGAAGTGCAATCACTAGCCGCTGCCAGCTGCGCATTAGCTTGTCGCGAACGAAGAAGATCCGAAGCCGCCACCCCGAGTTAGACGTTTTCAGACCTCCGCCTGTGACCAGCGAGTGCACGTGGGAGTTAAACTGCAACTTCCCGGTGAAGGTGTGCAAGATCGGCATCACACCAACTTCAACGCCGTGGCGCACTCTGGCGTAACTTCCGATGACGTGGGCCGCGATCTCCGGTAGCTTGCGGCAAAGCCTCGGACTGCGGGCAAACAGGGGCCACAAGGTATTCGGCATAGTGAATGTTATGCCAAGATACGGTACCTCCGGCATGGCGCACCAGCGCTCGCGTTGCCACTGAATGGTGGCCCAATGACCGCAACTGGGACAGGCCGGTGACTTGCAAGTATTGTAAAACACCACTTCTTCGTTCTCCGAGGCAAAGACACGGCCCCCCAGCGCGGGCGTCTTGCATTGAAATGCCAGCCGGAATGCGCGGCGCGAGTCGGGGTCGTAATTATCATGATCCCAGTGGTCGCGCCCGAGGATCAGAATCTGCTGCAGTTTGCTAGGGCGGTGAACTTCGGAAAGTTTAGGCAAGGAAATTTAGCTCCTTCTGGGCGTCCAGCTTCGCAAGCAAGTCTTGTCCAAGAACCACCACCGTCCGCCTGCTTCGACTGGTGCGGATTGCAATAAAGCCTGGCCGGCGAGCTTCTTCGCGTTGCAACACTTGAATGATCTGCGCTGGGTCGAGGGATACGTCAGAATGCTCATCCGAGAACTCACGCACGAGCTTGCGCCGGAAGCGCTCCTCTTCATGGCGGGCAAACTCCTCTTTCTGCTGCAATTTGGGCAGTTTGCGCCATTGCCATGCCCGGTGGATTCGGAGAAGACCATTTTGCAAGCCGACGATGATATTTGGGTGAGAACTCTGCATGATTGCCTTGACCTTGCTTACATTGCCGGTCCCCGTGCCGGCGACCTTGGCGATCTCGTGACGGACATCTATACAGTCTGCCTCTGACAAATTTGTCGAACCCTTGTGTTTGCCCCCCGCACGCATGTTATCCAACGCTCTTTGCTGAAAATAGGGTTCTAATGTCAGCGCTAAACAAATTCGGACAAAGTCATTCCATCCGCGCTGGGGTTGATGATGGCTGATGATGAACTGTAGGGCCTCGTTCTCAGTGAGCGGATATTCGATGCAGTTGATCTCGTACCTACCGTCGAACACCGCTGACTGCCAGCGCCCAAATCCAGCGAGAATCATCCCGTTCGTCGTGATAAGAACCGGATCGCTAAGGGACAAGTTCGTCAGCCGGCCGGCGTCGCTGAGCTCGTCTATTACACCGGTCCAGCCAATTTCCTCCAGCGCGGGATGCAGCCGCAGTTGTTTTGGGGAACGAACAACCGGACGCCTTTCCAACCGACTCATCACGGTCGGATTGAAAGACTGCGGCGGGACTGCAGAGATAACCTCTCCGCCGCTCGCACATAGGTTGCCGTGATTCTCTTGAAGTTCCAGGTTCGTCTCCTCCCGTGATCCGCTCTAACGATTTGGCGAACGTCGGCGCGGATTAAAGTTGGACACAACTTGGACACAAAGATCGGGGTAATACGGCAGGTATTGGCAGGTTGCAGGCAGGGAAGCGCTGTAGTATCAACAACAACTTAGCTGTTGATCGTTTAGCTCATAACCCAAAGGTCGGTGGTTCAAATCCACCCCCCGCAACCAACTCCACTGTTTGGTTTCAATGGGTTGAGCCAATCCACTCGCTGCCCCAGTAACTCTATTCTTTGCTCAAGTTTTGCTCAAGTTCTCTCGGGAACGCTAATCTCGCGTGTTTCCGTGCCCCCTGCTCAGCCGTTCACGACTGCTGATCCCCGCTCAAAATCCAGATCGATCTTTCGCCGTCCAGCCTGAATTCCTGCCTCAATCGCGGACTCCTGCGTGGGGAATGTGTCGGGCAGGTAGAATTCAGTTTCCATGAACCCATCCGCAGCATGTTCCTCGACGGAGAACTCTGCCGAGAATCCCCCATCCTTTAGCTCGTGTGACCGTGCAACGATGACGTAGCCCTTGTACCCCAGCCTGCTCTTCATGAATGCAACCTCTTCGGCTTCAATTATTGCACTGCGGGTTGGGGCACTTTCCCGCGATGCCGTCCGCCTGTCGTCGCCCCGCCCCGCCGATCAGCGAGCCCATTCTGCCGAGCTTCGGCTGCGGTAGGCTGAAAGTTTCTGGCTTTCTACGGCAATAGCGAATAAAAGGCGAATATACTAAATTCATATTCGTAACCTCACGCAGCTTTGCGTGAGGTTCCACTCTCATCCACGCTGGGTCAATGTTGAGACATGGCGATCAGCAAATTCTCAGGCGGTGCAAACCCTGATTCCGCGAATTATCCCTATCCAATCGTTTGTAAAACCAGCTTTCGTTCCAGGCGGATTACTTTCCATTTGCCCGTCACTCGGAACTACTCTCAGACCAAGCTGTATCCCACGAGTTGATCTCACGCAATTCCGTGTATTACACTCGCCCGGCTTCACGATCGGAACGAAAGATGCGCATTCTATTTACGAGGGTCTTATTAGTCGCCTTTGCGGCTGCGGCTTTGGGCCAATCAGCACCCTCGAATAGGATGCCCTCCGATGCCAAATCGAGGCCCAGCGATCAAGCAGCGTCAAATCCCGCCACCGCGGCTGCCGACACTCCGATTCTGTCCCTGCCCTACACTCCCGGACTCGACACTGAATTCATGGATAGGAGCGTCGACCCCTGCGTGGATTCTTATCAGTAGAGTTGCGGCGGGTGGATGAAGAAGAATCCGATTCCCGCCGATCAGCCAACATTAATTTCCCTGCGGGCGTGTTGCAGCCCCCGCTCTTCGACCCGAAAATAGACGACGCACCCAACTGCGGCGACACTGGCGGAACCATCGGTCACGAGTTGACCCACGGCTTCGATGATCAAGGCCGCAGGTTCGATCCCCAAGGCAACGTGAAGGACTGGTGGACGACACAGGACAGCCAAAACTTCGAGGCCCGCGCGCAGTGCGTAGTGGACCAGTACGCGCAGTACGTCGTTGTGGACGACATAAAGATCAACAGCAAGCTAACCGAAGGGGAAGACATCGCCGATCTTGGAGGACTGATTCTCGCGTGGATGGCATGGAAGGACCAGACCAACAACATGCAGTTGGAAAACTGCGACGGACTCACTCCGGAACAGCGCTTCTTTGTCGGAAACGCGCAGTGGGCATGTGAGAACGACCGGCCGGAGGACTTACGGCTGAGCGCCATCACAAATCCGCATTCGCCCGGCAAATACCAGGTCAACGGGTTGGTGGTGAACATGCCAGAGTTTGCGAAGGCATTCTTCTGCAAGGCCGGTCAGCCAATGATGAAAGAAAACCGCTGTCGCATTTGGTGATGGACATTTCGAACTGACGAGTTGCCTGCGGAATTGAACGAAATGCTCAACTCGGCCACTTTTGCCGTGGTCACCAAGCGATTGCTCCCCTACCCGTAAGAGCCCAAGAAAGCGGTTCGCTCCAAGGTCCTTCGACTAAAACCGTAAGGTGAGCACGGCGGAAAACCGCCTTCGGGTGGCAGGAAGTATCCCCACCATCGCGGCGGGGCTCAACCGCTAGGCTTAGACATCCTGCAACTCGCAATGCGCAGTATTGGAGAGCCTGATGGGCGCAATAAGAAATATGAATTGGACTCGATTCACGCCTGCCTTTACTGTCCGTCTATCGTCTGACCCGATTCCAAGTCACGAGAGTTAATAAAGGATTAATTCTCCTCGTGCAATACGGTTTGGAGTCTTGGGTTTGGAGCGTCCCCGCGGCAAGAGGCCGTCATGTTCCAGAGCCTTTATGTACTCTTTATGAACTTTTTACGCGACCCTTACGGATTTTCGGATGTGATAGCGATTTAGCCACGACAAAAGCGTTTGTGCATTTAGTTAGAGTGGACACACTCATTGAATCAGCAGAACCGGACTTCGGACCGGAAAGGATGCGAACTTGAAAATTACAAGAACTCTAGTGCGTAAAGCCGTAGCGGTTTCAACTTTTCCTTCGATGCTTGTTTTGAGTCTCGCGGTCGGTCAGATTTCGCGGTGTTACGCCCAAGCTCAGGCGCAACCGGACGCTCAGCCGAAAATGGCCGCCGTACACGAACCGTTGCCCAGTGACACGGACACCACGAATAGCACGGCGCCTGCGGCCGCGCGCGATCCGGAGATATCTCCGGCAATCGCCAGGGAATTCGCGGCCATGAAAGCGGAGATCGAAGAGCTCAAAGCGGAACTGAAGAGCCGCACTTTGAGCGGGCCAATACTTGTAGCGGGACCAGCATCTGCCGCAGGCTCAATATCTGCCGCGACACCAGGGGCCAAAGTAGCAGATACCGTGTCGTCAAGCGCGACGGCTGACATGTCGCAAGAGGCGCGTACCGGCTTGCCCGAAAAGCCAAAGCCCAGTGAGCCTTTTGCCTTCGCCGATTGGAGCTGGATGAACGGTAGCCCCCACAACAAGGAAGCGGTGTGGGATTCGAAGTTCTTCACCCCGGAAATCAGACTTGACACTGACTACGTTAGCAGTATGAACCATCCCAAGGACGACTCGCTGGGCGGATCGACCGAGATCTTCCGCTCGAACGAAGTCCAAGTAGAACAGATCAGCTTCGGTGGTGACTTCCACTGGCAAAACGTCCGCGGCCGGATCTTCACTCTTGGCGGAATGTTTGGAGTCACGACGCCAAGGAACGACGGCAGCGTGGGACGCGGCCAATGGGACCTTCGTGGCGCGTACAAGTACTTTGGTGAAGCCTACGGCGGGTACCACTTCGAAGTGAATCACGGTCTCAACGTCGACGCGGGAATCTTCGTTTCCTACATCGGCCTCTTCAGCTACTGGAACTTCGATAACTGGGCCTATCAGCCTTCATATGTATCGTCCAACACACCCTGGTTTTTCAATGGTGTTCGGGTCCAGTGGTTTCCCACCGACAAACTGAAGATTGAGCCTTGGTTCATCAACGGATGGCAATCCTATGCCAGGTATGGCAACACGCCCGGCCTTGGCGGACAGATTCTATACCGCCCGAATCCGTGGGTCTCGTTCGTCTTTAACAACTACGGCCTGGGTGAAGATACGCTGGGCCTTAACGGCCACCGCTCACGCCTGCACACCGATGACAGCGTCGTACTCAAGTATTACGACCATCCGGAGAGGACTATGGACAAGATGGCGTTCTCGCTCACCGGCGACCTGGGATGTGAATCTGGTGGAGGAGTGGCTTGCTTGGGAAATAGGAGGGTCGAGACCCCAACAGGGCCCGCAATCAACTACAAGCAAGTCTTCGCGGGTTGGATGGCTTACAACCGCTGGTGGTTCAAGAAAGACGTGTACGCAATAACACTTGGTGGTGGTGTATTGGACAATCCAGGGCGCTATCTGACGCTGCTGCAACCGATCAATGGAGCGGATGCGGTCTCCGGATCGCCCTACTTCCCATCATTTCCCGGGGCAGTGTACAAGGCCTGGGACAATACCGCCAGCTTCTATTACATGCCCAAACAGTACGTTAGTTTCGTCTGGGAGTTCGGTTACCGCCACGCGAATGTGCCGTATTTTACGGGGCGAGGCGGGATAACTCCTCCGGGCGGCAACAATGGTTCTCCTGCCAATTACGTCTGCATGGACAATAGTTCGACCGGGTTTGGATGGGCGGTAAACCCCGCTAACCCCATCGACCCCAATGGAGCCAACCTCGGCAGCGCACAAGCGTACTGCAATGGGACTGGGGGGGGCAATACGACTGTTTCGCACGGTGGCCTCTGGACCCCAGACCTGAGAAAGGATGAACCGAGCATCAGGATGGCGATCATGGTCAAGTTCTAGTTCTAGCGCTGAATTCAGGCTTCCTCAAGGGAAGCCTGCTTCACGTGGTCAAACGATTTCAAACGGAGGTGAAATCATGTTTAGGCTCCGGCCGATTGTTGTCGCCATCATTGCAGCGGTGTTCTTAGCCGGAGTTATGGTAGTGAATGCCGCAGAGACCCAAGGCGAGAAATCGACGGTAGTTACTCCAACACCGGCGGCTGAACAAACTGAAAAAGAAAGGAAGCTTGCCATCGCAACCGATGCGGCTAAGCAACTTTTGCTCGTGATGGACACGGACAAGAGCGGCGAGGTCTCCAAGGAAGAATGGATGAAATTCATGGAAGCAGAGTTCGATAGGTTGGACACAGGCCATAAGGGACAGCTGGACGTTAAAGAATTAACCCAATCACGAGTGTGGGTGCGTCCATTTGTCCAAGTGACCTCGAAGGAATCGCGAGTTGCATGAGAAGGGCCCGTGCACTCGGACGCCCATCCAAAACGCTTATGCGCTCGATTAATAACTTTCATGGAAATCCTTATGGTTTGTTTATGCGCGCCGCCATACATTAACCGCGTGAAGCAGTTCAGGTAGCCCGACTGAGACGATGTCGTTAGCGTGTTTCGGTCGAATTCAGTTGCGATGAGTTTTTCTGGTGCGGAGACAACGATGTGCGCGAAACAAAAGAGGGGCAGCGTTCCGTGTCTGGTTCCGACACCGACACTGCTCCGCGGGCCCTCCCCTTGTACTGCCCAGCCATATACTGCCCAACGACGGCACGGCATTCAGTCCTATGGGACGCCGTTCCAGCAGGTTCCTTAGGCGCGCAACCAGAAGCGGACGTCGATTCCCATAGAGTGTGTTGTTGCGCGCATGTCGCCTGCCAAAAGTGGGAGACGCGCCCTCCGGAATCTCGGAAGGGCGGCGATTGTTTGCGGTGGCGAATATGGACTCACTTATGAAAAACAGAGGTTGGGAAATTGTTCTTGTTTTGCTTTCCATCCCCTTGCTGCTAGCTCTCGGGGGTTGCAGCAGAGCGGTTGATGCGGCAGCGGAAGCGCCGCCTCCTGCTAACGTCGTTCCGGATGTGGATCTCAACCTTTTCACTGTCGACCACCCGGAGCAATTCCCGCTGGTTGAAGCCACCGCGCATCCTACGACCTCCGAGTTAGTCGTTACGGGAACAGTCGCGCCCGATGTCTCTCGCAATGTCCCGGTCGTCTCGCTCGCGTCGGGGCGCGTCGTGGCCATTCACGCGCGACTCGGCGACACCGTGAAAAAAGGCCAGTTGCTGCTCACCATTCGAAGCGACGATGTGGCCGGCGGCTTCGACGCCTATCGCAAGGCCGTCGCCGATGAGCTTCTCGCGCGCAAGCAGTTAAATCGAGCCGTGGACCTGTATGCACACGGCGCCATTGCAGAGCAGGACCTCGAGGTTGCGCAAGACACAGCATCTGACGCCAAGGTAACCCTCGAGACCGCGACCGAGCATCTTCGGCTCCTGGGCAACGATCCCGACAAACCCATGGGGATCGTGGACATCGTTGCGCCCACCACGGGCGTGATCACCGATCAGGAAGTGACGAACGCAGCGACCGTGCAGGCCTACTCATCACCGAGTCCGTTCACGATTTCAGATGTCTCGACAGTGTGGATTGTCTGCGACGTGTACGAGAATGACATGGCCAATGTCCGGCTTGGGGACACAGCAGAGATCACCCTGAATGCGTATCCCGATCGCCCCTTCAAAGGAAGGGTCAGCAACATTGGCATGATTCTCGATCCGAATATTCGCACGGCCAAAGTTCGGATAGAAGTTCAGAATCCAGGAATCCTGCGGCTGGGCATGTTCGCAAAGGCCACCTTCCGCGGTCAAACCACAGAGATGCACACTGTAGTTCCAGCATCCGCCGTCCTGCACATGCACGACCGCGATTTTGTCTTCGTTCCCGCGCCCGACAAGAAGTTTCGCCGCGTGAGCGTGGTCAGTGGTGATGTCTTGCCGGACAACTCGAATCTACAGGAGATCAAATCCGGGCTTAAGCCAGGGCAGCAAGTAGTGACGAACGCCCTGGTCTTGGACCACGTGCTTGCTCAGTGATTAGCGAAAGAGAAGTGGGAAGGAAAATCGTAAACCGGAAATGATCCGCGCCCTCGTAGATTTTGCCCTGAACAACAAGTTTGTGGTGTTGGCGATTGCGACCTTATTGCTCGCTTGGGGCGTCATCTCGTTTCACAACCTGCCGGTGGAGGCCTATCCCGATATCGCCGACAACTACGTGACGGTTATTACGCAATGGCCGGGGCGTTCCGCGGAAGAGGTAGAGCAGCAAGTCACGATTCCCATTGAGATACAAATGGCCGGAATGCCGCACATGACCTTTCTGCGCTCCGAGTCCATTTTTGGCCTGTCGTTCGTGATCATGATCTTCGACGACAGTTCGGTGAACGATTGGAATCGTCAGAAGGTGCTCGAAAGGCTGACCCAGGTCAATCTCCCTCCTGGACAAAACCTGCAACCTCAAATCGGCACCGACTGGAGTACCACGGGTCAGATCTATTGGTACACGCTGAAAAGCACCAACCCCCGCTATGACCTGATGGAATTGAGGTCGCTCGAAGACTGGGTCCTGCTCAAGCAATTCAAATCCGTAACCGATGTGGTGGACGTTTCCGACTTCGGGGGCACGGTGCGTGAGTACCAGGTGCGGGTTGACCCGAACAAACTCGTCGCCTACGGATTGAGCATCGGGCAGGTCGAGCAGCAGTTGGCCAACAACAACATCAACGCCGGCGGCAGCTTTGTGGAAGAAGGCCTGCAGCAGATGAATGTGCGCGCGCTCGGGCTCTTCAGCACGGTGCAAGACATCGAGCAGACCGTCTTAAAAACCCAGACCGGCACCGCGCTTCGAGTGAAGGACATCGCGGATGTGGTCCAGGGCCCAAAGATCCGCCTGGGCCACATGGCCCGTGCCAACCACATGGAGGACGGGCGCATTATCGATGAGCCCGATGTAATTCAGGGCGCGGTGCTAATGCGCAAAAGCGCGGAAGAGCAGCCAACGCTCGATGCCATCCACCAGAAAGTCGAGCAGCTCAACCACGGCATTCTGCCTCCCGGCGTGAAGGTTGTTCCCATGCTGGATCGTAGCGATCTGCTGCACTTCACCACACACACGGTAATGCACAACCTTGCGGAAGGGATGATTCTGGTGACGATCGTCCTTTTTCTTTTTCTTGGCAATGCGCGGGCGGCCTTCATTGTCGCGCTTACCATTCCGTTCTCGTTGCTGTTTGCGTCCATATGGCTCGACTTGAGCAAGATCCCCGCAAATCTTCTCTCGCTCGGCGCGCTGGATTTCGGAATGGTCGTGGACGGCGCGGTGGTCATGGTCGAAAACATCGTTCGCCATTTGAGCCGACGGCAAAACGGTCATGGGTCTGGAACCAGCGCGACCGACTCTGGGTATGTTGCCGCTCCTACCAAGACAGTCGCGCAGTCGATCCGCGAGGCTTGCCATGAGGTGCAGCGGCCGGTCTTTTACGCGATCGCCATTATCATTACCGCCTATCTGCCGATCTTCACGCTGCAACGAGTGGAGGGCCGGTTGTTCCGGCCCATGGCCTTAACCGTTGCGTTCGCGCTGCTCGGCGCACTGACCTTCTCCATTCTGATCGCACCAGTCCTGGCCAGTGTGTTGTTTCGCGGTGGAGTTCGGGAGTGGCATAACCCGGTCATGGCTTACCTGACCGAGCACTATCGCAGGCGGGTGCGCTGGTGCATCGAGCATCGCGTATTTACGGTCGGCATTGGTTTGGTAGCCCTGGGGGTAAGCCTGTTCCTGTGGTTCAGCGGGGTGATTGGCTCGGAGTTCTTGCCTCATCTGGACGAAGGCGCCATCTGGGCGCGTGGCACCCTGGCGAACAGCACGAGTCTTACGGAAGGCGAGAGGTTCACAACCAGCGCCCGGTATGTGTTTGCGTCGTTCCCAGAAGTGAAAACCGTGGTATCGCAGGCGGGCCGGCCGGATGATGGAACCGACACTGGGGGATTCGGCAATACGGAATACTTCGTCGACCTAAAGCCGCACGACCAATGGCGACCGGTATTTCGTGAGAACAAGGAAGAACTGATCGCGGCCATGGACCGCGAGCTGGAAAAAAGATGCCCGGGGGCGATCTGGAATTTCTCGCAGCCGATCGAAGACAACGTCGGAGAAACCCTCACGGGCACCAAGGGTTCGCTGGCATTCAAGATTTTCGGGGACGACCTGAAGACTTTGGAGCAGAAGGGCGAAGAAGTCACCGAGGTCATGTCGCGCATCCCCGGTATGCATGACGTCAAGCTCTTGCGCGATTTCGGCCAACCTAACCTTGATATCACCATCGACCGCAAGCAGGCAGCGCGTTTTGGAATCAATGTCGCCGACATACAAGACGCCGTCCAGACGGCTGTGGGCGGGAACGCCGTGAGCCAGGTGCTCCAGGGTGAGGCGCGCTACGACGTTGTAGTGCGCTATCAGGAGCCCTATCGCAAGACCCAAGACGCCATCGCGAGGGTTCGGCTGCTTTCCCCCAGCGGAGAGCGGGTGTCGCTGGCGCAGTTGGCTACAGTCGAGGTCAAGGACGGCGCGTACGACATATTCCGGGAAGGCAACAGCCGCTACGTGGCAATTACCTTCAACGTAAGAGGCCGGGATCTGGGGACTACGGTCGAAGAGGCGATCAAGAAGATTGGTGAAAAAGTGAAGATGCCGCCGGGCTATACCCTCGGTTCGTCGGGCGAATATGAGAGCGAAAAGCGGGCGGAAGCACGTTTGCTGCTGATCGTGCCCCTGACCATTCTCGTGATCTACATCATCCTTTACACCATGTTCAAGTCGGCGAAGTGGGCGCTTCTCATCCTCACCAACGTGGCCATGGCTCGGATCGGTGGTCTCGTGGCTCTGTTGGTGACGGGCACGCACTTCAGCGTCTCTTCAGGCGTGGGTTTCCTGGCGCTGTTCGGCGTATCGGTGCAAACCGGAGTGATCATGCTCGAATACATCAACCAACTCCGTACGCGTGGTTACAGCATTCCCGACGCGGCCGTCGAAGGCGCCGTCCTCAGGCTTCGTCCCATCATGATGACCATGCTGGTGGCAACTCTGGGACTGCTGCCCGCTGCCCTTTCCCACGCCATCGGATCCGACTCGCAGCGGCCGTTCGCGATTGTGATCGTGGGCGGACTGATTTCCGATCTCGTCATGAGCATCGTCCTGATGCCGACTTTATATGTCTGGATTGCTCGCGACGGCGATAAGCTTCCGGAGCAGGAGGCGCCCCTTGAAGGTTAATCGAACGACTCCGAACGTTGGGAAACTCTACGGCGGCATGATCGGCGGCATAGTGCTTAGCTGCATTTTGGTCGCGCCTCTGGCCTTTGGCCAGGCCACCAACGGGCCCGTGAGGATCACGCTGGACGAGGCCGTACAGATGGCGCTGCAGCACAACCACAACCTGCTGGCAATGACGACCACGATTCAGCAGAGCCAAGCCGAGGAGATCACGCAAAACCTGCGCCCCAATCCCACGCTTTTTGCGGACTGGGAATATTTGCCTCTGGGCTCGCCTTCGCATCAAAACCAGAACCTATATGGAGGTGAGTCCACAAGCCAATATCTGCACGACAATACGGAAGGTGATATCGGCGTCAGCTACCTGATTGAACGTGGCGGAAAACGCCATGACCGCCTTCAGGCACAGAAAGACATAACCGCCCAGACGCGCTCGCTGGTGGCGGATAACGGGCGCGGTCTGACGTTTCAGGTTGCCACCCTATTTTTCAACGCCCAGCTTGCCGAATCGTGGCTGGAGTTGGCCGAGAAGGACGTAAAGAGCTTTCAGCAGACCGTGGAAATCAGCGAGCATCAATTCAAGGTTGGCGGCCTCAGCGAGAACGACTACCTGATGATTAAGCTGCAGTTGTTGCAATTCGAAAGCGACGTCGAACAGGCGCAGTTGGCCAGGGTCCAGTCGCTCTCGGACCTGCGGCAGGTCCTGGGATACGAATCCGTGTCTGCGGATTACGACGTTGTCAGCTCCTTCGAATATCGGCCCGTGAAGGCCAATCTCGACGACTTGCAGCTGAAAGCCTTGCAGAATCGCCCGGACCTGCGCGCAGCGCAGCAAGGCGTGACCGCTGCGAACAGCCAGCTGGAATTGCAAAAGGCGATTGGCCATCAAGACGTCACCGTCCAAGCCAACTACTCGCACGTCAACGGAATCAATGCCGCCACGTTGTACGGGAGCATTCCGCTGCCGATCTTTAATCGCAACCAGGGCGAAATCGCTCGGGCGCGCATCGTCATTACCCAGGCGCAGGAGCAGGAGAAAGCGACAAAAGGTCAGGCCCTCACCGATGTGTACGATGCCTATCAGGGTCTGCGAAGCAATGACAAGGTGGTGCTGCTGTATATTTCCACGTACCTGGATGTGGCCACGCGGTCGCGCGATATCAGCGAATACGCTTACCGGCACGGCGGCGCCAGCCTGCTCAATTTTCTTGACGCCGAACGCAGTTATCGAGCCACCCAGCTTGCCTACCGGCAAGCCCTGGCTTCATACTTGCTCGCTCTGGAGCAGCTTCGCGAAGCGGTCGGCGTAAGAGATCTGCCGTAACTTGTCATCTGCAGTCGGCGGTAACTTGGAAACAAGGCGGCGAGTCGGGCAACGATCGCCGAAGGAGCCCGGTCTGTGAACAAGCAAGAAGTGCGGCGCCGGATCGAGGAAGTCGGCATCATTCCGTCCATTCGTGTGTCTTCTACTGATGATGCGCTGTTCGCCGCCGAGGCGGTCTCGCGCGGTGGCATCCCGATCGTGGAAGTTACCTTGACCGTGCCTGAGGCGATCAAAGTGATCTCGCATGTGGTGCAACGTGTGCCGGAAATGATTGTCGGTGCGGGCAGTGTCTTGGACGCGGAAACGGCGCGCCGTTGTTTGGATGCCGGGGCGAAATTCCTGACCAGTGACGGCCTGGATCCCGAAACCGTGAAGTTTGCCGTGAAGGAAGATGTAGTCATCATTCCCGGGTCGCTTACTCCTACGGATGTCATCGCGGCGTGGAAACTCGGTCCTGACTTTGTCAAAATTGTTCCCTGCGCGCACGTCGGCAACGACAGCTACATTCGTTCTCTGAAGGCCATGTTCCCAAATGTTCCGTTGATCGCTGCTGGAGGCGTGAATCAGCGGACTGCGCTCGGCTTCCTCTTGGCGGGCGCGGTTGCTCTTGGAATTGGCGGAGAGTTGATCCCCAGGGAAGCGATTCGACGCCGACAACCAGATCGAATCGCCGAACTGGCGCGCCGGTTTAAGAACGCTGTCAGCAGCGCTCGCGGAGACTGACCTGGCTGCTACGCTTATTCTGCCCGAAGGCGGGCCTGCGGTCGTGGGCTCTCTTTCTGCTTGCGACCTGGTGTCTTAAGTCACTAAATAGCCGGAAACGCTCTTTTTCTTTATGACTTCTTTACGAATTCCTTACGCCCTTTTTATGGTGCCCCGAATTTAATCGAGTGGGCACGGAAGCCACTTCCGAGCGGACTTGAAATGGTTTAATTTTTGCTCACGTTGTGCGCGTTCGCTGAGGGCTTTTTGTTGTGGTTCCTGGTGGCGCTGATCCGGGAGAGCCGACGCCTCGCGCCACACACGGGGAAAGCTGATCGCACGCGACGCGGACCGGTGAGCCGAACTGGAGAATCGATCCCTATGATTCTGGAACGACTCGAGACGAATGCAGGAAAGGCAATTGAAAGCGCACGGTGCTGATGGTGCTGGGCGCATTGCTTTTCACGCTTCCCCTGCATGAGCAGCGGACGTGGACGCCGGATCTCCGCAGGGATGAGAACCGGCTGAACTTGGTCAAGTTTTGATGGTGACGAAAAGTTAAGTGCTTGCTTGATCGTCACTTGAAGGAGGAGGTATGCAAGACCTGATCTTTGTCGTGGTCACGATAGCGTTCTTCCTGCTATCGCTTGGTTATGTGGAATTCTGCGATCGAATGCGCTGAGGACAAATCGCCCGAGGGAAATCAATATGAATGCTGAATCGATCATCATGCTGATTATAAGTGCAGGGTTGATGGTCTACCTGCTCTATGCGTTGCTGAGGCCGGAGAAATTCTGAAATGACAACCAATGGCTGGATGCAGATCTTCATATTTCTGGCTCTGATTCTGGCGATCACCAAGCCGCTCGGCGTGTACATGGCAAAAGTGTTCAGCCGAGAGCGCACGTTTCTCGATCCCGTGGTTCGGCCGGTCGAGCGGTTGCTTTATCGCGTGACCGGAGTCGATGAAAAGCACGAGATGCGCTGGACCGAATACGCTTTCTCCATGCTGCTGTTCAGCGGCGCCTCCATGCTGCTGCTGTATCTGATCGAGCGGGTGCAGCAGTGGCTGCCTTGGAATCCGCAGAAGTTCGGGGCAGTCGCGCAGGCGCTCGCCTTTAACACCGCCGCGTCTTTCACCACCAATACCAATTGGCAGAACTATTCGGGCGAGTCCACCATGAGCTATCTCACGCAAATGGCTGGATTGGCCTACCACAACTTCGCCTCAGCGGCGGTGGGGATCGCGCTGGCAATTGCTTTCATTCGCGGCATCGACCGCAGAGAGAAAGATACCATCGGCAATTTCTGGGTCGACATGACCCGCTCCATCCTATGGGTGCTGCTGCCCGCCTGCATCGTTTATGCTCTGCTGCTGGTTTCGCAGGGAGTCGTGCAGAATTTCAAGCCCTATGACACCGCGAAGCTGATCGAAGTGCAACAGGTCCAGAAGACTGGAACCGACGGCAAGCCAATGGTCGGGCCGGACGGCAAAGCGGTGATGGACACTGTGACCGACCAGACCATCGCGCAAGGGCCGGTTGCTTCTCAGGAAGCGATCAAGATGCTGGGCACGAACGGCGGCGGATTCTTCAATGCCAACAGCTCCCACCCCTTCGAGAATCCCACACCACTCAGTAACTTACTGCAGATGTTTTCCATCTTCGCGATCCCGGCAGGTCTTACTTACACGCTGGGCCGAATGACGGGGTTGCAGCGTCACGGCTGGGCGGTCTGGGCGGCGATGGCGTTCCTGTTCCTGTGCGGGGTTACGACGGCTTACTGGGCCGAGGCCCGAGGCAATCCTCTGCTGCACGGAGTTGAGCAACAGGCCACCGCAATGCAACCGGGCGGCAACATGGAAGGCAAGGAAGTACGTTTTGGCATCGCCAATTCTGCACTGTTCGCCACCGTCACCACTGACGCGAGTTGTGGCGCCATCAACGGCGTGCATGATTCCTACACTCCGTTGGGCGGAATGGTGCCGCTGGTCAACATTATGCTCAGCGAAACCGTTTTCGGCGGAGTGGGTGCGGGCCTGTACGGCATCCTGATCTACGTGGTGCTGTCGGTGTTCATTGCCGGACTCATGGTGGGGCGAACGCCAGAGTATCTGGGCAAGAAGATTGAAGCCTACGACGTGAAGATGGCGATGCTGGTCACGCTGGTTTTCCCGCTGATCATTTTGGTGCTCACGGGCATTTCATCGGTCAAGGGATTCGGCACCTCGAGCATCACGAATGCGGGTCCACACGGCCTGACCCAGATCCTTTATGCGTTCACGTCCATGGCCGGGAACAACGGTTCCGCGTTCGCCGGCTTGAACGGCAACACGCTCTGGTACAACACCGCGGGCGCGATGACGATGCTGGTGGGGCGATTCTTTATGATCATTCCCGTGCTGGCGATTGCCGGCAACCTGGCGAAGAAAAAAGCGGTGCCCGCTTCGGCGGGTACGTTCCCGGTAACCACGCCCCTGTTTTCCCTTCTGCTGGTTTCGGTGATTGTGATCGTCGGAGCGTTGACATTTTTCCCGGCTCTTAGCCTGGGACCCATACTTGAACACCTGCTGATGATGGCAGGGAAAACTTTCTGAGGCTGAACTTCCTGACCCAAGATTTTCTGAGGTAAGACATGGCAGAAAAGAAAAGCAAGAGTTTGTGGGACGCAAAAATCATCCGGCGGGCGCTGGTCGATGCTGTGGTCAAACTCGATCCCCGCACCATGATGAAGAATCCGGTCATGTTCGTGGTCGAGGTTGGCAGCGTGGTGACAACCGTGCTGTTATTCGGCGGAAAACAGAGCTTCGCATTCAATCTCCAGATCACGCTCTGGCTTTGGTTCACGGTGCTGTTTGCGAATTTCGCGGAAGCCATGGCGGAGGGGCGCGGCAAAGCGCAAGCGGACACGCTGCGCAAAGCCCGATCTGAAACCGAAGCCCGGCGCTTGCGGGCGGACGGCACGATAGAAACGGTGCCGAGTGCGAACCTGCGTTCGGGGGATGTCGTGATGGTGGCCGCGAACGAATTCGTCCCGGGCGATGGCGAAATCATCGAAGGCGTTGCCTCGGTGGACGAGTCCGCGATTACGGGCGAATCCGCGCCCGTGATCCGCGAAGCCGGAGGAGACCGGTCGGCGGTCACCGGCGGCACGCGCGTGCTTTCCGATGTGATTAAAGTCCGCATCACTTCGAACCCGGGAGAAACCTTCCTCGACAGAATGATCGCGTTGGTCGAGGGGGCGGAGCGGCAGAAGACTCCGAACGAGATCGCGCTCAACATTCTGCTGGCGGGCCTGACCATTATTTTCCTGCTGGCGGTGGTTACGCTGCAGCCTTTCGCGATTTACTCGGGATCGCCGCAGACGGTATTCGTGCTCGTCTCTCTGCTGGTCTGCCTGATTCCGACTACGATCGGCGGTTTGCTTTCTGCCATCGGCATTGCCGGCATGGACCGCCTGGTGCAGCATAATGTGCTGGCGATGTCCGGGCGCGCCGTAGAAGCGGCTGGGGACGTGAACACCTTGCTGCTCGACAAAACGGGAACGATCACGCTCGGCAACCGCCAGGCAGCGGAGTTCATTCCGGCGCCGGGAATCACCACCGCCGAAATGGCCGATGCCGCGCAACTCTCTTCGCTTGCTGACGAGACGCCCGAAGGCCGGTCGATTGTGGTGCTGGCGAAAGAGAAGTACAACCTGCGCGGCCGTGAACTGGCTTCGCACGAAGCCGTGTTCGTCCCTTTCACTGCGCAAACCCGCATGTCGGGCGTAAATCTGGACGGCCGCGAGATTCGCAAAGGAGCGGTCGATGCCATCATCAAGTATCTGCGACAGTTCGACACCTCGCTGCCGCGCGAGATTCAGGCGAGCGTGGAACAGATCTCGCGCTCGGGGGGAACTCCGCTGGTGGTCGCGGAGAATCAGCGGGCGCTGGGCGTGATCTACCTGAAGGACATCGTCAAGGGCGGGATGCGCGAGCGATTCAATCAACTGCGCGCCATGGGGATCAAAACGATCATGATCACGGGCGACAACCCACTGACGGCGGCGGCGATCGCGCGCGAGGCGGGCGTAGACGATTTTCTGGCGGAGGCGACTCCGAAAGACAAGATGGATTTGATTCGCCGCGAACAGGGCGAAGGAAAGCTCGTCGCCATGACCGGCGACGGCACCAACGACGCTCCGGCATTGGCTCAGGCCGATGTGGGCGTGGCCATGAACACCGGCACGCAAGCCGCGAAAGAGGCTGGGAACATGGTGGACCTCGATTCGAATCCGACCAAGCTCATCGAGGTAGTGGCGATCGGCAAACAGTTGCTGATGACGCGCGGAGCGCTCACCACGTTCTCGATTGCGAACGACGTGGCCAAGTATTTCGCGATCATCCCGGCAATGTTTGCCGGAACCTTTCCCGTGCTGAATGCGCTAAACATCATGCGGCTGCAGACGCCGCAGTCGGCAATACTTTCTGCCGTTATTTTTAACGCGCTCATCATCGTTGCCCTGATTCCGCTGGCGCTGCGCGGGGTCGCGTACAAGCCGATGAGCGCCGAATCTCTGCTGCGGCAAAATCTGCTGGTGTATGGATTTGGCGGCTTGGTGGTCCCGTTCATCGGCATCAAGCTGATTGACATGCTCATCACCGGCATCAAGCTGGCTTAGGAAATAGCTGGCATCGAGAAGAACATATGAAGAAAAATCTGATTACAGCGGTACTCATGACGATCGCGACGACGGTGCTATTGGGAATTCTGTATCCCCTGCTGGTGACCGGACTGGCGCAGCTGATCTTCCCCAAGCAGGCCAACGGCGAGCTGATCCACGGGAAGGACGGAGTGGTAATTGGTTCGCGGCTGATCGGGCAGCCATTTTCGGGGCCGGGCTACTTTCATTCGCGGCCATCCGCCGCGGGCGCTGCAGGCTACGATGCCAGCGCCTCCGGCGGCTCGAACCTGGGCCCGACCAACGCGCAGTTGATTACTCGCATCAATGGAGACGTTGCCAAGCTGCAAGCCGAGAATCCCGGTGTTCCCATTCCTGCCGATCTGGTGACGACATCGGCTTCAGGACTCGATCCCGATATCTCGCCAGCGGCGGCGGAGTTCCAGATTCGGCGCGTGGCTTCGGAACGCAAGATTCCGGAAGCTGATGTCGCGCGCCTGGTTCAACAGAACTCGGAGAACCGGCAATGGGGTTTTCTGGGCGAGCCGAGCGTGAACGTGCTCGAACTGAACCTTGCGCTCGATGCCCGCTACGGGCGACTTCACTAGCAGTCCGTTTTAAAGTCGGGTCCGAAGAGATGCACGAGCGACACCTTTGAGGAATTCATCCCTCGCTTCGCTCGGGATGACAACAGTCCAGCAAATTGAGAGTTGCAAAGCGGGGAAGACCAAGGCGACAGCCCAATAGAGAATATTTTCTGAGCGTGTAAGGACGCCTCGGTCGCTTCTGAGTAGGGCTGGTGGATTTCTACAGTGCACTTCATGACGTGTTGTTTGTGGCCATTGTCACCGCCATGGTGGAGCCCTTGGGCGGCTACATGGAGCGGGTCTTTTCCAGGCAGCGGACCTTTCTTGATCGCTTATGCCCTCCAGTTGAGCGGCTTGTCTATCGCATTACTGCGGTTGATCCTGATGTCGAGATGACCGGCAAGGAGTACGCGACGTGTTTCGTGCTCTTTAGCCTTGCCGGCACGGTCCTGTTGTATGCCATTCTCAGAGACGCGCTCGAAGCGCTGCCCCGGCCCGCGACGGCGAGCAGCAACACGTCCGCATAGCTCCCGCTCTTCGACGCCGTCCAGCGTCGCTCGGCTGATTTCCAAAGCCAATATCTCTTTCCAGAATCATGCTCTGCCGATGCAGCGGCGTGTGATTGCAATACTTGCTGATGACCGTGTCGATAACGATGCGATCACTCGCCAAGCTCTTCTCGATGATCCGTGGTGGCATTGGTGCCGCGACCACTCCGAGTTCCTCAAACCTCCGGCAAGCCCGTTTCTCTCGTTTCGTGACCAGCACGAAGTACTTCGCTGGCTCTACATCCAACTGGGAACTCTCCTCGTAGCCGATCACCACGGTTTCTTTGCCGCAGCGTTTGCATACGCGGTGATCCGGCGCGCAAGGCAGAATCCGCTCTGCGCGAGGAAGATTCGGAGCCATATAGACGTTAGATTTTCCCAGTGCCACAGGCAAAACACTGGTGTCCGGTAGGTCGTATCCACCCCCCGCAACCAACCTTTTCAGTCAGTTGCAAGCCTTTTCGGTTACAAGCCCCGCTCACTTTGCGCTCACACTGCCAACAACTGCCCAACAACCCTGCCCATGCGCGGCTCGTTTCTGCTCGCTCACAGCCTGAGTGTACAGGTTGAGCGTGGTGCCGATGTTCGAGTGCCGAAGCAGTTCGCTCTGGACTTTCACATCCGTACCGTTCGCTCGAAGCAATGTGCTGTAGCTGTGCCGGAACGTGTGCCAGCCTACCCGCTTCGTGATGCCTGCTCGCACTACCGCAGGCTTCACAAAGGCTTGCAGAGCCGAGTCCGACCAGTAGGGTTCAGCCCCTCGCTTGTACGGTGAGGCGAACACCCAGTCCGAACCAGCCGCGTAAGCGTCCGCTCACGATGCTCACGCAAAACTGTGAGCAGTTCGGGAGCTAACGGGATGGGTTTTCTCCGGGCCAACGTCTTCGGGTTCCCAACGTGGCAGTGAACTACGCCGCGTTGCACGCTGAGGACTGCCGCGTCCCAGTCGATGTCTGCCTCGGGTCAAGTGGGGAACTTGACCGCTGTGCTACTTTTCAGGCTGCGCTGCTTTATCGCCGTACTCGGCATCTAGCTGAGCGCGGATCGCTTCATCCTCCGGTGAGTCGGCTACCCCCTTCCTGTATTCCTTTTTCTTCAGCGCGTGTGATGTCGAGCAACTGCTGCTTCGAGTCCCACAGCGAGCGTCTGCACAGCGCCGCCTTTGCCTACGTGGGCTTTGAAGACGTACTCGCTCTTCGTTTGCGCTGGAACGTTCTTCGGCAAGACGCCGATCTTGGTCATCTGTTCGGCAAAGTCGATTTCCAATTGCTGAAGCGCCTTCAGTAGTCTGGGGCGCTTTCGTTTGTGTGTTCTTGCCAACGCAGTCTACAACTCGCTGGGCGCAGGGGTGCCGCCCACAGTCCAAGCAGCAGGTCGGCTTCGGAAAGGAAGATCAGGACTCGGCTTCCGCGTTGGCAACCGCGAAGAATGCGTCTTGCTGTCGGTGTGCATAGCGCAGACTCGGTATTCTTGACCGTGATCATCCACTTCCAAGTAGTCGGCCACTTGTTCACAGCCCTTGCGATCACACAACACGGTCGCGTTTAGCGGATGGTGAAGCTGGAAGAACTCCATGCTTAATTTTACGGTGACCAGATTTGCGGCACAAGCGTTCAGATCGGCGGATGCGGTGCTATCCGGTGAGCAGTCGGATCAACCATGTCACGAACGACGACGAAGGGTGCTCCGCGTCCGCGGAACTCGCGCAGATTCAGAATCCTCTCTTTTCGTAGTGGGACTGTGGAGCTACCGTGCTCATTTTGATTCTCTTTGATACAAGCTCTGACATGTGCCTGCAACTCTTCCAGTGGAACAACGCCCTCTTTGGCGGCTCGGATAACTACCTGTTGGCCGACAATCGAGGAACTGACCCGCATCGCTCTACCGTAGGGCTTTTCATTAATCAGTAGATGATCCGTTCGGTGTGGATGCCTTTTCCGATTCGTTGAATCGCAATGTAATTGGGCACATTCAGAGGCAATTTGCGATGTTCGCCGAAGCATTTTGCATCATTGGTCCGGTCTCTACTTAACGACCGCAGGGGTCGTCACCAGAGGCAGTTCAATGAAGCTTGCCTGGCCGGGCGCGTGATAAACACGCTGTGCAGCCTTGCGGTAATCCTCCTGCTTGGCCCAGAAAATGTTGGAAACAAAAGTTTGGGGATTTCGGTCGTACAGCGGGAACCAACTCGACTGGATCTGCACCATGATGCAGTGCTCCGGCAAAAAGACGTGGTTCGCGGTCGGCAGGTTGAAGCGGTAGAGTAGGGGCTTGTCGGGCGCGATGGGTTTCGGCGTCTCCGGACTCTCGCGATAACGGCCCCGGAAAATGTCGGCCGAGATCATCAGCTGATAGCCACCCATCTCGGGCTGTCCGGCTACCTCATCGGGATACACGTCGATTAGCTTGACCACCCAGTCGGAGTCAGTGCCGCTGGTGGAGGCGACCAGATTAGCAACCGGTTGCCCGCTGATCTTCACCGGCGCACTCAAAACGTCAGACACGAACACCACGACATCCGGGCGACCGGATGCTTCACGTTGGTCGTCCACGAGCCACCGCCGCCAGGTCTCGCCTCCATCGGAGTCGGTCACATGAACCGGGCGTGACACGAAAGGCACAGGTTTGGCGGGGTCAGAGACATATTCGTCGAATACCGTGTCGCCAGGCTTCGGTGCAGTGAAGCTTAGCTTTAGGCCGGCGTTCAGGTACAGCGACGTTGGCCGAACCGCACAGCCACTGGCGCAGCCGGCTGGCCAAGCGGACAATCGCAGCCAGGTGTTTGTTCCGGTTTGAAACGCAGAGACGGGCGGGACGTCGGCCTTGGGCGCGCCGTCCTTGAGATATTGGTCCAGAAACGGCCGCAGGATGTTCTGACGGAAGTAGAGTGCTGTATCGCTGTTGAATTTCAAGGGACCGAGCGTGCTGCCATCCCCGATCTCTTGAGCGTGATGCCAAGGGCCCATGACCAGGAATACCTTGCTGTTATCTGTGTCCTTGGGCTTGATCGCCTTGTAGACCGCGATATCGCCGTAGATGTCTTCCTGGTCCCAGAGGCTGTGGACCAGCATTACCGGCACTTTCAGTGGTTGGGCGGCCAGCACGCGGTCCATCGCCTGGTCACTCCAGAACGCGTCGTAGCTGGGATGATCGAGAAGCTTTCGCCAGAAGCCGACTTGTTCGAGTCCGTAGCGACGCCCGAGTTCGCCCGCCGACACGGCTTCCATGAACATGTCATAGTCGTCAAAGTGGCTGGTCCACCACTTGACATCATTGTTCCGTGTCGCCTCCTGTTCATAGATGTACGCCATATTCTGCTGGCGAAAAGCACCGTAATGGAACCAGTCATCGCCCATCCAGCCGTCTACCATGGGATTCATGGGCACCGCAACTTTGAGCGCGGGGTGGGGATTGACGAGCGCCATCAGCGGCAAGAAACCGTCGTAGGAAATGCCGAGGATACCGACCTTACCATTGCTCTCGGGGACGTTCTTGACGAGCCAGTCAATGGTGTCGTACGTATCGGTGGCGTGATCGACCGGCGTCGGGTTCTGCGGCCCGTGCAGCGGCCGATTCATCACGTAGTCGCCTTCCGAGCCGTATTTACCGCGCACGTCCTGAACAACACGAATGTAGCCGCCTCCGGCGATCACGTCGGTCGCGTTGTCATAACCCTGCAGGATGGGACCGAGATGCGAACTCTCGGCATGGCTGGTGAGTGCACTGGCGTCGTAGGGCGTGCGCGTCAGAAGGATGGGCGCGCCCTTCGCTCCCTTTGGCACGATAATGATCGTGTGCAACTTCACGTCATCCCGCATGGGAATCATCACATCTCGCTTGACATACTCAAAGCTGTCGGTGACGGGCACAAATTTGGCCGGCGTTTCGGTCGGCAAGGCCGGGTACGTAGTCGGAGTTGGGGCATTCTGCGCCGGCAAGGTTGCGAAGAAGAGCAGGCTGAAAGCAAGAAGGAGAATGACCATCCTCGCGCGCAGAAGAATCGCGGCCTTTGCCGGAGCGAAACTGGCAAGTCCAAGAATGATGGCGTCGCTCAGAGGAAACGCCTTCGCCTTCAGGTGGACGCTTGCTCCCGCATACTGCTTCGCCGGATTTCGGTTTGCATTATTCTCTTGAGGCATTCGTGTCGGGTTAATGTGCTTTTCTCCGTTAATTCTTTAGTTGGTGCAAACACCCGTGTGCGCGTTTCAGAAGGACAGCTTCAGTGTGAACTCGAGCGCACGCGGCGAACCGAGAGCAAAGACGCCTGTTCCTAAGCCCAAGCGGTTCGTGGCGGGCTGCTCGCCGGGGGTGCCGTTGATCGAGCCGGAGGCTCCGCTCAACACGCCGCTCAGCGGACTTGAGGGGCCGTCAAAGTTGGCGAAGTTCATTACGTTGTAAAAAGAAATCCCCGGCTCCAGCTTGACGCTCTCTCTGATTTTGTATTCCCAGCTAAGGCTCAAATCCATGGCGTGGAGCCAGCCCATGTTAGCCTCATTCGTCGGCGCCAGCGGGACCGGTTGTTGTACGCCTCCGAGCGCAACTAGCTGAGGCAGGGTGAATAGATTATTAGCGATCAGGGTTTGGCCAGCGGGCGTGGGTACGCCGGCAGCGATGGTGTTGTTGTAATTATTGATTGCCTTGTTGATGTTGCCGGCGTTGATGCTGCGGCCAAAAGAACCGATGCCGGTTCCCGGCAGAACATCCCCATAGCCGCCGTTGGAGGCGAAGCTGCCATCGCCCGTTCCGTCGCCGGTAACGTCGGTGACAAAAATCCCACCCGGATTGCCAGTGGGATTGAGCGTTGGAGTGACTGGCAGCGGGCTGTAAAAGTGGCCAATCAAGCCCAGGCGGAACTTAAAGGGCAAATCCATCGACCCGCCAAACGAAAGCTGATGCTTGCGATCCAGTCCGTTAGGGCCGAGGTAATGCAGTGGGTTATTGAAGTCAGTAGCAATGTTGACGAAATCGCTGTCCGATACTAAAGCGACATATCTCGACAACGAATAGGAGACTTGCACATTCATGGTGCGAATGTAGCGGGTGGGATTCTGGAGGTCCTGTTTGAGGGTAACCTGCAATCCGTTGTATTCAGAGCGGCCACTGGGAAACAGCATCTGATTGGCGCCGACGTTTTGATTGATGCCCGGGAACGCAGCGGCGGGCTCTCCCGCGAGTGCGCACGGGATTCCACCGCAGAGAGAGTAGCCCGAGTCGAGGCCATTGGAAGCATAGCTGCTGATGGTGGCACCGGCGTTGATTGCGCATTGGATGCCGCCTGTTCCAGTCGGACAATTGAAGCTGGCATTGGTCGCGTTGATGGCCGCGACGGCATTCGCCATATTGAAGTAACGCGCATCGCCGACGTGATTGGTGTCAATCCCCAACAGCGTATGGGTCTCGATGTTGCGGAGGTAATCCGCCGAGACCACCATTCCCTTGCGAATCTCTTGCTGGATGCCGAAGTTCATCTGCACCGAACGCGGACTGACGTAGTTCGGGGCGAGCAGAGCCGTGCCGTTGATGTCGCTCCCGTCCGCAAGTGAAGTGCCGATATATTCCGGATTGGGGGCGGCCGGTCCGACCGAAGCCGTGGCCTGCTGATATTGTTGCTGGAGAGCAAGAATTGCTGGGGCCGCCTGTCCGATAGTCTCTCCGCAAAAGCCTGGCGTGACGCTGGTGCCGCCGTTTGGACCCGGCAGTGTGAGTGCGCTGGGGCTGCCTTGTGAGCAGACCGTTGGGGTGGCCAGAAACAGTCCATTCGTCAGGCGCGCCGGCCGGTCATACTGGATATTGTTCCAGATCGAGTTCTCGTAGAAGAGTCCAATGCCGCCGCGGAGCACAGTTTTCCCGTTGTGCTTCGGATCAAAGGCGATCCCGATCTGCGGAGCGAAGTTTTTGTTGGGCTGCCTTACGGGGCCGTTTAGATTCGCCCCGAAGGGAAAATTCGCAATCGCGCCCAGATCGCTGTCCGAGCGCCCGGTATCGCGCACGTAACGCAGGCCGTAGGTCAAGGTCAGATTCGGCTTGATCTTCCAGGAGTCGCCGAAATAGAAAGACAGCCGATTGTCGGGACCGGAGCCGCCGGCAGGAAGCCCGAAGGCTGGAATCTCCGAATCGGAGCCTTGTCCGTTGCCTAACTGCACCGTGTTCGCTGGATAATTGAGCGGATTGGCAGCGCCGCCGGGTAGCGACAGGCACAGTGCGTTGCAATCGCTGATACCGGCGGAAACGGCCGGTGCCAGCGCCAAGAAGCTGGCAAAGCCGCCGCCAAAAAGGTGATTAATCCCGCCGCCGTAGCGCAGGATGTGGGCCCCGACCGCCTTGCTGCCGTCATACTTGAACTGGTGGTCGGATTGGTAAGTTTGCTGGGGCGCCAGGTAGTTCGGTCCGGAGCAGAATGCGTCCGCGCCCGCGGTAAAGCAATCGGGGTCGCTGCCAATGGCAAGTTCGATGCCGGGCAAGGGGTCGATGATCGATCCCGTAACCGCACTGGTAATGGCGTTGCGGAACTTCGTGTACCCGAAACGAATACTGTGGGTAAAGCCGCCGGTGAGAAAGTCGAGCCCCACCGCCTGTACAGGGGTGTGGTTCACGTTGAGGAAGGGCTGAAAGGAGTTGCTAACGCTCGCATTCACGCCATGATTTTGGTCGTAGGAAAAACGGTAGAAGAGCTTGTAATTTTGGCTGATCTGCCAATCGAGCCGTCCCAACGCTTCGGCCTCATGGAAGGGGGAAGCGTAGCTTCCGGTATAGGCCGCGATGTTAAAAGGGGCGGCGGATAGAACAGGATCCAGCAGGTCTTGTTTGGTGCGTTCCGCATCGAGAAAGAAGAACACCTTGTTCTTGACAATCGCTCCACCGAAGTTGCCGCCGAATTGGTTGCGCTGAAAGTAGTTGTCACTTCCGCCGGGCAGGTTCGCGTTGAAGGTGTGATCGCGGAAATCGTAGTAGCCTTCGCCGTGCCACGAGTTGGTCCCCGACCTCGTGGTCACGCTGACCGAACCGGACGAGGTCAATTCGGTGGAGAGATCGAGCGACGACTGCTGGATCTGAAATTCCTGGATGGCGCCCTCGGGAATGTTTTGCGTGGTCGTACCCACGGTTTCGTCACTGATATCGATGCCATCCACCTCGATGCGGGCGGTGCGTCCGAAACGGCCGCCAAAAGATACCGACGAGAACCCATTCTTGGTGGGATCGAAGGCTCCTCCGTCTTGAATCTGGACGCCGGGCTCAAGCTGCGCGAGATCGAGGAAGTTGCGGCCGTTGATCGGCAGCTTCTCAATCTGCTGCGTGGTCAGCACGCCCTGGATCGTTGCCTGCTCGGTGTTGACGGCAACGGCGGAACCCAGCACCTCGACCACTTGGTCCGTCTGCCCCACCTGCAGCTTGGCATCACCCGACGCGGTCACTCCCACTTCCACGGTCACAGGGATCTCAGTCGTCTTGAAGCCCGAGGCCTCGATTCGGATCGTGTAATCCCCGGGTGTGAGCGCTCCCGAAGTGTAGGCGCCGGCCGAGGTCGTGGTTACGGTGATCAAGTGCCCGGTGGATTTGTTATTAATTGTGACCTTCGCACCGCTCAAGACCGCGCCACTGGGGTCGGTGACCGTGCCTCGGATACTGCCGGTTGAGGCTGTCGTTTGCGCTGACAGGCTGATGTGGAAAGCGAGCAGAATTAGCAGGGGTGCAAGAATGAAGGCTGTTGTTTTCGCGGTACGCCGCAGAATGATCCAGACACCACTTGACATCATCCCATCCCCTTTCAGTTGATCTCGTTGGAGATATCAACCGGAAACTCCCTTTTGACTTCAATCGGAATCTCCTTTTTGACTTCAAGAACGCAAGCGATCATACGCCCGTCTCGCCGTACGGTGAAAGGTTTTCATCTGAAGTGCAACGAACCGATATGCGATCCGCACCCCTCACAGCCGAAATTGCGACGCCATAGAGTTGAGTCATGACCACGGACGAACGGCTCCGCACATATCGCAGACATAGGCGTTCAAAATGTTCCCACGCGAGGTCGTTCAGCGGGAGTACCTGGGCGCGGTCTGGGTAGGGGAACGGTGGGAGGAACATCGATGACTGGAGTCTCCAGCCAAGTCGGTACGCCCTCCACCTCTTGCAAGCTGTCATCATCCATCAGAACGGCTCCCAAACTGCTGCTACTAATGTACTGTGTTTCCCCGATCAGGGGGAGTGAATGAGGTAGTAGGCTACATCGATTCCGTTTAGCGCCGGTGGAAGTGTCTCGGCTTGCAACGCATCCGTCTCGACGAACTTGATTTGCGGGCAGTGAAGTTGGGGGCCCCGCGCGGCATTACGGACCATACAGGTGACGTCGTGACCCACTGCCGAGAGTTTTTCCGCCAGTTGCCGGCCGATGTAGCCGGACGCACCAGTAACCAGGACCTTCATGCTGTGCCTTTATTCAGCCGCCAGATTCCAAAGTTTAGGTAGGAAGCATATAGGACCCAGGCGCCGTAGGGTGTCATCAGCCAAAATGCTAGGCGTGAGAATCCCGCGAATCGCATAGCGGTCATGGCGATGGCGGCCAACAGGACGATGATTTCGACCAAGGCCGCTCCGGGCCTGTAGAAAAACCAGGACGCCTTCATGGATTCCGGCGTGGCGCTCGGGATCGGCTCAAGTGTCCTGAAGGTTCTGAGCGGTCAACTGCCTTCTCATGATGTCGTGACGGCAATCACAGCGGAGGCACCTGCGCTGGCCTATCGTATAAAAGGTCAGGTGGCCCCTATGGCGGGTTCGTCTGTCAGCGATTCGTCTATCATTGGTTCGTCTAGCATTGGTTCGTCTAGCATTGGTTCGTCTAGCATCGGGTCGGCCCTCATCGAAGATGGTTTACGCCGCCTAGCTCCGGAACAGTTGCGCGCCGCCCTTGCTGATTTCCTGCCCAAAGGGGCCACCGCTACCGAGCAGACCCGTGCCATTGAAGCCGGGCTGCGAAGTCCGGCTGGCGAGGCCCTGCGGGACGCGATGGCGAGATGGATCGTCGACGAAATCGTTCCGGTGGAGAGGTTAGTTCCGCAGGCTTACAAAAACTGGCGTCCCCCAGTTCGGGATGCCATGATGTTCGTGGTGACGCGGCTCTCGCCCGCGCGCCTCGCCCCCAAGCTCCTGGAACAACTTGAGCTCCCGTCGAACACTTCCGCGGAAGTGCGCTTGCTGAGGCTGATCGCAAAAGTACCCGGCCTGCAAAAACTGGGACAAGTTATCGCACGCAACCAGCACCTCCGTCCGGCTCTGCGGAATGCGCTCGCCCGGCTGGAAAATGGAATTCGCGATGTCCGGCCGGAGGACGTAGTCGCGATCATTCGACAGGAGTTGGGGCCACGGCTCAAGAAATACGCCGTGCACATCGCGCCGACTATTCTCTCGGAGGCCAGTGTCAGTGCGGTGGTGCGCTTCACCTGGCGTAACCCGGGCAGCGGAAAGCGTGAACGGGGTGTTTTCAAAGTCCTGAAACCTCACATCCCCGAGTACTTTGCGGAGGACATGGATTATTTGCAGGGACTGGCTCAATACTTTGCGGACCAACACCACAACTACGGATTTCCTCGGAACCTGCTTCCCGATACTTTCAAGAAAGTCCGGCGCTTACTGCGGCACGAGGTCAACTTTGTCCGCGAGCAGAAGACATTACTTGAAGCGTGGGAACTCTATCGGTCGATGAAAGGCATTCGCGTGCCGCGGCTGATCCAGCCACTGTGTACATCCAGAATTACGGCGCTCACCGAGGAGCGTGGGATCAAGGTGACAAACGCGGCGGCTCGCCTGCCCGCCTCGCGGCGCAGGAAAGTTGCCGAACAACTTATCGAAGCGCTGGTCGCGGTCCCTCTCTTGGCGGCGCAGGAAGATGCGATTTTTCACGGCGATCCCCATGCCGGCAATCTGCTCTATAACAACCGTACCGGCGAACTGACGATCATCGACTGGGCGCTGCGGGAACGCTTAAGCCGCGATCAGCGCCGGCATCTCGCGCTCTTGTTTCTGATGGTGACCTTGCGCGACCCCGTGGGCACCTGCAATGAAGTCTTGGCACTCAGTCAGCAACACATCGGAAGCGCCTCAGCGCGGGGGAAGATGGTTGCGGAGTTCATCACGCGTTTTCTCGACGAACTGCGCGTGGCACCCAGCGGAGTGGATGCGATGGTGCTCCTGGAACGCCTGGCAATGAAGGGTGTCAAGTTCCCCGGACCGCTGATCATGTTGTCCAAGGTGATGTTCACGCTGGATGGAATCCTGGGCGACGTCGGAGGATCCAGCCGCGGCATGGGCTTCGGCTTCACCATTGCGCGTCATGTTGCCCAGCATTGGGTGAAGAATCGCAAAGAGTTCCGTTCGCCTCTGAAGACCAGGGACTGGATCACACTACAGTGCAGTGCCTTGCTTTATACCAGCCGTTTGTGGCTGCAGGGCGAGCAGGCAATATTGGACCGATTGCTGCCCGCCGGTGCGACCGCCCCACTCGCGTCGACGTGAGGCATGAGGGCGACTCAGGCGGCATCGTTCAAAGCATTGTCGTTGCGGGTTTTGTCGTTCCAGGCTTTATCGTTCCAATCCGTCTCTGCCGCTGGAGGGATAAAGCTCATCGCCCGTTCGGCCAGCGCGGTAATAGTAAGGCTGGGATTGACCCCGAGGTTGGCCGCCACTACCGAGCCGTCACAGATGTACATATTCTTGTAGTTGAAAACGCGGTGGTGCGAATCAACCACGCCGTGGTTGGAAGAATCGGCGATTACGCAACCTCCGATACAGTGCGCCGTGCCCGGAACGTTGAAGAGGATCTCCGGCAGCATGCTCATTGGGAAACCGCCGGTAAGTTGTGCATATTTCTGCGCGAACTCGTTAGCCTTCGGAATATAGGTAGGCACCTTCTCGCCCCGGCTAACCAGAAATTTCCTGAATGGCCAGAACCAGGGGCGTTGCCAGCGCATCTCGATCTCTCCATCGAGGGCCTGCATGCAAAGGAGAACCACAAACTCCCGGGCCCATCCCAAGGGTTGCAGCACACGCACGGTCTTGAACGGGTGGCGGAGCAGAGAGACTATGACGTTCTTCAGCCAGAGCGCTATCCGCTGCGGACCGGGGCGGCCATTGGTCAGGATTGTGGTCAAAAACCCCAACGCGTCGGAGCCATTTGGGTAGCGGACAGCTTCAATGTGGGTGTGCTCGTCAATATAGATGCCGGAGCCGATGGCTATGCCCTGCGACACATCTTGGGAGTAGCCCGGTGTGCGCGCCCCGATGAGCGATTCGGAATTGGTGCGCACATGTTGGCCCAGCTGGCTGCTGATGGCCGGCAATGAGCTCTTTTCTTTGAGATGGAAGAGAAGCTCCATCGTGCCCAGCGAGGAAGCAGAGAAGACCACCCCGCGGCAGGTGAACCGCCGGGGCTGGCGGCGAATCCACGCGGTGGACTTGACTGTGCATACTTCATAGCCGTTGCCGCCATCGCTGATGCCACCCAACGGTTTGACGTTCACCACCCTGGTTTCGGGAAAGAGCCGGGCCCCGTGCTTTTCCGCTAGATACAGATAGCCGAGGTCCAGCGTATTTTTCGCGCCATACCGGCAGCCCATCATGCAGCCACCGCAGCCGAGGCAAGTGGTTCGCGCCGGACCTTCTCCCCCGAAGAATGGATCAGGGAAGGTCTGATTGCCCGGCTCTCCCTCCGCAGGCTGGAAGATGCCGACGTTCATGCGATAAAAAGTGTGCCCAGAGCCCGCGGCTTCAGCAGCTTTCTTCAGGAGATGGTCGGCCGGTCCGAGGATTCTGTTTTCCGTCACACCCAGCATCCGCTCGGCAGTTTCGTAGTGCTGGGGCATTTCCGTTTTCCAATCGGCCAATCCCGTCCAGGATCCCGCTTCCCACACTTTCTCAGGAGGAGGAAGCAAGGTGCAGGCGTAGGTGATGGACCCTCCACCCACCGCGCAGCCATGGAAGATGGTGGCGTGCCTGAAGAACTGGATGTTGAAGAAGCCGCGCAGGCCGAGGTTGGGACGCCAAATCCAGCGATGGATGGACCAACTGGTGCGCGGCAGGTTGTCAGGCGTCCAGCGCCGGCCCATCTCCATGACCGCAACTCGATACCCCTTCTCTGCCAGCCGAAGGGCGGAAACACTGCCGCCGAAGCCCGAACCGATAACGATGAAGTCGAAGTCAAAATCGAATTGGCGGTTGCGAGGCGCCACAGATTCCTCGCCGCTCGGTTCCAGATTTCTTGCGATATTTCGTGTGATCGTTTTATTCACAGCCTGACCGTCTCTATATTCTTCTGCCCTCGAACTCTTACATCAATCACTTGCCCAATCCTGTGCAGAGCTTTGGCACTCTGTGGCGAATCGAGTCCAAACATCTGAAAGTCATGGGTCATGTCCTCCCAGGTTTCGAGGACGACATCCGCTCCCTGCTTCTTGGCGCGATCCGCGAAGGCTTGAATGCTCGCGTACAGAATCTCGGCGCGGCCAGCTTGGATATAGATCTGAGGAAGTCCGCGCAGGTCAGCCCATATCGGCGACACCAGCGGATTCCGGCGCTCGGCCGAGTCGCAGAACCAGTCTGCCCACTGCTCCAGCATTCGCTTCTCAATCCAGTCAAACTCGCCCTTGCCGGTGAGGTCGGTTTCAAAGTCAGTTGCCGGAGAGAGCGCAATGGCCAGTGCAGGCAGAGGAAGCTTCGACTCCCGTGCCGCCAGAAGCAAAGCCAGCGTCAGATTGCCGCCAGCCGAGTCGCCGGCAAAAATCAGACGGTCAGGATCGGTGCCGCCCCCGAGCAGCCAGCGGTAGGCGTTGAGCGCATCTTCAAGCTGCGCCGGGAACCGATGTTCCGGAGAAAGACGGTAATCGAGCGCAAATGTTCTGGATTTCGCAGCCTGCGTGATCAGCGCGATAAAGTTGGCATAGGCCTGCGGATAAAGCGAGTATCCGCCGCCATGAAAATACAGGACGCTCACGCGCGGCTCTGTGTTCTGACCGGCGAACCAACTTCCTCTGAACTTTTGCTGCACGACCGGCGTGATGCTTACTTCCGACAATGCCGGAGAACTAATCACGACCGAGTCCAAATAGCGGCGTGCTTCCTTCACATCGCCCATCTGGAAGGCAGCGAGCGTCTGCCGCTTCAACACTTGTGTGGCCAGTTCTACGAACCAGCTCCAACCGGGCAGACGTGGACCCTTGAGCGCTCGGCGAGCAGACGCTTCGAGAATGGATTGGCTCAGTTCGGCGGCGCTACGGAGGCGGTAGCGAGGTGGGCCTCTGAAATGTATCCGGGCAGTCATGTCAATTGCCAATCTCTTAAGCGCACGGGGATGTCGCCTCGGGAACGTAAACCGGGACCAGTCGCACCCATGGCCGGTCAAAACGAAAATCGCGTTCGGCTCGAACAAGCGGAACCAGCCGCTTCGCCACAATTAAGGAAAAACACATGACGCCCAGAAGATGAGTGGTTAAGAAGAGGATCCGGCCCGTGACCAACCAGGAGGTCACCTGCGCAGCTGACAGGAAGCCTTCCACTTCTCTACTCTTCCTGCTTGACAATCCCTAGGCGATCAATTGAGTCAAGACTTCTTCCTCCGTATCTGGGCGCCCTGGTGCTATTGCCGATCCGATCGAAGCGAAAGGTCGAATGGGAATGGGTGCATGAACTGACGCCGGCGCGGGCGCCGGCGTCGATGCAATCTTCGCCTTTGCCTTCGCGCGCGCCCTCTTCTCTTGTTTCTTTTCTTCTTTCTTTCGCGGGGATGTGACCCCGGCGGCCTCCCGCAGTTCCGTGAAACTCAACTGCAGAAACGTTTCCAAGCGCCGCAGATCCGGTGCTGCGTGCACATCTCCGCTGAACCCGAAATATGCCGTGCCGTTGTAGGTCAGGACGGCGCAGTTGAGCGCCATTTCGCCGCCGACCGGGACATAGGGATAGCAGTGCAGCATCTTGTGGCCGAGCAGGTAGAGCGGATACTGCGGTCCCGGCACGTTGGTGCAGACCAGGTTAAAAGGCGTGAACGGCAACCGGCTCAGGATGTGGCCGGCCAGCGTCTGCGCTGAATTCGGGACCAAGCCGATCAAGCCACCGGTCAAACTCACCAATTCGGCGGCATGGGATCGTTTGAGAAACTCGGTTCTTCTATGGACGGCCGCCAGCAGTTTCCGCGGGTTGCGAATATCCAGCGGTATGGTGACCGGAATCAGGGAGATGCGGTTCCCCAATTCGCCCGGACTGTCGTTGCCGCGCAGATTCACCGGAACCATCATGCGAAACATCCGACCCTTGACCGGGTCGCCGTGCAGTTCTACGTAGCGCCGGATGGTCGCCGTCACCAGCGCAAGAATGATGTCATTCACGCTCGTCCCGCAGGTGCTCTTTATGGCTTTGATTTCTGCCAGTGGAATCTCAGCCCAAGCGAATTTCTGCGGCCCGCGGCAGAAAACGTTGAACCGCAGCCGCTCGGTGGATGCGCTGAGTTCTGGCAGTAGACGGGCGAACTCGTCGGTGGCCAGCTTCCCACCGTTCAAGGCGAGGCGTTCCGCCATGCTTGATACATCCGCCAGCGCGGCGAGAATTCGCTTGACGAAAGCGGAATAGGAATCCACGCATCCGTTCGTTATCGAAGTCAGGGCGTCACGCGGCGGTGGGACTCGGAGCCGAAGCTTTCGTCTGGGCAGACGAGGCGCCACCGGGCTCGCATCCATGATCACATTCATGATCCCAACCCCGGCGATGCCATCGGCCAGGCAGTGGTGCAGGCGGAAGATGAGCCCGCTGCGATTCCCTTTCAGCCCGTGGACCAGGGTCAGGTCCCATAGTGGGTACTGCCGGTTCATAACCGTGCTCAGGATCTTTCCCGCCAGCGT
>Ga0208821_1000215_pt1 | contig 49179 bp, 41 predicted proteins | sample June2015DPH_20_5_FD_184720 | JGI IMG/M metagenome (GOLD analysis project Ga0208821, IMG submission 184720) | Peatland microbial communities from SPRUCE experiment site at the Marcell Experimental Forest, Minnesota, USA - June2015DPH_20_40... | ecosystem: Environmental > Terrestrial > Soil >...
GGGAATAATCATAGTCCTTATATCTCGCCATATCTCTCCTTCTCTTACTAACCGGTCTCCGCTCTTTTTTCTGTTACTGATATGGCGATATTATCACGCTTTTAAGACTTTTTCTACAACCTCAACATTTAATGTGAGGCAATTCGCCCAAGCATATTCTCTTGCTTTTAAGCATAAGAATAGCTTATAATTAATAAACAAACTAAGTTGCACAGAGCCTTTTAGGCTTATAGCTTACGCCCGCAAGAACTCTAAACGACTTCTTTGCGGGCTTTTTTTATAGCCAAATCGAATCTGATTTGGAGGTTAGGATGGCAAATACAAGGCAGAACGACCGGAGAAAAGGCATCAGAAGGGAGAGCGGCCGAAGAAAAACTGATATAAAAACAATCAAAATTGAGCGGAAAGAGGACAAAGGACAGGAGGTGACCGTCCGCCCCGAAACTGCCCTCCGAAAGAAAGCGGGCTCAGTGTGGACCTGGCATGATGAATTTGCAGTCGAATGGAGCGAGACTTTTTTAACAAAGAAAAGGAAAAAACGTCCAAAAAAAGGAGAATGATTATGAATATTTATGTAGGGAACTTATCGTATGACGCGACAGATGTAACTATTCGAGAAGCTTTTGAATCATTCGGCGAGGTAACCTCAGCGAGAGTGATCAAAGACAAGTACAGTGGCCAGTCCCGGGGGTTTGGTTTTGTAGAAATGCCTGCACAGTCTCAGGCTCAAACGGCCATTAGGAGCCTTAACGGGAAAGACGTTCTGGGCAAAGCGATCAGTGTGAATGAGGCCCGTCCCCGTGCCGACCAGGGAAGGCGGGGAGGACGGATGGATTATAGCGGCGGCGGAAGTCGTTATTAATTCGGATTCTGTAGAAAAGAGGTTGAACAATGTTCCAGCGCAGAAGACACGGGAGGTTCCATGCTTCAAGACCGAACTTTTTGAGGCATTCAAAATCCTATAAAGTTTTATGTTCGGGTTGCGGGAAGGAAGTTGTTACCCCGGTTCCCCCGCCTGTTGACAAAAAACTGCTGTGTGTAGAGTGCTTCACGAAATAGAGAATATCCAAGGAGCTATCATGACGGAAAGGAGTCATTATGAATAAAGAAAGGCTTGAATGGGTTATGTCAGGATTAAACCAGTATAAATTAACTAAGAATGAAGACCAATTTATCAAATCTGCATCAGGCGATTTCGATCAAAAACAAATGTTAACAGAACACCAGGAAGAAAGACTCGAAAACCTTTATAAGGAGAAGTCAAAATCGAAACCCAATAAAAATTCTCCTGATTATTTTACTTTTCAGGAATCTTCCCCGAAAAAGGTCAGGGTCCGGAAACTTTTTGCGAAAGATGTTTTGTTAACAACCTAACCTTACCGCATGACCTGAACGCAAACTCGATCTCCGACATCGAGACCTTCAAACCCTCGTATCACCTTTCCTTCCACAGGCGGGTGAAATAGGGACCACCTACTTCTCCAATATAGCGCACGGGACTATACATGACGACATAAGGCTTACACGGTTTTCATTCAGGACTTGAGTAAGCCTGCCCCGTACGCGATACGGGGGAATCCAGTGTCTTTCTGGAAACCTGCCTCCGGATCGCTGTCCGGGGTAGGTTTCGGAGGAATGACGCCTTTTGCTGTGATTAAATGTTGCTGTGTATAACTTTGCCTAAATAGGATTTTGCTTGACAGGCAGATTTCCGATAACCATCTTTTGACAAAGAGGAAAAGCCGGACCAATAGGCCGAGGAGGTGATTAAGATGGCAAAAATAGAAGGAAAAAGCCTTAATAGCCCCGATGAGGTGAGGACCTTTGATAAGGGAAAGGTGGAACTCATAAATATTGGCGGGAGAACGGTAGGCCGGGCCACATTCCAACCGGGATGGAGATGGTCTCAATCCGTCAAGCCATTGGTAAATACCAAAAGCTGTGAGGCCCCTCATTTCCAGTATCACATGTCCGGGACGCTAAGGGTTAAAATGGACGACGGAACAGAGAGGGATTTTAAGGCAGGGGATGTCTCTTTGCTCGAATCAGGACACGACGGCTGGGTTGTCGGAAATGAGCCCGTGGTTGTCATTGATTTTCAAGGTATGTTGGATTACGCAAAGGGGTCTAGTAAAAAGAAAAGCTAAGAATTCAAAGACAAGGGGACCGTCCATAAAATTATAAAGCTCTACCTTTTATAACAACATCTATACTTATGCCGGGACGGGCGCGTTTTGATCCCCCGGTCTCATCCTGCTCTCGCAAAGTCGATGAATCCTCGTTCTACATCAGTCCCGATGAGCTGAACGCGAACTCGATCTCCGACATCAAGACCTTCAAACCCTCGTAACACCTTTCCTTCCACCGGCGGGTGAAAGAGACGGACCCAGGTTCCTTTTTCTGAGGCGCCCGTAACGATGCCATCGAACCGCTCCCCGATACTCGATTCCAGAAGCAAGGCGGCAGCCGATTTCCTCACCAGACGCTCAACCTTGTTGGCATCATCCTCCTTTTGGGTACAATGTTGTGCGAGCCCTGTTAGTTCATCCTTGCTGTAAGGAACCGGCTGCCCTGCCATGGCTGCCTTGAGAAGCCTCTGGGTGATCAGATCCGGAAATCGCCGGTTAGGGGCAGTGGAATGGGTATAATCCTTGACCGCAAGCCCGAAGTGGCCGGGGGACGTATCGCCGGGGAGATCTACCACATACTCCCCTGAGCCCATCAGCTTGACCACACTGAGAGAAAGATCGGGAAATCGAATCGGGTCGGCCTTCCTCTGCTTCGACAGAAACTCTTCCAGTGCACCTGAATCGGGCTCCGGGGGCAGATGCCCGCCCAGACTTGACGCCAGCTCCACGATTCGCGTCCACCGCTCCGGGGAACGGAGAACACGGCGAAGAGACGGAAACCTTTTGGCTTCGAGATATCTTGCCGTCACCTCATTGGCCACGATCATAAAGTTTTCTATCAGCTCTTTGGCCTGATTGGTCCTCTCCACTTCCAGATCGGATAGGGAGTCTCCCTTAAACACCGGCCTCGGTTCAATGGTTTCGAGCTGGAGAGCGCCGCACCGAACTCGGAGATTCTTCAACCTCTGGGCCACTTCATCCTGAATGCGGATCTGTTGGTCAAGGCCAGGCAGCGCAGCGACCCGCTCCGGAGCAGGCCCTTTGCCTTCAAGCCACGCGGCAACACCATTATAGGCGAGCTTTGCCCGGTTACAAACAACAGCCCGGTAGAGATCCCATTGGGCAATGGAAGACTCCTCATCGATGACACTCTCGACGATCATTGCCAAACGCTCTTCGCCTTGACGAAGCGATGTAAGATCGGTGGAGAGCGTCTCGGGCAGCATGGAGAAGATTTGTGCAGCGGTGTAAACAGACGTTGTATTGTACTTGGCGTGGCCGTCGATGGCCGTTTCTTTCTTTACAATAGCGTCAACATCGGCGATCGCAACCAATATCTTCACCGCTCCACCCTGCAGCGGTTTCGCCACTGTAAGCTGATCCAGGTCTTCCGAGTCGTCGTTGTCGATCGAGGCCCAAAGCAAACCCCTCAGATCGCGAATTTTACGATCGTTTTCAACAGCACTGGATTTGATTCTCCCAACTTCTCCCTTCACTGCATCCGAGAAATCCGGCAGCAGGCCGCGGTCGATCATCGCCCGGCGAGCAATCGCCTTGAGGTCTGCTCGATGTCTTCTATTGTCACGATTCATTTATGCCCCTCCCCACTATGGGATAAAATGAATTATTACCGAGAGCATAAAATAGTATAGATTCGGAACGATAAAAAGTTGTCATTGCGAGCCCAAAGCCCTGCACCGCATGGTGTACAGGGCAAAGGCCGTGGCAATCTCGTTTTGAGATTGCTTCGTCGCTATCGCTCCTCGCAATGACCTCCTGGGGCTAATGCAAACTATAATACGCTCCTCTTTATAATCAGCTGGTGCCTTTTCAAAAATTCACCCTTCTGTAAAAGGACCCTTTTACTATTTCTGCCGCAATAATATAGAGCACCACGATAATTCCGATGACCAAAAGGATCGTCATCGGCAACGGTTGAAAGCCTAAAAGTCCTGCAAGCGGCGTGAATGGAAATAGGATCGTCACAGCAACAATCAGCAGAGTTGCGATCAGCAGATACTTTCCGGGTTTACTTCTGAAGAAAGACCTCCGGGTGCGAATAACAAGGACAATGACAGAGGCTGAAATCACAGACTCCAAGAACCAGCCTGTTCTGAATTGATCCGTCGTGGCATGGAGGAGAAGCAGAAGCACACCAAAGGTAAGATAATCAAATACCGAGCTGAGAATGCCGAAGGTCAGCATAAAGTTTCGTATGAACTGGATATTCCAGCGTCGAGGTTTCTCAACCAGTTCACGATCGACACTGTCCGTAGCAATGGTCATTTCCGGAAAGTCCGTCAGCAAATTGGTCAGTAGAATCTGCTTGGGCAGAAGAGGAAGAAAGGGCAGAAAGAGGGAGGCCCCTGCCATGCTGAACATATTTCCAAAATTGGCACTGGTCGCCATAAACACATACTTCAGTGTATTGGCAAAAGTTCTCCTCCCTTCGCGTACGCCTTGCACCAGAACGCCGAGATCTTTTTCAAGCAGTACAATGTCAGCCGCCTCTTTGGCAACATCGACCGCGCTATCCACGGAGATGCCGACATCGGCAGTATGAAGTGCCGAGGCGTCATTGATGCCATCTCCCATATATCCGACGACATGGCCGGCTTTCTTCAAAGCGAGAATGATACGTTCTTTGTGGTTGGGCTCCACCTCAGCGAAAACATCCACCTCATTGACCCGTTCGAGAAGCGCCTCATCACTCATCTCGTGAAGATCTCCACCGGTGAGGATGTGTGGATTCAATAACTCCACCTGTTGACTGACATTGGCGGCAAGCAGCCGGTTATCTCCGGTAATGATCTTCAGCGAAACGCCGAGATGTTTCAGCTGTCTGATGGTCTCGATGATTCCGGGCTTGGGGGGGTCAAAAAGAATCAGAAATCCCAAAAGAGTCATGTCGGCTTCTTGCTCCCTGGTGATGACCGTGTTGGAACCGATATCCTTGCAAGCGACTCCCAAGGTACGAAAGCCTTTACGACTGAACTCTTCAAAGTGCTGCTGGACCTGTTCCTTTACGGTAACGATGTCCACAATCCTTCCTTCAGCGATTTCTGCGGAAGAGCAGACAGCGAGCACATTTGACAGGGCCCCTTTCGTTACCAGCAGATTCGTGTCACCTTTTGAGATCAACCCTTCGACTTCCCCCGGCCTAACGCCCGGGGTTTGCTCCTCGGCCTGAGCCCTTGTCGAAGGCTCAGGGTTGATACTGAGCGGCACTTTTGTCCCCACCCTAAAGTCCGGGGTTTGGCGCGGTCGAAGTATCAAAATGCTCAATCGCTTGCGAATAAAATCATAAGGCACCTCATCCAATTTCTTAAAGGCTGACAGATCAAAGGAGCGATATTTACGGATCGCTTCATCGATCGGATTCGCGAAACCCGTCTCATAAGAAGCATTGAGGAAGGCATAGAGAAGGACTTTTTCACTCTCATGCCCGTCCACATTCAAGGCAGAGTGTAATTTCACCACTCCTTCAGTCAGGGTGCCGGTCTTATCGGAACAGAGCACGTTCATGCTGCCGAAGTTTTCAATCGATGCCAGCCGTTTTACGATGACCTTATCGAGGGCCATCCGCTTGGCGCCGTGAGCAAGGTTAATGCTGATGATCGCAGGTAATAGTGTTGGAGTCAATCCGACTGCAAGCGCCAATGCAAAGAGAAAAGAGTCTAATACCGGTCGCGCAAAATAGACATTGATGGCAAAGACGGCGATCACCAGCACCAGTGTGACCTCCATGAGGAGATATCCAAAGTGCTTGACGCCATGTTCAAATTCTGTCTCCGGAGGTCTGAGTTTCAGCCGCTCGGAAACCTTTCCAAATTCGGTCTCCTTCCCTGTTTGGATGACCACTGCCCTGGCACTCCCGCTGACCACATGGGTTCCCATAAAGAGCGAGTTTGTCCGCTGGCCGAGTGGTGTTTCCGGCGGTAAAGTGCCAATCGATTTTTCGACAGGATAGGTTTCACCTGTCAAGGTTGCTTCATCGACAAATAGATCTTTGGATTCCAGAATGAGAGAATCTGCTGGGATCACATCGCCTGCATTAAGGATCACGATATCGCCCGGGGCAATCTCATCGATGGGAACTTCTTTTGAGTCTCCATTGCGAACCACCGTCGCTTTGATCTGCACGACTGCAAGCAACTTCTCAACCGCATTGACCGCTCCCCGTTCCTGCCAGAACCCAAGGAAACCGCTGCCCAAAACAATCACGAGGATGATCGAGGCATCAATGGGATTACGGAGGAAGAGGGATAATCCCGCCGCAAAAATAAGAATGAGAATAATCGGACTCTTAAATTGAGCAATCAGAAGTGTCAGCGGGTCCGATTTCTTTTTAGGCTTCAGGAGATTGGATCCATAGCGTAAGAGTCGTTGTTGAGCCTCATCGCGCGTCAGGCCTTGAGGGGTGGTTTGAAGCTCCTGAAGCAATTCAACAGAGGGGACGCTCCAAAATTGAGTTTGACTGTGGTTCATGCAGAATAACTCCTTAGAATGTCGACATCAGTTCAGCATTTAGCAAATATCATCCTCAGGGCAATCAGAAGCCATTTTATTAAACACTCATCATCGTTAGGGAAGGCTATAAGATAATATATCATGATCATCAAGTTCAGAAAATATAAATATGCGGGCGATTTTACAAAGCGCAAAAGTGTAACAATCTGTTTATAAACTCCGGTGCTGATATGCTATAATATCAAACGAAAAATTTTCTCCCAACCTCCATCATGGAGAAGGATAAGAAGATAAAACTCAATAGGTTTTGCAGGAGGTCCCTATGCCCCAATTGAGACAAGATCCCACAACGAAAGAGTGGGTGATCATTGCTGCAGAGCGTTCAAAGAGACCCCACGATTTTATAAAGACTAAACCTTTGATCGAAAAAGCTGCCTACAAAGAAGACTGCCCCTTCTGTCAGGGCAATGAGCATCTCACTCCTCATGAGTCCCTGGCTTATCGGAGCGGTCGTCCGGCAGATAGTAAAGGATGGTGGGTAAGGGTCATTCCCAATAAATTTCCCGCCCTCTCCCCAGAGGGCAGTGTGGAGAGAGAAGAGACGGGGTTTTTCAGGATGATGGATGGAGTGGGAATCCATGAAGTGGTGATCGAAAGCCCCATCCATAACCAACTCCTCCCCCTGATGGAGGACAAACAGGTGGAGGAAATCCTTCTTGCCTATCGGGAAAGGTATCTTGCTTTAAGAGAGGACCCCAGAATCAAATTGATCATCGTCTTTAAAAACCATGGGGAGGCCGCCGGGACCTCACTGGATCACACCCATTCCCAGCTCGTCGAAACTTCAGTCGTCCCATCCAATATTCGAAAGAAATTAGAAGAGGCAGCTCGATATTATGATGACCACGGGAGGTGTGTCTATTGCGATTCAATTAAGGAGGAACTTAAGTTCGGGAAGAGGATCGTGATGGATACCGAGAGATTTATCGTCCTCCAATCCTTTGCATCCCGGTCTCCCTTCGAAACCTGGATCGTTCCCAAAGAGCATCAGGGCTCTTTCGGTCTGATCTCCATGGAGGATTCAAAAAGATTTGCCAAGGTCTTAAAGACAACCCTGTTTAAACTCTATTCCAAACTGAACAATCCCGATTATAATTATGTCGTCCACACCGCTCCCATTAAGGATGAACAAGAAGATTACTACCATTGGCATCTTCAGATTATCCCAAGACTGACGACCCCCGCCGGATTTGAGATGAGCTCCGGCATCTATATCAACGTTTTCCTTCCGGAGGAGACGGCTCAATTCCTGAGGGAGGGTTAATTTACATGGCAGAAAAGAAAATAGAAAATCTAATCTTAACTGCTCAAAGGAGTGAAATCACGGAGCATTTTGTTTACCGGAAGCTGTCACAATCGGCAACGGATCCTCATAACAAAAGCGTCTTAAAACAAATTTCGGACGATGAACTGAAACATTATGATTTCTGGAAGAAATATACCCGTCAGGATGCAAAACCCAACAAGCTGAGCATATGGAAATACTATCTTATTTCAAGAATATTCGGGATCACATTTGGAATAAAGCTTATGGAGAAGGTCGAGGGAAAGGCTCAGGCGATTTATGAAGAGATCTCGAAGTATGTTCCAGCCGCCGTCGATATTGAAAAGGACGAAAAAGAGCATGAAAGAAAACTCATCGATTTAATAGACGAAGAGCGGCTTAAATATATTGGTTCTATGGTTCTGGGTTTGAATGATGCACTCGTAGAGCTGACCGGAGCGCTTGCAGGATTTACCCTGGCCTTCCGAAATACACGCCTTATTGCCATGGCAGGTTTCATTACCGGAATCGCTGCGTCGCTGTCCATGGCTACTTCAGAGTATCTTTCGACCAAATCTGAAGAAGGCTCTCGAGACCCTTTTAAGGCCTCCGCTTATACCGGTTCCGCCTATGTGATGACCGTGTTATTTCTGATTTTTCCTTATGTCATTTTTGCGAACTACTATTTCTGCCTCGGCTTTACGCTCTTTAATGCAATTATCGTCATCCTTATATTCACTTTTTATGTCTCCGTTGCCAAAGGCATCCCATTCTGGAAGAGGTTTTCTGAGATGGCGATCATCAGTTTTGGAATCGCCACCTTAACATTTTTCATAGGCTTTTTTGTAAGGATGTTTTTAAAGATAAACCTATAAATCTTGGTCATTTTTGTTGACGGGATAAATCCGGCAGTCAGAGAAAAGCTACCGTCCTCCTGAATCTTTGTGGTGACGAGTAGAAGATTCGATGAGCACCACGTTTGTGGTGCCCACTGGGGCTGTTTTGGAGCGCGGCCCCAAGTTTTTCCATATACTAGGGGGTCCGATGAAGCCGCCTAACCGGGCGACGAAAGTGGTCGTCGTTACATCGGTGATGCTTTCGTTCATTTCTTTCTGGCGTGCTGCCGCCATCGTCCTCAACGATCTTGGTTCGTCGGCTTTCTACGTTGGCGGCATTGCCGAGCAAGCAGTCGGACGTGCCGCCCCCTGGTTCATCTTCGGGGTGATGCTTTTCTCCTATGCCGTGCGGGCCGTCTATATCGAATCGTGCGGGATGTTTACGCGAGGCGGGGTCTATCGCGTCGTCAAAGAAGCGATGGGCGGCACCCTCGCCAAACTTTCGGTCTCCGCCCTGATGTTCGATTACATTCTGACGGGGCCGATCTCGGGTGTTTCAGCAGGGCAGTATATCGTCGGACTCGTTGCCCAGACAGTCACCTATTTCGGACATCCGTGGACCCCTTCGAAGGCGACGATAAACCTGTTGGCCGCCGGCCTTGCTGTGCTGGTGACCCTTTACTTCTGGTGGCGCAACACGAAGGGCATCCACGACTCATCGGACGATGCGCTGAGGATCATGTATGTGACGACGGTGATGATGGTGCTGCTGATCGCGTGGTGCGGGTTAACGATCTTGACGCAGCCCCGCATGCAGCGTTTGCCGCCCGCGCCTGTGCCAAACCACCTCGCGTTCAATCATGATGCCGTTGGGTGGTTGCCCAAAATCACGCCAGGCGCTCTGCGGCGACTCCCGATTGAAGCGCCGCCGGCCACGACACCCACGCCTGAGCAAACGGCCGCTGAACCGCTCTATGGTCTCGTGCCCAACGCAGGTGTTTTGTTGGGGCTGATCGGCATCCTGATCGCCTTCGGACACTCGTTTCTGGCGATGTCGGGCGAAGAATCTCTCGCGCAGGTCAACCGCGAGCTGGAATACCCGAAGCACAAAAACCTGGTGCGCGCGGGATTTGTCATCTTCGTTTACTCACTACTGCTCACCTCGCTGGTTTCATTCTTCGCTTACGCCATCATCCCCGATAACATCCGGCCGCACTATTTTGACAACCTGATCAGCGGTATTGCATTATACCTGGCCGGTCCGACGCCGTTAAGGCTCCTCTTTCAGGCTTTCATCGTCATCGTCGGCTTTCTCATGTTATCCGGAGCAGTGAATACAGCAATCATCGGATCCAACGGTGTCCTCAACCGGGTCTCAGAAGACGGCGTGATGACGGATTGGTTTCGCGAACCGCATAAAAAATACGGGACCACCTACCGTATGATCAACCTCATTGTGGTCCTGCAACTTGCGACGATCATTGGCTCGCGTGGCAACGTCTACGTTCTGGGCGAGGCTTACGCCTTCGGCGTCATCTGGTCATTTGCTTTCAAGGGATTGGCGATGGTTGTGCTGCGCTTCAAAGATAAATCGCCGCGCGAATGGAAGGTTCCCTTCAATATCAAACTAAGCGGCAACGAAATTCCAATTGGCCTGGGCGTGATTGCAATGCTGCTGTTCTCGGTAGCCGGAATAAACTTGATCACCAAGGAGGTGGCGACGATCAGTGGCGTAGCCTTCACGCTGGTCTTCTTCTCCATCTTTGTCATCTCGGAACGTATCAACCAACGAAAACAGGGCGGGGCAGCCCGCGTCGAGATGGATCAATTCCAGATCCACCCGCAAGACAACGTTTCAAACGAGAGCCTTGGCGTTCGGCCCGGCAACACGCTCTGCTTCGTTCGTGATTACCACACGCTCGATCACCTTCGCAAAGCTCTGGAACTGACGGACACGGACAAAAAAGACTTGGTGGTGATGACCGTGCAGATTCTAAAAGGACCCGACACCGGGTACAAAGGCATTGCTGAGCACCATCTTTTTACAAGCACCAAGCAATTGCTGTTCACTCATGTGATCGCTCTTGCGGAAAAGGAGGGCAAGCCCGTGCACCTGCTCGTCGTGCCATCCTCCAACATTCTCGACGCCATCGTCCTCACGGCTGCGCAACTTGACTCGGCAGAAGTCATCGCCGGGTCATCCCATGGGCTGCCGCCCGAAGGGCAGGCGGAGCGCTTCCGAAAAGCATGGGAGAAGTTGCGAGATAAACCCAAGCATCAGGTCCGTTTCCATATCATCGACCCTGACGGCAGCATGCAGGATTTCCGTATTTGAGCAGATTTAATAAGACTGTGATTCAGACAGTAAGAGGCCATAGACCTCAGACATCAGACGAAAGAAGAAAATAGAGTGCAAACCTTCAACAGAAAAGGGGATAAGGACACTTCAAGGGTCAATTCCCCATGTAAAATAGTCCGGTGTCTGAGGGCTGAAGTCCAGTGTCCGAATTGCAGTTAATAAGAAGGAGGTTCCAATGGATACCAATGTGAAACGCACGGCCAAGGCACCCGCACTATTGATGCTGGCCAGTTTTGTCATTGTGGTAGCGGGGATGAAAGCGGCCAGCTCCATTCTGGTTCCTTTTTTTGTGGCGGTGTTCATTGCGGTCATTTGCGCTCCACCGTTGTTCTGGCTGCAACGCAAGGGCGTGCCGAAGATCCTTGCGCTTGTTCTCATTCTGGTGGCCATCCTGTTTGTAGGACTACTCTTTGGAGCATTGATAGGTTCTTCACTGAATAATTTCTTGAGCTCCCTTCCCGACTATCAAGAGCGATTATCGACCTATATGGCTACTATATTAAGCTGGTTGCGCGAAAGGGGCGTTAACATTCCAAAAGAAGAGGTGCTCGGCACTCTTCATCCGGGATGGGTGATGAGCCTGGCAGGGAATATATTATCAACCCTGAGCAGTGTTCTCACAGATGCGTTTCTGATCCTGCTTACGGTCGTGTTCATCCTTCTGGAAGCAGCGGATTTTCCGAAGAAATTGCGGATTGCGTTAAAAAACCCGGAGAGGTCGCTGTCTACCATCGAGAAATTCGGCCAGAGCGCCAAGCGCTATCTGGTCATTAAGACCCTGATCAGCGCTACCATTGGCGTGGTGATCTGGCTTTGGCTCTTAATCCTTGGGGTCGATTATCCGGTGCTCTGGGGGACGCTCTCGTTTCTGCTGAACTATGTGCCCAATATCGGCTCAATCATTGCTGCCCTGCCTGTCGCCCTTCTCGCTCTCGTCCAGTTAGGGGTGGGGTCTGCCCTTCTAACCGTCCTTGGCTTTGTCGTCGTGCATATTGTTGTGGGTAATATCATAGAACCGAAACTGACGGGCAAAGGCCTGAGTTTATCGACGCTGGTTGTCTTCCTTTCATTGGTCTTCTGGGGATGGGTTCTGGGACCGATTGGTATGATCCTCTCGGTACCCATGACCAGCCTTGTCACGATCGCGCTGGAAAGTTACGAAGAAACACGAGGGCTGGCCATCATGCTGGGATCCGATACCGAGATTGAGTGGATCGAAGGGATGGAGACGGCGGATGCGATAAGGCGCGAAGAAAAGAAGGATCTATGAACATCAAACCCCTCAGTGTCCCGTTCTTTAAGAGTGAATCAGAGATTGCCTCTGGGGAGACCTCGACCCGATGAAACGGACTCGTTCGATGAAATTCAAACGGCTCAAAAAGTTTCTCAAGAACTTCGGTCTCCTCTGGTACGCTCTAAGAAAATTCAATAATGACAATGGCTTTTTCTTATCTTCGGGGATTGCCTTTAATATCCTCATCTGGTATGGCGTCCATCTCGCCGAGTACTCTTTTTTTTATGGCTCATTGAGTACCTTGGTCATTTTCGTTTTGTGGGTGTATTATTCTTCGACGATTCTCATTGAGTGTTGAGGCCGAGGTCATCAAGATAGGCGGAAGACACCTTCAGCGATTTATGAACCGCTGTTTTACCAAAGATTCCGAGCGCTGCGTAGTGAAAGTCCGATCTTGCCAGATGCCTAAGAATATACCTCCACGAATAAAAACGACCCATTGCCCTGAAGGTCTCAATCTGCAGAGTGGCCGGCGACATGAGCCGGGGCCTGAAAACTACATGCTGGGCATCGTATTTACTCCAGTCCGTGTGGAGAAGTCTTCCGGCCTTCGTCATATCTTGAAGGACCGATGTTCCCGGCAATGGTGTAAGAATCATGAGTTGCACCGTGTCTACCCCAAGGCCTGTTGCAAAATCAGCAGTCTCGGAAATAGCCCCGACATCGTCGGTGTCCGCCCCCAGGACGAACATTCCGTGGATATGGATACCGTGTTCTTTGACCGTCCGGATGCATGAAATGATATCCTCCCGGTTCTGTTTTTTATTATACGCTTCAAGAGTCCTGGGATTGATGGACTCAAAGCCGATGAACAAAGTATGGCAGCCCGAGTCGGCCATGAGGCGGAGAAGTTCTGGGTCCCTGGCAACATCTGTTCTCACCTGGGCGGACCATCGCATCTTGATTCCCTCTGCAATCATTCCCCTGAGGATTTCCTTAGCCCTCTTTTTGCTGGCTGCAAAGTTATCGTCAACAATGAACTTGGTCGCCTTGGATACAGACGCTACATATCTTAGCTCCTTCAGCGTTGCCTCAACGGATTTGAAACGGTAGCTTCTTCCGAACATCCTGATGACAGAGCAGAACGTGCAGTCATACGGACAGCCCCTCGATGTCGCAACAGGATAGGGATTTGACGGGTTCCAGTTATGAACAAGGGAGAAGTCAGGCTCGGGGAGGCTGTCAAGATCTTGGATAAATCCTCTGGAGGGGTTGTGAACCTTCCGCCCGTCCCTGTCCCGGTAAGAAAGGCCCCTAATCCTTGTTAATGCCGGGGTTCCCTTCTCCAGGTACTCAAGGAGTTCCACAAGAGCATGCTCTCCTTCACCTCGTATGACGAAGTCGGCATATTCCAGGGCCTCATCGGGCAGAAACGTGGGATGTGTCCCACCCATAATCACGGGGATATCCAGGGACTTGAGCCGTTTCGCCATTCCGTATGCCCTTATCGCTGTGGATGTTATGGTCGAGATACAGACGAGGTCAGAGCTTTCAATGAATGACCAGTCAGGTTCGGCAACATCCTCAATAAATGCCTTTACTTCGTATCCTCTTTCCCTGAGGATGGTAGGAAGCAACACCGTACCGAGTCGCGGTATGGGAAATTTGCTGAAGAAATGAAGGCCGGGTGAGCCCGCTTCGATAAATGAAACTCTTTTGATAACCATCCTATTTGGATTCTATTCGAGAAAATCCTGCGACTGCAACCAATTTCTATTCGATAAAATCTTCAAAGCAACCTCATGCCGTACGGTTTTCTACTCATTCGCTGCATGCACTGAGAATCAACGTGCGCCTTATGTCCTCAAAGGGCCCTTCAACAATTCACCGGAGCAAATGTCCCCGAAGGATCTCTGCCTTTCTCCGGAGGAAAGATTTTTCAGTATTAGATTCGAATGTAAAAATTCTAAGGATTCTTAATATTCATTCAATGGAGTCAAAGATTCTTGGATGATGATCCGTCTTGGGGGGACTTCTTTCTGTAATGTTCTACCTCCTGAAGGTGCAGGTTTTGTTTCGTCATGCCCTCGGTTTCCGTCAGATCACTCCCAGCTGTGTTCCCACCTTCTCGAAGGCAGCCAAGACCTTATCCAACTGTTCCTCCGTGTGGGTCGCCATGTAACTTGTCCTGAGGAGCTCTCGTCCTGGGGGGACTGCAGGGCTAATGACCGAATTGGCAAAGACACCATTTTCGAAGAGGAGCTTGCACATCTGGTAAGTTTTCATGGTGTCTTTAATAAGGATGGGAATGATCGGGGTTTCGCTCGTTCCTGTATCATACCCGAGCGTTTTATATCCTCTCAGCATCTTGTGCGTATTTCTCCAGAGCCGGGCTCTTAATTCGGGCTGTTCTTCGATGATGTCCAAAGCGGCGCTCACCGAGGCCACCAGGGAGGGTGGGAGACTGGCGCTGAAGATCATCGAGCGACCCAGGTGCTTGATCCACTTGATCACCTCTGACGGACCTGCGATAAAGCCGCCGATCGCGGCAAGGGATTTGCTGTAGGTTCCCATGATAAGATCTACTTCGTTTTCTAGGCCAAAATACTCCGCCGTTCCTCGTCCTCCCTTTCCAAGAACGCCGATCCCGTGGGCGTCGTCTACCATGATCCTCGCCCCATAGGCCCTGGCTAGCCTCACAATACCAGGGAGATCAGCAATATCGCCTTCCATGCTGAAAACACCATCGACGATGATCAATTTGGCCTTCCCTTTACACGCCTTGAGGACGCTCTCCAAAGCATCCATGTCGTTATGCTGGTATTTCTTGACCTCGCCGAAGGAGAGGCGACAGCCATCAATGATGCTTGCATGATCGTACCTATCGATAATAGCGACATCGTGCCGGCCCACAAGAGCAGAGATCGCTCCCAAATTGGTCTGGTAGCCGGTGGCGAAGACGAGAGCCGCTTCCTTCCGAAAGAACCTGGCCAACTTCTTTTCCAGTTCTTCGTGGATCTCAAGATTCCCATTTAGAAATCGTGAACCCGCACAGCCGCTACCGTATTTTTCAACGGCTTTGAGCGCTGCTTCCTTCACCCGGGGGTGGTTGGTGAGTCCAAGATAATTGTTGGAACCGATCATGATCAGTCTCTTCCCGTTGACCATTACCTCAGAATCCTGTGGGGATTCGAGCTTCCGAAAAAAGAAATAGTAGCCACTTTCCTTCAATCCAGATTCATATTCCGTAGCTTTTGCGCACTTTTCAAAGATATCCATGGAGCACCTCGTTTTCCATTATAACCCATTTTCTTTCCTGTACCAGTCAACGGTCAATTGAACAATCGCCAAGGGTTTTCTCAAGACGGCCTCGACATCATACCCGCCATAAACAACTCCACTGAATATCATCAAGCATGCAACGATTATTTTTTCTTATTATCTTTTGCGAAACAGACAGCCTTGAACCTCTCTCCTTATTATGATATCGATAGACTGAATGGGTTCGGGCATATACTGAAAAAGATGATTTATCATCCGCGGAGGGAATAAAGTGGTACGTGTGACAAAAAATAGGCACGTTCAGATCGATAGGCGTACATTGGGACCCTGTAATACTAATGGCTACACGAATTGCTACATCATCACCTGTCCCCTAACCGGAGATAGTGTGCTGGTGGATGCTCCCGCAGAAGCAGCTGAAATTCTAAAACAGTTGAAAGGGACTCATCCCAGATACATGCTAATAACTCATAGCCATACGGATCATGTCGGCGCACTGTTCGAGCTGAAGTCCAAGCTAAGGATTCCCATCGGCACCCATCGTCTGGACGCCAAGGGTCTGCCTCTACGACCAGACATTCTCCTGGATGACGGCGAAATGGTATTCTTTGGAAACATCAGTCTGAAAGTCCTTCATACGCCTGGTCACACGCCCGGCAGTTTGTGCTTTTTGATAGGAAAACATCTCATTTCGGGAGATACTATCTTCCCTGGAGGCCCGGGTAAGACAGAGTCGCCGGTTGATTTAAAGCAAATAATCGAATCCATAACCGGTAAGATTTTTGCCCTACCTGATGATACAGAGATATGCCCTGGTCACGGCGATTCCACCCTATTGAGAAAAGAAAAGACAGAATTTGCCATCTTTTCCTCCCGTTCCCATGACCCTAATCTGTTCGGGGACGTGCTTTGGCTTTCATCCTAACCATTTTTTGGATGGAGTACCGTAATACCTCTACTCCGTAGAAGGTCTCTACTAGATATGAGAGACGTTTCATGGTGTGAATGCCCCCCTCTTTAGTTCTTTCTGACAAATAAGGTTAATAGGGAGAATGTTTATCGTTATGCCAGGAGGCGGTATGGACCCTGGCAGATCCAACGAGCCCGGTGCATTCGGACTCCTGAGTACCTATTTCCCCTCCACCTTTTTTCGCAAAATCTCAAGCAACTGGTCGGGTGTTTTTTTCGCCAGGATTGAGTTGAACTGGCTGCGATAGTTCTGGACAAGGCTCACATTCTCTACGACAACGTCATATACTTTCCAGATGCCGTCCTTCAAGATCACTCTGTAGAAAATAGGGATTTCCTTTGAGGAGGTGATGATTTTCGTTTGAACCTCGGCCTGGTTGTTCGAGAGCATGTTTTCTTTAGAGAAAACAATTTTCTCATTGGTAAAAGAAAGGATCTCATCGATGTAAGCCCTTCCCAGTACCTGTCGATAGAGCTGGATGAACTCCTGCTGCTGAGCGGGACTCAGTTTTTTCCAATTCCCCCCCAGGCTCCGCATGGAAAGTTCGACTTCATCGAACATCTGTTCATACATAGCCTCGAGTTTCTCTTTTTTGATCTCTTTCGCCGACTCGGCTTTGAGCTTCGGATCGCGCAGCACATCGAGCACCTTGTTGACATTTGTCTGAACCGTGTCGAGCGGTGCGCCTGCATATACAGGAAGAGTAGACAGAAAGAACATCAAAATGCCCAAACCTATGAAAGGTTTTTCCATTTTTTTACCTCTCTGAATTTTTTTACGCCATTACTGCTTCCCTACCTCTCCGAAGGCATACTTCCCGATGAGGTCTACAATGTCCACAGCCGGCCGCGTTTCGGTAACGGTTCCACCGGGTCCAAGGAGTTTTCCTGCGCCCCCGGGATCTATGCTGAGAAACATGTCACCAATCAGCCCTTCCGTCCTGATGGAGGCAATGGCATCGTCATAGACCTTGATGTCTTTTTGGATTCTCATTTCCACCACCGCCGCCTGGTCCTCCTGGTCCATGGTGAGTCGTTCCACCCGCCCGACCTGAATACCCAACATATCCACAGGACTGCCGGCTCTCAGGCCGCTCACCGTGGTGAATCGGGCGAAGAGAGAGTAGGCGTTGTCGCCGAACAAGGAAATATGGCCCAGTTTCACCGTCATATACCCAATACAGAGCAGCCCAAAAACGAGAAAGATGCCTACTATTGTTTCCATGGCGTACTTTTTCATTTGCTTACCTCCTCACGTCGCACCGAAGCCGGGCAATTTCTTTCTGTTGATGTTTTGCAGAATCTATGACGGAATCTATTTCCACAATCGGTTGGCTCTGGGCAATTCCGGCCAGGATGGTAAATTCGGCGCACAGCTCCGAAGCCGCCTGTTTGCGAGCTCCGGCCAAAATGCCTCGAATTCCGTGCTCTTGGAAATCATCGACAAAATCCTTCAGCATGCTCTCAGCCTCCGTCAAATTCGAATAGGGGAGCACCGTAACAAATTCATTGGTACGGCGGCGGGTGGAAAAGCCCCCGATGGCACCGAAGTGTTTATCGATGTATACGCCCATACTGTGTATTGCCTCCAGTGCCGCTTCGTAGCCCAGGCTTGTAATGATGGCGTCCAACGACTCCAGAGTAAAAACCACAACAGAGTAAGTTTCCCCGAGCGTTTTCTGCTTCAACTGAGCATGATACAGAACTTTGAACTGCCGTTTGGAGTACAGGCCCGTTAGTTCTTCCTGTAGCCCTTCGAGACTGTGGATGACTTCATCTTTGAACGGGTGGTTGAAATTTTCAAGCTCCTCCGGAGTGCCTTGAAAAACAATCACTCGATCATAGAGGGCGAGAATGCGGTTGGAGATAAAATACACATCCGGAATCTCATGGCTGACCATGATGGCAGTAAAACCGAATTTTCTCTGATACTGGGCAATCATACCCAGGATTGCGTTTTTCCGAACAGGATCCTGGCCGGAAGTGGGTTCGTCAAAGAGGACAATTTGGGGATCGGTTACCATGGCCCGCGCCAGGGCCGCCCGTTTTTGCATACCCCCTGAGAGTTCTGAAGGGTACTTGTTGGCAGCGTCGCTGAGTTCTGACTGTTCAATTCTGGCCGTCACCCTGCGGTCTATTTCAGCTTTTTTCAGGTTTGTCGTTTCCCGGAGGGGCAGCGCGATATTTTCATAGACGGTCATGGAGTCAAAGAGAGCATTGTCTTGAAACATGTAACTGATCTGAGCGAGGAAGGCAGCCTTCTCGTTCTTATTCATCGTGGTGAGGGGTTTGCCCCGGAAAAGAATGGTCCCCTCATCGGGTTTGAGTAGCCCGATGATATGTTTGAGGAGTACGCTCTTGCCTGAACCACTGAGACCGATAATAGTCGTGACCTGTCCCTCATAGATCTGCAGGTTAACGCGCTCAAGGACTGTTTGGGGTCCGAAGCGTTTGGTGACGTCCTTGAACTCAATCAACGGAGTATCCATGGGTCTCTCTATATCAGCAGGGAAGTCACAACATAGTCTGCGACGCAAATGAGCACACAGGACAGCACCACTCCCGAGGTGGTGGAAAGACCGACGGCTTTGGCGCCATGGCTATCCGTCCGCATGTGCGCGAAATAACCCTGGTAACAGCATACCGTGGAGACGATCACCGCAAAAACAATAGCCTTGATGAAACCCCCGGTGACATCTTTCATCTCCATGCTGGCCTGAACGCGATGGAGATAAGTACCGGCATTCGCACCCAGGAGCAACACCCCGGAGATGTAGCCGCCGGTAATGCCGATGAGGTCAAACAAAGCGGTGAGCAGGGGAAAGCTGATGATGGAAGCAGTGATTCTTGGGCTGATGAGGTACCTGAGCGGATCAATGCGCATGGTGTCAAGGGCGTCAATCTGCTCGGAGATGCGTTGGATACCGATCTCCGCGGTGATCGCTGAGCCTGCCCTGGCCGCAATCATGATGGCGGTGAGAACGGGCCCCAATTCCCTGACCAGTGTGAGAGCCACCAGGGTACCGAGCACCCCTTCCGCGCCGATTTTAACCAAGGCACTGTAGGATTGGAGGCCCATGACCATGCCGGTGAACAGGCCGACGAGCATGACGATCAGCGTGGACCTTGCCCCGATGTAATAGATCTGCTGAACGATCTTAGGTGCCTGCTTGGGTCGTAATATCTTCAGGAATGCCGAAAGGAGGAAAATCGACGCGGCGCCTAAATTGTCGACCCAGCTAATCGCTGCCCCGCCGATAGCGGCGAATGGCCTTGTCAATAACCTACCAAGCTGCCCTCTTGCTTTGCTCTTAGAAAGGCTCTGACTGTCTGCATTTAGCGCCATGAGTGGTGTTCCTCCTATTAATGGAAATTTACAGGCGTTTCTGTAAAAAGATACCAAAGAGGTACTATTTTCGACCTAAAAACTCAATCTTCTATTTTTTTAACTCTCGTTCAGGATGACCAGGTATAAGGTAAAGACCGTATTTTTCAATAAATCGGACAGTTTATTAACAGCGACTTAAACACCGTCCGAGTGGCGACGGGACATCCTAATATTCCTCCTGTCAAAAGAAAAAATAATTTGAAGAAAAATTAATAGATGCAAAACCTGAATTATCCTGGATTAAAGAATCCTATAAACCCTTTCGTGGTTTTTTCCCCTTTTTCGACGAATCTCTCACTTCGACAAACTTTGAATCTCATCGTTACTTTTATCCGCTGTGCCCCGCCAAGCCCCCTGAAAATTGAATTGTCAATGCCACTACAATCTCCCATGTCCACAAATGATCTTTGCTGTATTCCACTAAGGAATTTTTGAACGGATATACGTGTTTTCCATTTGTCAGCTTTTTCATAGGTGATATCTATTGCTTTCCTATTGAGTTGGAAGCCCCTACAAAGGGTTGTGGATTCCTCAGGCCTTTGAAATAGCGTTTACGGGTAGATAGATTGATCCCGGCGTACACTTGGCAACCGAACAGAGTTCGTTTCCATGGGCTCATGCCAAAGAATCGTTTTATCATTGCCCCGAAAGAATAGGTTTGTCTATTCAAGCGGGCGAAGCCACTAATGAGCTCGTCAGCAGTCATGCCCCTGGGTTGAAAAAGGAGTGTATCCGGAGGATATCCACGGAGCCACCAGTCACGCACGAACAACCTGCCTTCGCTTAAGAGACGCTCATATAACCGAGTCCCCGGAAGAGGAGTGAGAATCCTCAGCTCGGCACAATCCATACGACTCCTCATTATAAACTCAAAGGTCTGCTCGAACACATCCTTGTTTTCGTAATCAGAGCCAAAAACAAACGTGCCCAGTATACCGAAACCTTCGCCATGGAATCGACGCATGGCCTCATAAAAATCGATCCTCAGATTCTTTATTTTTTTCACCTCATTCTGTGTTCTTTTCTGTACCGATTCGAATCCGACTAAAAGCCCCAGGCACCCCGAACGTCTCATCAATCTGAGCAGCTCCAAATCCTCAGCTAACGATACGGTTCCCTGCCCCAGCCATAGCCGCCGAAGAGGTATCATTTCAGTAAAAAGCTTTTTGGCTACATTCCGGTTCAGTCCGAGGGCATCATCGACGAAGAAGAGGTGAGGGGAATCAATAGACTCGATCTCGGCAATCACCTCCTGAACCGGCCTGACTCGATATTGATGCCCCAATGTCCGGCCAATGGAACAGAATTCGCAATCGTACGGACATCCTCGGGATGTCTCGACGCCGATAGGGATGGGAGCATTACCATTGCATTTGGTTCCGGGCAAGAGATCTCGCCGTGGTTTCGGTAGGCCTTGGAGATCGGTCATTTTACCGGCCCGATATAGCCTTTGCATCTGCCCCGAGGCGGCATCCGATACAAGTCGTGGCCAGACACCCTCCGCTTCTCCCACGACGACAGCGTCGGCATGCTCTAAGGCTTCGTCAGGCAATACCGTGGGGTGTATTCCTCCCATCACCACCTTCACAGCCTTCCGGCGATAGGTGTCAGCGATATGATAGGCTCTGAGCGCAAGGTCAGTCATGACGGTGATCCCCACCAAATCCACATCCTGATTCGTGTCATCGGGAGCAAAAGCTTCGTCGACAATGGTCATCGTGTGGCCAGGCGGGGTAAGCGCTGCCAGAAGAGGAAGATTTACCCTCTGGAGCTTGAAAGAGCTGGCTAAAGTGTCTTCACGTCGCTCATGCGGTGCTATAAGTTTTATTTTCATCATTCATAATCGGTGTTTGCGTGATGGCACGAAGGGGGCACTTTGCGATCACTTGTCTTCTTCCCATTTGGTGGCGATGATGCCCAGGATGAAGACCACGGCCGCGAAAACACCAATGATCGCGGCATCACGGAGCGCGGCCATGTTGTCTTCAAATACCATGGATGCCCGGAGCCCTTCGTTCACGTAAAACAGCGGCAGTGTCTTGGCGAATTTCTGCAGAAACCCCGGCATCAGCTCGATAGGGAAAAAGCTCCCCGAGAGGAACATCATCGGTAAACTGACGGCGTTTGCCGCGGCAGCCGCGCTCTGCGCCTCCCTGGCGAAGCGGGTGAGTATCATCCCGATTCCGACGAACGCGAAGACATCAAGCAAAATGAACGCAAGGAGCCAGGCGTCTATATGCAGGCTGACATTAAACACGGCGTAGCTCACCAGCAGCATCGCAATCGTGCATATGACCCCGAGTATGAACTGGTACAGGATGTTCGACAGTATCCAGTCGGTACGGGTGATCGGCGTGGTGGATAGCTTCCTGATGATGCCCTTCTGTCGCAGTTCCGTGTCCGAGTCCACCGTGCTGAACAGGCTCAACGTCATCACCGCCATTGCGATGATGCCGGGGACGAAGAACTCGATGAACCGGTATTTCTTGGTGAGTATCGATCTCTCAACCGACCTGATGAATGGCGGCTTCCCGGACATCGTCTGGTTTATCCCGGCGAACACAGAGTTCAGGATTTGCATCTTCGTGGACACCGAAGAAGAGCTGGGGTCGTATATATCGGTGATGGTGACGGATGCGTTGGGGTCGCTGAGCATCATCCTCTGCATGAGGGACCTTTCATAACCTTTGGGAATGATGAGGACAAGGTTCACCTTGTTGTCCCTGACGTACTGCGTGGCGTTGACGGCAGGGTCGACCCTGGTTATCTTAAACTTCCCGTTGAGCTCGAGGCTCTTGACGGACTGTGCGGACGATTCCGTCTGGTCAAGGTCCTGCACGCAAAGGTGGTATTCCACGTTGTCCTGGCTCATGAAGATCGTGCCGAACAAGAGTATCAGGATTATCGGGAACGCAATCACGAAGAACATGGTGGTCTTCTCGCGGGAGAAGTTCAAGAGCTTCACGACGAGATTTGCACCGATGATGCGCGGGTTCATTTTGGCTCCATTTCGGGCGGATCCTCCCGGAGCGCCTCGCCGGTGAGCTTGAGGAAGACCTCTTCGAGGTTAGGCTTCCGAACGTCCAGGCCGAGGTACAGAGCCCCGGCATCCTTGATGGCGTTCAGTATCTCCTGGACGTCGTACGTGTGCCCCACCCTGACCTTGACGTTTTTGTGGTTGCCAAGAACCGGCTCGAAACCCATTTTCCGGACGATCTCAAAGGTTTTTTCATCGACGGACTGTAACGTGAGGACCAGGTAATTCGCGTTGTTTTCGATGAGTTCCCCGGGGGCGCCCATGGCGATGACCTTCCCCTTCGAGATGATTGCGACCGTATCTGCAAGAAGCTCCGCTTCCTCCATATAGTGCGTGGTGAGGAATACCGTTTTCCCCTTCTTCTTCAAGCCCAGCAGGACTTCCCACACCTCGTGCCTTGCGCGGGGATCGAGTCCTGTCGTCGGCTCGTCGAGGAACACGACCTCGGGGTCGTTTACGAGAGCGATCGCTATTCCGAGGCGCTGCCTCAAGCCCCCGGAGAGGTTCTTGTACTGCTCTTTGGTCTTGTCCTTGAGGTTCACGAGCTCTATCAACCCGTCGATATCGGTGTTCATGCAGCAGAAAAGCCGCGAGTAGTACTGGATGGTTTCCCTGACCGTTATCCTGTCGAACGAGCTGAACCCCTGCGGGAGGACGCCGATGCGGGGGACGATGTCGTGCTTCTTCTTCGTAACGTCCATTCCAAGAAGGGTCACTTTTCCAGAGCTGGGCCTGCGGATCGTCTCGATGATCTCGACGGTAGTGGTTTTGCCGGCGCCGTTCGGGCCCAGGAAGGCGAACACCTCGCCTTTGCTGACGGTGAACGATATGTCGTTGACCGCCACCAACTCCCCGTAGCGCTTCGTCAGTTTGTCGACTTCGATTGCGTATTCAGTTTCCTTGGTCACGAATCTCCACTTTCCCTCCCTGGGGCAACGGTATTGAAAATCGTTACGTCAGGCCTTCTTCGGGCGCTGAAGACTCTTGCCCGGCCCTGGGCCAGAACCCGAGAAGGCTGAGGACCTTATTGGTCACCGCCGGCCACGCGACAAGAAAACGGTCAATCACGGGCTGGCGGTGTTTGAATAAAAGAAAGCTCGGGATAAACGTCGCGCCCAGATGCGCTTTGGTTTTCTCCGCGCCCTGGCCCGCGTGATAGAGAGGGATTTTTCGCTCCACGCAGCAGCGGATATTTTCAAGCCAGGACAAAACATAAAGGTTGTATTTGCGGCCGAGCTCGTAATCCATGCAGAAATATTTATCCACCATCGCTTCTTGTTTTACGACGAGAAGGTTAAACGCGACGAGTTCTTCCTGCACAAAATAAAGCGTGTATTCGGCGTCCGGGACTCTCTCACAGAATTTTTCAAAAAATAAACGGTTGTGCGCGCCTAACGCCAGGGGGCCCCGCGACACTGTTTCCAGATAAAGCCTGTAGATCCTGTCCAGAAAAGGAGAAATATTGCGGCTTCGAATGACTCTGACTTCGTGGGAGGTTCGCATTTTGCGGCGCAGGTCTTTTCTCGCGGCCCTTGAAAGACGGGCCAAGAATTCCTCAAGGCTGTTAAAATTGATCGGCAGTCGGGCGCAAGACTGACATTGCACCCGGTTGAATTTTTTGAATACTTCCTCGGGAAGTTTGCCGTAATGATTAAAGTTGTAAAACCCCACGATGTCGCTTTTAAGTCCGGCCGCGAGCGTTTGCAAGGCGCCAAAAGCCATTTTGCATGCCGCCTCGAGGGTGCCCGCGTCGATGTGAGGATCAATCCCGATTTCACTCCATTCCCCTACCAGCAACCCCACGCTCAAAATACGGGGTTGAAAAACCGAGGGGATGAAACGGCCTGCCACTTTCAGCGATTTCTTGATCCATCCCTCCACAAACGTGGACAAATCAAAACGGGTTTCGAACAACGGCAATAAGAGAATAGGGGCACCATCTTTTAACACCACGATGCTCCGCAGGTTAAAACCGTCTATACCCGATTCTTGCAGCAGAAAAAGAAGGGGGGCAGTGATGGAAGGTTCCGGGAAAAGCCGTCCAAGTTCTGCCGCCGGTACTGCGTCTAACCGCGGCACGCAATTGCAGGTAAGGTTATTCATGGCCTGTCGGTCTCCGATTCAAAAGGGCGATGGAAAGCCACATCTTCACCTGGGGAAGCGAACGTACCCATAAGGACTCGCCGGCTCCTATGGGAAACCGCGCTAGGGCCTTCCCTGATAAGCCCACCGGAAAGACATACCCGCCGTCAGCCTCTACTACCCCCCCTACCGACGGATAGACGGTAATTTGCCGCGGATCCACAAGGTGGAATGCACATCCCAGGGCCTTAACCACAGCTTCCTTGATAGACCAAAGCAGGGCTGATGCTTGTTCCACATTCCCGCCCGCCAACCTCAAGGTATGTTGAAGCTCCTCTGCATGGAAGACCAGGTGAAAAGGGTATTCTCTTTGGAATTCATCGGACCCTGCGACATCGATGCCGATATCGGATTCATCTCCACAGAGAGCGGCCCAGACTTTTCCTCCACCCTCGCTGAAGGAGATGGCGGGACCCCGATATTCTCCAAACAGGAGATGGGGCCTGCCAAACAGGTCGCGGACCACCTGAATTGGGAAAGCAGTTCTGTTGGAGGATTGACAGGGTTTCCAAAGAGGACTTTCCATCGCCATAAGGTGATCCCACAGGGTCGAGATGAGGCGGTGCTTGTCCCCTGCCCCGTTTGTTCGACATCTTTTGAGGGTTTCGGTGGCACATGGCCTATATGGTAAAGATGCATAGAAGACAGGTCCCCTTCGATGAACGAAACTCACGGCATGAACGGTTAATCCTTGGCAATCCTTTGCCACATCTACTCCCATCTTTCTCAATCTGCGTTCTTTCCGAGCCCTGAAGGCTCGGAAGGTGTAAAAAAATCAGAATAAGACCATTCCCAGAAGGATGGGGCGGTTGGAGAAACTTTAGAGCGGTACCTCACACGGTTAAACCTCAGGGCCAGAAACGGATTCATTTCATAGTTTTACTGTCGAAGATAGTAAACCATACCGTATCATACCCGCGATTCTAAAGTCTCGGAAATCGTCCCATCCTTTTGGGTCAAAGTGACCCGGGACCCATTTTTTCACACCTTATCAGTCCGAAACCCATTGCATCCGTAACCCATAAACCTGCATGATGGTGCGGCCTTGATCGTCAATCCCTCTCGCGTCCCAGGCGAGACCTTCGTCGTCCTGCGCCCGCATGCGGGCCTCCAGCGTTATCTGTTCCCCTACCTGGCATTTTCGCAAAAACCTCATCTCCCCAATCTCACTGGGAATCATTGATCGCCGCTCCGATGGGTCCATTGCAACGATGTAGAAGTTAACCAACTGCAAAAGGGCCTCGAAAAGGTAGGGAGAATATTGATATCGTGCGTTCCGCAGATTTGCGAAATCACTTGTCTTCCGGTAGGTGGTTCGGCCCCGTACCACCCCTGGACCTGCACCGTCAAGGAACTCCATCACGCGATATCTGCCTTCGAGGCCGCTGCGGTCTTTGTACCATTTAAGCACCTTTTTATGATCCATAGGCCTCGTCCTCAGTTCGTCCAGCCCGACAGGAAAATCGGGGAGCCCCTCCTCGAGATATCCTCCCCCACTATCCCCGCCATCAAGGATCACTTGGCCCTTGCAGTGCGAGGTGAAGCGGTCGGTCAATCTCCCGGCGGGGGAAATCTCCTGCGTTGCGAGAGAGACCTCGCACAATACCTCTCGAAGACCGGTGCCGGCTCGGCGGCAGGAGATCCTGGAAGGCCGTGGAACCCCGGGAGGACATTGGATCATGTCCATGAGCCGCACCTGGCGAACTCCTCGTACCTGCAGGTGGGGATACAGGATCCGGGCGGCTTCCATGAATGTCTCCAGAACCATGGCGGCTGAGACCAGAGGATGCTTGACAAACTTGAAAGGTTTGTGATCCGCGATCCAAAGATCCTTCTCCAGCGAGAAGGATCTGAAGGCCTCCAGTTCTTCCCGGCGGATGTCCAGGCAAGAGATCCTTTCTATCATGGGGAAGTCCTCGGGGCTGAAGGACACGGTGCCTCCATCCAGTTCTCCACTGGGCGAAGGACGGATTGTATCATTGAGCAGTGACGTCCTCACGGATGGCAGTCTCCTCATGAACATCACCCAAACGTCGTCGGCGGGGGCTACAAAGAGTTCCCGGCAGAACAACCCCGCAAGCTCATTTACATGGATGTACGCCGCGCCCTTCCGCTTCATCAGTTCCCGTACCTCCGGATCCTCGGCCATGCCCGCCCCCTCGACAGGGGGAAGCATCAAAGCCTTGAAGCGGATGGCACCGTCTTTCCGGCGGAGGGTTCTGAGTAACGCAGACATCATCCGGTTGGCTGCGGCGTAGTTGGCCTGGCCAGGATTCCCCTGGATTGCGGTCCCCGAGGAGAGGCCCACGAAAAACCTCAACCCGGCCCCTTCCGCAGACGAGAATAGATTCCAAGCTCCGAGGAATTTGACGTCCGTGACCATGGAGAAATCATCCGGGGTCATTTGGCTTAAGGGACCGTCCCTGAGGACTCCGGCGCCGTGAATGATCCCGTCGATCTTGCCATAACGTCTTGCCACCTCGCCCATAATCGCGCGGACCGCCTCGGGGTCAGTCACATCGCAAGTATGGTACGTTGCCTCGATCCCTGAGGAGTGTAAATCCGCCAGGGTCCGGGCGATCTCCGATGCCCTGTGGTCGAAAGTGAACGCCTCAGAAGACGAATGTTCGGGGTGCAGCTTTGCGGGATGGATGCCTGGATCGAGAGGAGTCCTCCCCAGAAAGACCAGGCGGGGCGTGAAAGGCACAAGGCAGCGGGCCAGGTGGGCGCTGATCCCGGTTGCGCCTCCAGACATCACGACAACGTCTCCAGGGCTCAGAGCCAGACTTGACGAATCCCCGAAGACCGATGGGGCTAAGTGCCCCTCCGAAGTGAAGACCCTCCCGTCACGATGAATGATCTCCACCACGGTGCATCCTCTGTCGAGAGCACCGCGTAGCGCAACGCGAAGGTCGGTATTCCTGTCGATTTCCAATGTGCGAAACTGGACCGATGGGTGTTCCTGCGCCGCGCTCAGAAAAAGTCCGAGCATCCCTTCCGCCAGCAGCCGACCGAGAGATTCGGACTCCTCCCTGGAATGGATCAGCACCACGAATTTCTTAGCCGGTGATTGAAGAAATGCCTTCAGGAGGAGAAAGAGCCCCCTAAGAAGCCGCGAAACATCCGCCATGCTTCTTAACCTTCCCGACCCGCCTTGACATAGGCTGATGACCATCCCAGAAAAGGGGGACAAGCCCGCCATTCTATCTACAGCCCTGGAGGCCCCTTCATCGGTTCGAATGTCGTGGCCCTCCTCGCCAGGACCGAGGTTCCCTTGCATGAATAGCATTGGAACCGTGCCAACCCCGTGATCCAGTCGGAGGATGTCCCCTGCACTTCTAACAATCCCGTCATCCCTGTCAGTTGAGAGAAGGAGGACTGACTCGCCTGGGCTCAATTCCATGGGAATAGAGGCCGCCAGCTCTACAGTGGCGTGGTTGAATACGAGCCGCTTTAAGCTCGCCTCATCCTCTGAGGACTTCAGGATTTCATCCCGCACTGGGTCGGGGTCAACAGTCTTGGTGGCCGGCTGCAGGCCGGTACCTCCCTGCCTGGCGATTATCTTGGAGATCCTCTGGGCGATGTCCTTCACGGTACGGACGCCTATAAAATCCTCCAATTCGATAGTGATCCCGAATTGGCGTTCCGCAGCATCCATGATGATGGGTAGGCGACTGGATCGGATGGAGAGGTCCCTTCTGAGATCCATATCGGGTTGGATCTCGTCCCTATTGAATCCTGTAGCGTCCATGATGATTCGAATAAGCCTCTCCATAAGATCTTGGTGTTCAGGCGTCACCGAGAGGAGCTGAGTCGCCTGTCCCAGAATGGCAGGGGTGGAATCGAGAGGCGGGGATGCCGGTTTCCCGGGAGAGACCAGCTTCTGGCCTTCGGGAGGTCCAGAACCCACAAGCATGGATTTGATAACGGATGATAGATCGCCTTCTTGAAATGTTGGGTCAAGCTCTTGGCGGATGGCTTCCAGGATGTTGGGCTTAAGCAAGCGGCCGAAGGTCTCTATCACGAATCGGTTGATTTCCCTTTGAATGATCGTCTCCACCGGGTTGGAGCCTGCAAGCCCAGGTTCCGGCGGTCGTAACGCGGGTGCTGGAGCGATTCGGTGAGATTCGGGAGTTTTTCTGAATGCGGAGAGGGAAACAAACCTCGGTTCTCCTTCAACCTTCAGGTGACCTTGAACGAAGAGCTGGGCAAAAACGGTCTTGTAGGTCAGGCCCTCTGCGGAAGGAAGGCACGTCTGGATACATGCCGATTCAGGAAGCGTCTCTGCGATGAGATTGCTTAATGTTTCGCCGGGGCCCAGCTCTATGAAGAGCCGGACTCCATAGTCATTCCAAAGGGTCTGGACATTATTCATCCAATGGACGGTAGATTCCAGGTGAGCCATTAGGATTCGCCTGATCTCATCGGGATCTGATGGATACGGTGCCATGGTCGTGTTGGAGATGACGGGAATCTGCGGGGAATGAAATGGAATGGAAGCAATGTACGCCTCGAGCTCATCATGGATGACCTTCATGATAGGGGAGTGGAAGGCCATGCTGACCCGCAAGAGGGTGGCCCGGTATCCCATTTCCTTCAGTCTTTTGCTAAGGTTCTTGACCGCCTCGGTGTTGCCGCTCAGGACGATCTGGTTCGGTGAATTGATATTGCCAATGTGGACATCCTCCCGTCCCTGGATCATCTCTTTCAGCAGATTCAGGGGGACGTCCGTGGCCGCCATGACGCCGGGGTCCACGTGCATGCCCGCGGCCTTGTCCATGCAGAGGGCCCGCTTGTTCACGATTCGAAACCCGTCCTCCGGGGAATAGACACCGGCCAGGCACAAGGCGGTCAGCTCGCCCAAACTATGGCCGGCCATGGCCACAGGCTGGATGCCAAGGGTCGTGAGGTATCGAGCCATGGCGTGTTCCATGGCGAACATTGCAGGTTGCTGCCACCGGGTCTTCTGAAGGTTCTCCTCTCGATCATGGAACAATAACTGAAGGAGGTCGAAGTCCGCTGAAGCCGCAGCCCGATCCATCCACTCCTTGATGACGGGAAAGGACTCGTAGAGATCCCGGCCCATTCCTCCATACTGTGACCCCTGTCCGGGAAATACAAAGGCGAGCGGTAGGGCTGGCAGATCCTCAGGGCTCATGAAGATCCCCCGGTGCGCCAACGACTTCAATACCTTGGGCGAGGCGATTTCGGCTTCGGCAAGGGAGGCCGACCTCTCGATGACCGTGAGCGCTTCCTCTTCGGATTGGGCCACAACGGCCATCCGGTAGTTATGGCCGTCCACCTCAGTCCGGAAGAAAGAGACGCCCTGGAACATGGAACTGCCACCCCCCTTCTCTCTATCGGTACCGGGTTCTCTACCGGGTGAGACCAGGATCGTATCCACTTCATCCATGGCCTGCTCCACCTGCACAACGTAGTTGGAGCCTCCGAACCCGAAGGCGTTGACCTGAAGCCTTCTTGGCTCGCCGGCCCTGCCCTTCCAATCAAGCGGCTCCGGGGCGATGAGGAGACCCGATCCTTCCAAGTCGATTTCCGGGTCTGGATGCTTATAATTGAGGGTGGGAGGGAAAATTCCCGCCTTCATGGCCATGACTCCTCGAATGAGGCTGTTAATCCCCGAGGCGCCCAGTGTGTGTCCGATCTGGGATTTGAATGAGGTGATCACTGTGCGATTGGAGGAATTAAAGAACGCCTTCAGGGCACGGACCTCCTCCACGTCCCCTTGCCGGGTGCTCGTGGCATGGCATTCCACCAGGTCCACTGCATCGGGCCCATAGGGTATCCCTCGGAAAGAGGCGCGGATGGCGATCTCTTGGGTGACACTGGCGGACTCCACCATGCCCAAATGGTTGTTGCTCGCTCCCATGCCGGTGATGACGGCGTGGACACGCGCCCCTCTTGCGTGGGCCAGGCTTTCCCGTTCGATGACGATCATCCCCCCGCCTTCGCCGAGGACCATCCCGTCTCTTTCAGCATCGAAGGGGCGGGAGGTCTCGTGAGCGGGTCTTTCCTGTCCGGACAGCCCGTAAAGTGCGCCCAGGGCGGAGAATTCCAGAAAATGCAAGTGTGTGAGATTTTCCTCGCCCCCTCCGACGATGGCTGCGTCGATGATGCCGCTCCGGATCATCTGGATGGCGCTGTGAAGTGCGACCAGTGAGGTCGCGCAGGCTGCGGAGACAGAATAGCTGGGCCCCATGAACCCATACCGGTTGCAGATGAAGCCCGGTGCCGCGCAGTTGAGTCTGCCCAGGAGTGTGGTGTCATCCGGGGCCATGCGTCCGGACTTCACCTCTCGTTCGATGGCGTTCTCCTGATCCGGCGTGAGGTGAACGGCCCTTTTGATAGCGCCAAGGATATCATGAACGTATGCCCTGATGATGATATTGGTGAGGGTCCCCGCCGCCTCACCCGAGTTTTGGGAGATGAGGACTCCGATTCGTTCGCGCGGGATGCCCGAATCCAGGATACCGGATGCCCGGATGGCTCTGTCCGCCAGCCACAGGGTGACCTTTGTCGCCTCGGTCATGGTCCGGAAATCATGGGGAGGAATCCCGAGTTCATTGCGGGAGATATGAAAGTCTAAGAAGGCGCCCACCTTGCAGTAGGTCTTGTCCGGAACCTGCGGCCGGGGATCATAAAAAAGCGCGTGATCCCACCGCAAAGGCGGAACCAATGTAATCCCGCTCTTCATGGCCAGGCTTGCAGCCCAGATCTCCTCCGGACTCTTCCCCAGGGCATTGAGGAGGCTCATCCCGGTGATGGCAACCCTTTCACGATCGTCTCCATGGGGGGCAACTCGCTTCAGTCCACGGCCAACTCCGGAGGATGGAGTTTCCACGGATAGCGATGCGTTGAGTGGAGGTGCGGGCTGATGCAGCAAAAGAGGGCCTTCGGCTAGCTCGCGGTGAAAGGATTGCAACTTCTGGACTTTACTGATGAGGCCAGCGCAGGCCCCACTCATGAATTGCCCGCGTTCCAGACAGGTCCGCTCATCCAGAGGCTCCTCGCCTGGCCTGTCCATGCCCCGGGCTGCAGCGAAGAGGCTCCCCGCGGTTATCTCCTCCATTCTCGTCCGGAAGGAGGGCTCGTCTTGGTGGCCTCCTGCAAATTCCCTCTCCAGGGATAAAATAGCTTCCACTCTCGGAGTCCTCAAGGACCGCACCCGAAGTCCGGTGTCCTGGCCTGAAACGACTGTTCCCCCCGGAGGCGATTTCAGAATCATCCGCTGATAGAACGCCGTCAAGGCGTCCGTTTCAAGGATCTCCTGGGTGGCCAGATAGGCGGTGCCCATCTGGATGGCGTCTGCGCCGAGCATGGCGGCCATGAATGCTGTCTCCCGATTGAAGATTCCCCCTGCAAGGATCACGCGACAGTTTTGGAACAGGGATGGCGTGCGCCGTTTCAGATCCAGCAACATTTGAGCAAGGGTGAGTGTACTATGTTGCACCACGTGGCCGCCAGCCTCATACCCCTCGCAGACCACGTATCGGACGCCCGCTTCAAGGGCGAGCTTCAACAGGGCCTCGTCAGGAGCGATATAAATGACCTCCATGCCACGTTCTATCAATTCTCTTAAGGGAGAGAGATCTCCTCCTGCGATCACTACAAAACGGGGTCTGTGTTTCTTTATCCAGGCCAGTTGCGTCTCCCTGAAAGGGTTCTCTGCCAAAGAGACGACATTCACTGCATAAGGGCGCCCTTTCATGATCTCCGGCAGGCGTCCCAGCCTCCGGTCAAGGGCCTCCGCGTCCATCAGGCCAAGTGCGATGGTCGGCAATCCACCGGCATCGGCAACTCTTGAGGCAAACTCCGGGACATCTGTGATCCAGGACATGGCCCCCTGGATAAAGGGGTATTTGGTTCCCATCTCTCTGGCTACAGGGCTGTCTAAAAAGAAATTCTTTTTCGCCTCAGCCAGGTGGCATAAGTTTCGAATCTCGTCCATAAAGGACTTCACGGCCTCCTGGGTTCCGGCGCCAAAACGCTCAACGAACGACCAAGCAAAGGCAGCCTCCACACCCAGAGGGATGACTTCGTCCTGCGTGAAATGGCTCTCCAGAGGGTGGAGGGCCCTTGCATACACCTGGCTTATGAAGGAACGGCGGCTTTCATCCGTGATCTCTGCTCCGCACAGTGATCCCTCGAACGTCTTGATCTCCTTGAACGCAAGAGAGTTTCCCTTGTTGAAAAGGCGACAGGGAACCTGCAGGTCCAGGCCAAGCAGATCGGTAGAGTCCAGGCGGAGGTTGGAGAGCCGCTGGCGCTGGAGATCATCAATGGCAACCAGGTCTGTCAGCCAATGGACACTCTCGAAGACAATCCCCGCCGCCCCTGTGGACAGGAATGCCGCTGCCGCCTCAGGGGTGAAGACGCCTCCCCAGATGAGGATGTCCAGAGACCTCGATGGGGTGCGCAGCATTTCCTTGACCGCTGAATAGAGCACCTGAGTCGTCTCGCCGCTCACGAATCCGGAGGCCTCGCATCCTTTCAGGACGATGCGCCGAATTCCCGAGCGATCCTTCACAATCGTTGCCAGGAAATCCAGGTCCCCGGTGATGGGAAAGCAACGATGGTTTTCCGACAATTCCCTCAATCTCTGCAGAAAGGCAGAAGGATCTCCTTGAAAAAACTGCGGGTGGCATTCTACCCAGATGTCGGGGGCCCCTATTTGCTTCAGTAACCGCCCCAAAGATGGGTCCATCAAGGTAGGGATAGAAATCTTGATATCCCTAACGTGGCCAGCAGGGTCGGCCTTTCGTAAGAAAGAACGCAGCCCTTCCACCCCCATCATGGAAAAATCGAAGATGGCTCTGCTCCCTGTTCGCTGAGCCATTTGAATCACCGATGGGATGATCTCCTTAGGCCGCCAGACGAAAGCGATGATAGGAACCCGATGCTCAGCCACTATGTCAGACCTCTGCTTCAACGCCATACGTTCATCTTTTTTAAATGACAATTCGCCGGTTGGATCCATCCCACCCGATACGGCCAAGGTTCAGCCCGATCGTCACCGCTTCAAAGCCAGGTACCACTCCGTGACATCACTCCCGATTCCTAACCGGGCGAGCTGACGCAGATCTACCTCCAGAACGTCGGGCGTGCTGTACTCCAGTATGCGGTATTGGGGATCCGTCCAAACGCGCCGCGTCCGACCCAAAACCTTCGTTTCCTGCGGCCAGGTGAGGCGAATGCGGTGGATCAGGTTGATGCCCGCGAGCGCCGCTGTTTCTATCACAAAATCGGTGCAGTTGTTAGACCTCACGCCGAACTGGTCGTACTTCCTGTGCATCACGTATTCATAGATCAATTGATGCCGTCGCCAGGTAATCGGCATTCTCCAGACGAACGTCGGGGGACGATTGGGCTTGCCGGTCTGAAATTGGCCATCGGACATCATCTGCCACAAATAACCGATAGGATTGGGATCCTTATGCCGAACCCTCTGAAGGATGCCCACATGGTAACGCGGCTTGGCTTGCCCGAGGTCGCCGGTGTGGCCGAATTCCAGACGATCCTGGGGACTTTCCAGGATGAGCCAACTATGCGCCCACGGACGCTGCCAAAGTGAGAAGAGATACGACGCCGCACTGCTGTAGTCCCAATTGACAGCTTCGTTCAGGATATAGAGGTAATATCCCTCGTCCCCCACGGGCTTTCCGGTGGCGGGATCCAGGTCCGCATCGGGGGCGAAACGGCACACAATCTCGATGGGCTGGGCGCTCCAGCCATCGGGTTGCATCCGAACGTAGAGTCTGGGCGTTCGACGGGCGCATCGGACCGCAACCCCCGCCAGCCATCTCATCACCACGAGGAGACGCCCTTGATATAATCGTTCGGTTACTTCCCAATTCATCCGGTATTTCCTATTTGACCCTTGCCCCACGGCCACCATCAACTAATCACTAACGCCTGAACCATCCGACTCCCGGCGGGTTTATTCGGGATTTCCCCTTTGGCCGTCGTCGCCAGAACGGTCGGCTATCAAAGCCCTGTTTCTGACAATCGAAATCACTCCTCTCAAGCAGAATGTCGGTAGTCTGCCTGATCTCCGTGCCGTCGAACCCCGGATGCATTCCGGTAATCCGGGGGAAAATTATAAAGACTTTCTGAATATGCGATATTTCTTGTATCTTTTTGCGCCGGCTTCCTCTATCAAAGAGTTGATTGACTCGTTGTCCTCCAGGGTCCAGCCCATCTCCAGATAATGATATTTCTCTTTTTTCCTCACAACCTCATAGATGTGCTGGAAGGCTAACATGGGGAGTCCCAGTTGTCGGTACTCCTCCTTGATCCCGAACATCAACAACCGCAATCCGTTGATCTCCCGCCGATACATGAGGAACTTTACCAAACCCATCAGACCGATCCGTCCGTTGAGACGCTTGAGCAATGGGTTAATGTCAGGAAAGATCACGCAGAACGCTGCGGGTTCATCCTCATAATAGATGAAGAAAACCATGTCCGGATCCAAGAATTCCATCACGTTCTTTTGAATGTCCCGCATCTCATGATCGCTCAGGGGGACGAACCCCCAGTTACTGGACCAGGCGGCATTATATATTTCTCTGACCAGAGCGAACTCCGAGTCCGCATCCTTTGGACGAGAGGGCCTGATGTGGATACCTCTTTTTTGGGTGATCCGTTCAGCAAGATGATCCATCCACTCGGGAAGCCGGTAAGCACCCTCTATCAGGAAGGCTAACAGGTCCTTCTCTTTGGTGAAGCCGCACGATTCGACCAACCTTAGGTAGTACGGCGGGTTGTAAGACATCATCAAGGCAGGCGGATAATTGAATCCCTCAATGAGCAGACCCAGCTCGTAATTGGTAGACGGGTTGAGTGGGCCTCTCATGAAGGTCATCCCCTTGTGGTGAACCCACGTCTCCACGGAAGAGAAGAGGGCCGCCGCGGCCTCTGGATCGTCAGCGCATTCGAAAAATCCCCAAATACCCATCTTTTCGCCGTGGAACTGGTTATAATGGCGATCTATGATGCCCGCGATCCTTCCCACCGTCTCCGAACCGCGTCGGGCCAGAAAGAGGATGCGTTCGGAAAACTCCCAGAAAGGGTGTCTGCGGGGGTCCAACAACCGGCGAACCTCCTTCTTAAGAGGGGGGACCCAGTTGGGATACTTAGCATAGATCCTCCATGGCAGGTCGATGAAGTCCTTCAATTCCGATCCGCCATCTGCAGTAATGATCTCCATGCCGGCCATGATTGTTCCCTTCGAGAGGTTATCACCGAAACATTTTCATCTCTTGCCTTATACTCGCACTGACCTGTTTTTCAGATCTCAAACGGTCCGGGCTTGGTCACCTATCAAAAATGTGGAAATAGGACACAATAATATGCATCAGTAATCTTTAAAGGGATTTGTATCGACAACTACCGATATCCGTTCAAAGCCCGTTGAAGGATTAGCTGACTTTCTTGGTCCTGTCTCTTGTAGGTAAGATAGTCTTCCTTTTCCATTTCGAAAAGCTGTCTTTTGTATCGAGCTGTCAAATCATACCATTCACTCATTCGTTTCTCAAGTCGTTGTTCAACAGGGATCTTAAGTGTATCCATGTATGCAAGAATCGTGAGATAATAGCGCAGCACATTACCTTCGACTGCGCCCCTTAGGCCACCCACATAAACAGGATTACCGTCGCTATCCGTACCGATTACACTGAAACCGATCCTGCCGCCACCGAATATTGAGAAGTAGCTTTTCATAAGCAAATATCCCAAGGAGCTGTAACGATAAGAATACCTTAAATGAATCAATATCCTGTCTTGGTATAATGATATCGCCTCAAGTCCGAACTGGTGATCCTTTGTACCAAAGATGCCCTGACGTGCCGCAAGTGAAATAGCAAAAAATCCGGGCTGTTGCGCAATGACGCGGTATTCGAAATTCATTGGATAGGCGTCCTTAAGAGGGTCTTGGAATTTCTTGACATTATAAAGAGTTAGCAGCCATGTATCATTCACCTTCTTATAAGTACATGCTCTGACATTACTATGAAGCAAAACGATATCGCACCAGTTCGTGGGCAACTGAAGCTCATTTTCTACAATATCGAAAGGATATTTAATAGTGCCGTAGATATCGACATGGGAGGCATTTTTACCCATGGAGGATTCCAAGTAGAAAGGAATAGTCAAAGAACTTTTTTCCAGTTCTTTTTCAATCTTATGGTATTTATCGATAAGAGATTCATGTCCTGTATGCAACGAGTCATCAGCGTATGGAATTTCACACCACCGGGAGAATAGAAAAAATGAGATGACCAAGAAAAGACATAAAACACGAGCCACGCGCATGTCGGCTCTCCTCGATCTCAATGATTTCAGCCGTTCTAATTCGCCTGATCCAAAAGCAACAGAAAATGACAGTATTCTGTCTCCGAAATTATCCTACTTTGAAATGAACACGGCTGTCTTTCAGTTTCTCCCGGACCAATGAGATATTTCTTCAAACGGCGCACGGACTTCCCCATTGCCAGAAAAAAATCGATGAGTTTGAAAGTCCGGTGCATCCCTTACCTCTAATAAAATTTTATTAGATTGCGGATGGGTACGTCAATGAGAAAATAGGGCGTTTTTTTCGAGTTGAAATTTTTTTAAAATTTTGTATACTACCATTGAGAGTGAAGGACGAAGATTAAGGATCTGAGAGCGATCCGACGAGGAGTGATCATTATAGAAACAATATCCAAAACAGAGCAGCAACTTCTCCTTGAGATGGAAGAGCTTCAGACGAGGCTGGAGGCCACAGAGCGGCGCTTACGGGAGGCTAACGAATTATTGCAGGCTCAAATCGCCGAGCGCAAGCGAGCAGAGGAAACCTTTCAGAAAGCTCAAGAATACGCCGAGAGCATCATCAACACCGTACGTGAACCCTTAATCGCGCTGGATCAAGATTTAAGGGTGGTTTCCGTCAGCCGCTCCTTCTATGAAGTCTTTAAGGTAAACCCCAAAGAGACCGTGGGACAGCTTATTTATGACCTGGGAAATAAACAGTGGGATATCCCCAAGCTGCGGGAACTGCTGGAAACCGTCCTTCCCGAAAAGGCAACCTTTGATAACTATGAGGTTGAACACGATTTTGCTACCATTGGCAGGCGCATAATGCTTTTGAATGCCCGGCAGATTAAAAGAGCGTTTGGAAAGGAACGGATAATCCTCCTGGCCATCGAGGACATCACCGAGCGCAGGCGACTGGAAATCTTATTATCGGAGTCTGAAGAACGCTACAGGCGCCTTTTTGAGACCGCAAACGACGGGATATTGCTTCTCGAAAAAAGCGAAGGGAATATAACCCATGCTAATCCAGCCGTCACGGCAATGTTGGGCTATTCCAAAGAGGAGTGCATCGGGAACAAGCTTCAGAATATCGGTTTCTCGCATGATATAGGTGATTTTCATGAGATCATGCATACCTTGGACAGGAGCGGCATTATTTATTACGATGATGTTCCGATAAAAACTAAGGCCGGGCAAACTTTTTATGTGGATATCTATCTGGTGGACAGGGCAAGGTTAGTTCAATGTAATATCCGCGACATCACCGAGCGCAAACAGGCAGAAGAGGCTTTGAGGAAAAGTGAGAGGGAATTGAAGTCAAAAACTGAAAACCTTGAAGAAGTCAATGCGGCATTGAACGTATTACTGAAACGTGTGGAGGAAGGAAGAATAGAACTTGAGGAAAAGATTTTGTCTAATATCAGGGAACTTGTTTTACCCTACATTGATAGATTGAAGAAGACACAACTATCTGATCATCAAACCTCTTACTTGACGGTTATTGAAACAAATCTTGACAATATCGCCTCTTCCTTCCTCTATCATTTGAAAATGAGATATTTAAATCTTACTCACAGGGAGCTTCAGGTTGCTTCTCTTGTTAAGGAAGGGAAATCCACTAAAGAAATCGCCGGGTTGTTAAATATAGCTATAAAAACTGTGGTATTCCATAGAAATAGTCTTAGAAATAAACTTGGTTTAAAGAATCAAAATGCCAACCTTCGAGCCCACCTATTAACCTTCACATAAGATCGAATTATTACCTGAATTAACCTAGTACTAATTAGGCATTGCACTGGACATTTATATAAAATATTTTTACGTCAAAAGAACCGAAAGCATGAATATCTTTCTTGGCAAGCTCAAGCTAATACGTTTATGCATTTCGGGGGAACCGTTTCAGTTTATCATATATCTTTGTAATGAAACCTAAAGATCTTAGACCGATCAGCCGATCAGATGATAAGTGATATTATGAAAATAAAACCCAAAAGGCACCCAACAGCCAATTGTTCCTTCTACGACAGGTTCCATGTGACGGCTGAGGAGACAGAGGGATGATTTGTCTACAGCATAGGCGACCATTCGTTGGATATTCCTGCATTTTTTTTATTGCGAGGTAATGGATTTTTTGATAAATTAGTTTCCTAATTTGACTGAGTAGCCTTAATAGTATCTTACTCTTATGGGCATTACTTCAGATTAGTAAACCCCGTTAGAAAGTAGAAGACTTTCTAACGGGAAGGCTCACACGGGACATTAAACCCCGTGTTCGCTGAAAAAGGAACAGCCGTCATCCCCGCTGCGAGCAGTGGGGTTTTCTAACGGGGGAAAGGTGCTGGGAGGTGACGATGGTTAAAGAAAAGACAAGATTACTCAGAGGTGGTTTGCAAAAAGTTCCTACGGGAATAGCGGGCCTTGACGAAATCACGAATGGGGGGCTTCCCAAAGGACGTCCTACCCTGGTGTGCGGCGGCGCCGGGTCGGGGAAGACCCTTCTCGGCATGGAGTTTCTTGTGCGGGGGGCGATCCAGTTTAATGAGCCGGGGGTCTTCATGTCGTTTGAGGAATCCGCTGAGGAATTGACAAAGAATGTGGCCTCCCTCGGCTTTGACCTGAATCGCCTGACCGCCTCCAAACGACTTTTAGTCGATTATGTTCATATCGAACGGAGCGAGATCGAAGAAACCGGCGAATACGACCTTGAAGGTCTCTTTATTCGCCTTGGCAATGCGATTGATTCCATTGGTGCAAAAAGAGTCGTCCTCGATACGATTGAATCGCTCTTCGCGGGATTGCCCAATCCTTCCATCCTGCGGGCAGAACTTCGCCGTCTCTTTCGTTGGCTGAAAAAGAAAAGCATGACAGCCATCATCACAGGCGAACGAGGGGAGAATGCCCTGACACGGCACGGTCTTGAAGAATATGTTTCTGACTGCGTGATCCTCCTCGATCACAGAGTGGCGAATCAGATCTCCACTCGCCGTCTGCGTGTCGTCAAGTACCGTGGCTCGATACACGGCACCAATGAGTTCCCGTTCTTGATTGACGAACGGGGCATAACCGTCATGCCAATTACCTCTCTTGGATTGAAGCATACGGTCACAAGCCAACGAATCTCGACAGGCATTCCTCGTCTCGACACCATGCTGGGAGGAAAGGGATATTTCCGTGGCAGCACTATTCTTGTCTCTGGGACCGCCGGGACAGGTAAGACCAGCATCGCGGCGCACTTTGTCGATGCAGCGTGCCGCCGCGGGGAGCGATCCGTCTTTTTTGCCTTTGAAGAGTCCCCCTCTCAGATCATTCGCAATATGCGCTCGATTGGCATCGACCTTCAACAATGGGTGGAAAAGGGACTCTTAAGATTCTGTGCAGAGCGGCCTACGGTTTATGGGTTGGAAGCCCATCTGGCGTCCATGGAAAAGATCATTGATCTGTTCAAACCAAAAGTTGTTATTGTGGACCCGGTGACGAATCTGAGTAGCGTGGCCAGTGAAACGGATGTCAAGGCCATGCTGATCCGTTTGTTGGACCAGATGAAATCGAATCAAACAACCGCGCTCTTTACCACCCTGACAGGCGCGAGCGGCTCTCTTGAGTTGACGGAGGTGGGTACGTCTTCGTTAACCGATACCTGGCTCCTGCTTCGCGACATCGAAATTGGAGGCGAGCGCAATCGTGGCATGTACATCCTCAAGTCTCGTGGTATGGCACACTCCAACCAGATCCGGGAGTTCTTATTGACCGATAAAGGAGTCGATCTGATAGATGTCTATGTCGGCCCGTCAGGCATGTTGACAGGCTCGGCGCGAATATCTCAAGAAAAACAGGAGAGGGATATTGAATTGGCGCATCAGCAGGAGATTGAGCGGAGAAAGCTAAATGTGGAGACCAAATGCAAGGCATTGGAAGCCCAGATCGCTTCTTTGCATGCCCAGTTTCAAGCAGAAGAGCAGGAGTTGAAGAAACTGATTGGGCAGGAAAAAATGCGGCAAAGAAGTGCTTCGCAACTACGGGAAAAGATAGCGAGCATACGCGAGGAAGATAAGAACTCTAAGAGGAGGAATAGATGAAAAGAAAAGCGGCAGGCGGACCCGGGAAAAATGCCAAGTCGAAGAAAGACATTTGGGAATTAAGACTTTATGTGGCAGGGCAGACGCCGAAATCGTTAGCAGCCTTTGCCAATCTCAAGAAGATCTGCGAGGAGCATCTCAAGGGCAAATATCATATTGAGGTTGTCGACCTTCTGAAAAATCCTCAACTTGCCGGAGGAGATCAAATCCTGGCCATTCCGACATTGGTGAGGAAGCTTCCTCCACCGATAAAGAAAATTATCGGTGACCTCTCGAACACCCTGCGTGTTCTGGTTGGACTTGACCTTCGCCCAAGGGCCTGAGAAAAAACGAGGCCATTTAATGGGGATACGTTATGAAACAAAAAAAAGTTAAAGATTCAACTAAATCATTTGAGAGGGTTCTAGGAAAGCCATTGAAAAACAAGTATGTCTTGCGCTTATACGTCACTGGAATGACACCGAAATCCACGCAAGCCATCCAGAACATAAAAAAAATCTGTGACGAGGAGCTCCATGGCCGGTGCGACCTTGAAGTCATCGATATCTACCAGAGACCTGTGCTTGCCCGAGGAGAACAAATCATTGCCACGCCCACGCTCATCAAAAAACTTCCCCTGCCCTTACGTAGATTCATCGGCGACATGTCGGATACGGAGCGGATTGTCCTGGGATTAGATTTAAGACGCAAAAAATAGAATCGATATGATGTTATGAAAAAAGATACGAAAAGAAAGGATAAGGATCTCCTTCAAATAGAAGATCTGCGGATGCGCCTCGAAGAAGCCGAGGAGACAATTCGTGCCATTCGGGAAGGCGAAGTTGACGCCCTGGTTGTCTCAGGCCCTCAAGGAGACCAGGTCTACACCTTGAAGGGTGCGGAACAACCCTATCGCGTTTTTGTCGAAACCATGAATGAGGGGGCTGCGACACTGGGCCCGGATGGAACCATCCTTTACTGCAATAACCGCCTCGGAGAATTACTCAAGGAACCCATTGAAAGGATTATAGGCTCCGAGATAGTCCGATTCATCGCACCGACAGGCAAGGGCGACTTTGAATCTGCGTTCCAAGGTGGTAGGAAAGGAAGCAGCAATGTCGAAATTCTCCTCAAAGGAGGAGACGGGCAGCTTACTCCGGCACATCTTTCCCTTAGTCCACTGGAGAACGATGATGTGCCATACATTTGTATGGTGGTAATGGATTTAACCGAGCGCATGAGAGCAGAACAGGAGTTGGAGGAGTCAGCAAAGCGATTGAGGTACCTCTCTACCCAGCTCCTCGTCGCGCAAGAGAGCGAGAGAAAACTGATCGCCAACGAAATTCATGATAGCCTTGGGTCATCCTTACAGGCGATTAAATTTAGGATGGAACAAGTTCTTCAGAAGGGTGGTATCGGTGATCCGGAGAACATCATCCCTTCTATTCAAAAAGCAATCGAAGAATCCCGGAGAATCCAGATGGCTTTGCGGCCCTCCAGCCTCGACGATCTGGGCATCTTACCCACCCTTAACTGGTTATGCAGGGAGTTTCAAAAAACCTATTCCAGCATTCATATCAAAACCCAGATTAACATAGAAGAAAAAGATGTTTTTGATCATCTGAAAACAGTAATCTACAGAATCTGCCAGGAGGCTTTTAACAATATTGCCAAGCACAGCAAAGCAGAGGTTGCGACTCTCTCCCTGAGGAAAAGTGATAAGATCGAGTTGGTTATTGAGGACAATGGCCGGGGGTTCGACCTTGAGGAAAAGCTATTTGCTGAGAATCCCGACAGAGGGTTAGGGCTTACCAGTATGAGGGAACGAGCCGAATTTTTGGGAGGTTCGTTTGCCGTTGAGTCTATTCAGGGATCAGGAACCACCATCCGGGTATCCTGGCCCGTGGAGAGATAGGGGTGATCTTAAAGGCGACCACAAATCTCACGAGGATTTGTCAGGTACATCTAAATGACAAATGTCGAATTACCGTAATCGACATTTTAAAAAATCCACAGCTTGCTAAAGGGGACCAGATTATTGCCGCCCCAACGCTCATCAAGAAACTCCCCTCGCCACTCCGGAGGCTCATCGGCGACATGTCGGATGCGGAGAGGTTTCTTGTAGGCATTGATCTGAAACCCAAGAATTCATGAGAACGAATCAATGAGCAAATCGGATAGAACACGCCAGCAACTTTTGGATGAGTTGCAGGAACTCACGTCGCGGATGATGGAAGCTGAGGAAACTCTGCGCGCTATCCGAGGCGGTGAGGTGGATGGTCTGGTTGTCTCAACGGTGGAAGGAGATCGGGTCTTTACACTGATGGGTGCCGAGCATCCTTACAGGGTCATGGTCGAAACCATGAACGAAGCGGCCATCACCCTGGCCTCCGACGGCACGATCCTTTACTGTAACCAACGTTTTGCAGATATCGTCAAAGGGTCTCTGGAAAAAGTAATAGGATCTTCAATCTACCCATACATTTCATCAAAAGACCTTCAATTATTTAAGGCATTGGTCGAGCAGGGTTTAAAGGGGAACAGTAAGGAGGGGGAACTTGCCTTACAGGCCGGAGGTGAAAATTCTGTACCTGTCTTACTTTCCGTAAGTCCCCTTCAGCGCACGGATATGCCCGGTGCGGTGTGCGCCGTAATGGTGGACATCACCGAGCGCAAGAAGATGGAGGAGGCGCTAAAGATTTCTGAAACTCGCTACCGCCGTCTCTTTGAAGCAGCCCAAGATGGAATATTAATCCTCGATGCCGAGACAGGACAAATAGTGGACGTGAACCCGTTCTTGTTAGAAATGTTGGGTTATCCACATGAGGAGCTCTTAGGGAAGAAACTCTGGGAAATTGGCTCTTTTAGAGATATTGAAGCATCGAAAGCCACCTCTTCGGAATTGAAGAGCAAAGGATATGTTCGCTACCATGATTTACCGCTTGAGACGAAAGAGGGACGGCTAATTGCCGTGGAATTTGTGAGTAATGTCTATCTTGTTAATGATTATAAAGTGATTCAGTGTAACATCCGCGACACCACTGAACGGAAACTTACAGCAGAGGCTTTAAAAAAATCTCACAATGAACTGGAACGACAAGCTGTCGAACTTCGGACGGCTCTTTCTGAAATCAAAACATTGAAAGACCGACTCGAGGCCGAGAATATTTACTTCCGTCAAGAGATCAAAATGAAACATCAACTCGACCATATTCTCGGGCAAAGTGATGGTCTCAAGTATGTTCTCTATCGAGCGGAGCAGGTCGCTCCGACGAACACAACGGTCCTCATCCTCGGTGAGACCGGTACGGGAAAGGAGCTGATCGCTGCCGCCATCCACAACATGGGCCCTCGTAAGGAACGGCCGCTGATCACCGTCAACTGTACTGCCCTGCCGGCCAATTTAATAGAGAGCGAATTGTTCGGCCGGGAGAAGGGTGCATTTACCGGGGCCGATACCCGGCAGGTAGGCCGGTTCGAGGTCGCCCATGGTTCCACCCTTTGTCTCGACGAGATCGGGGAGCTGCCGCTGGAGATGCAGGCCAAGCTGCTCCGGGTGATCCAGCATAACGAGTTTGAGCGCTTGGGCTCGTCCCATACCATCAAAGTCGATGTGCGGATTGTGGCAACGACCAATCGAAACCTTGAGGAAGAGGTCCGCAAGGGCCGGTTTCGGCAGGACCTTTACTATCGGCTCAACGTCTTCCCCATCACCGTCCCTCCGCTGCGGCAGCGGCAAGAAGACATCCCACTGCTGGTTCAGGCCTTCGTAGAACGATATGCCAGAAAATTGGGAAAACAGATCACGTCCATTCAGAAGGAGACGATGAAGGCGCTGCAGGATTACCCGTGGCCCGGGAACGTCCGGGAGCTTGAAAACATCATTGAACGGGCCGTGATCTTGTGCCCCGGGCCGATCTTGCAGCTGGCAGATAAACTGGAGATTTCATCCCTCCCATTGTCATCCGCCATGAGAACCTTGGAAGAGACGGAGCGAAACCAAATCCTTAAGACCCTTTCAGAAACCCGATGGCGCATCGAGGGAAAGGACGGGGCCGCGGCGATCCTGGGCCTCAACCCGAGTACCTTGAGAGCGAGGATGCATAAGCTCGGGATACTCCGGCCGGAGACAAAAGAACCAGAGTAGATACCCACGGGCAGAGCCCGTGGCACTCGTTCCAAAGCACAAGCTATGCTTGACGCCCTATGGGCGAGTTCCCATTCACCCACGGGCAAAGCCCGTGGAACTCTGCCCTTCGGGTTATTAGACTGTCCACTTCCCTTTAAAGTATCCCTCAATATGTTGAGGTTCCGCCAAATATTGAGGCCAAACGAATCATTTTATACTTCTCTGATGTTCCCTCCTATTAACCTAACCCCCTGTTATTAAAGGATGATTCCGAATCTCTGATTTTTTAAGGTTATTGGCAAACCATTTGCAATTCCTATTTTTATGATCCTCGTAATCATACGGATGAATGCTCCTTCTGAGAAGCGCATGGAGCTGTCACAGACGATTGCTTCACTGGTCGGCTCCATACGAGCGGAGAAGGGCTGCAGGCGTTGCGACTTTTGTCGGAGTATCGAGGATGAAAATCGACTCTTTCTTCTTGAGCAATGGGATACCCAGGAGAACCTTAAGAGCTACCTGAAGTCAGGGCATTTCAGGGTACTCCGGGGGGCGATGAACCTTCTTAAAGAGCCATATGAAATGATGTTCCACACCGTATTCCACCCGGAGGGAATAAAGGAGATTTAATGGATAAATTGCTTTTTATGAAATGTCTTCGCTGCAGGGGCGCCATGATCTATGACAAATTTTACGGTCCCCATGAACAGTTTTGGGGATGGAAATGTTTGATCTGTGGGGAGATTGTTGACCCGGTCATTCTGGAGAATCGGCAATTGATGAGAGCGGGTCAAGTGATAAACTCCCGAAGGGCAAGGAGATAAATAGAAAGACTGATATGGGCAAGACTTTCGATCCAGAAAAAGAGGTAAAAAAAGATATAGACAAGACCTTTGATCCAGAAAAATACGAGATGACCTTCTGCCCCCTTTGCCAGGGAGACGGCAAATTAGTCAAGACGCCTGAGGGGTTTGAGGTTTGCAAAGAATGTGGAGGCTTTGGACTCATAAAAAAGAAGCGGTAACAGAGTATGTTCGCCTACGAATTCTACTGGTTCGATAAAACAGCGAAAGCTCATTTTATTGGGATATTAAAAGAGAAAAGAGGAAATCTATTAAGAATAACACGGGAATCTGTCCTGAATGTGGGAAGGAAGGTTACAGGTGATAATGCAGATGCCACGAATATCTATTTCATTCAGGTAGAGGTGTAGTAAAAATTTCAATCTAACTTGTTTGACTCACAAAAGTCTTGAAATGTAACTCAATATTCAATTGTTGTTAAGCATCAAATTCAGGATCAAAAAAGGCTCTGCAAGCAACATAATAAAAGGCGTATCAACCCATTCGGCTCCCCGGTCTGAAGCCGGGGTATGCTCAGGGTTGATACTGAGTGGCGCTTTTTACCCCGATTTAAAAATCGGGGTTTGACGCCATCGAACGTATCAAAATAAAAACCCGGAAGGAGGGAATAGAAAATGGTTCGGGTTTGTTATTACAAAGGTTGTGGGGTTGTTTATGGAGAAAAAGAGCCCCTGTCAGATAAGAGGCTAACACATGGGTTATGCCCAAAGCACTTTAAAGTCTCCTTAAAAGAGATCAAGGCTGAAATGGAAAAGTATTCCATGGTCAACAGGGAAAACCAGTCTCAAAATACAGTAATGCTTTTTGAAAAATAAAGGGATCACCTTATTTATATTTTCGGCCATTTTTAATAATAATGATGTCTTATAAGCTCCCAAAGTAGATTAAAATGGACGGACGAAAATGTGTCATCAGAAAGGAGTCGAACATACTTTGGACCATATTGGTGATTCTCTTAGTTTTGTGGCTTCTGGGATTGCTCACTGGTTATACGATGGGTGGGGTCATTCATATCCTGCTGGTCATCGCGCTCGTCGTGGTACTTATCCGAGTCATTCAGGGACGAAAACCATTGTAGCGATTTGGACTCGTAAACCTGCTAAGGAAGGAGATCAGCTCTTATGAAACCGATAATGATTATTGGTGTTGTTTTGATCGTCCTCGGGGTAGTGGCTCTTGCCTACCAGGGCATTACTTACACAAGCCGCGAGAGGATCATTGATATTGGCCCCATCCAGGCTACCCATGAGACCAAGAAGACCATCCCCTTGTCACCCGTTTTGGGTGGTGTTGCGCTTGCAGGCGGGATTGTGTTGGTCATCATTGGAGCCAAAAATAAGCCCTGACAACTCTCGCCAAAAAAGGAAAGGGAGGTGATACGGATCTTATCATAGACTCTTTTGTTTTTGGTGATCGCGGATTGGCCGACTGGATCACTAAAGTATGTAATTGAAATTATCTCCACTAAAAGAAAAAAAGGGAAGATATTATTTTTTTCTTCAAAAAAGACGAGAGGAGAAAAATGTCATGGGAATCATCCTGATCATCATCTTGGTCCTCCTGCTCATCGGCGCCCTGCCCACCTGGCGCCATAGCAAGTCTTGGGGACCCTATCCCAGCGGCGGAATTGGATTGATCCTCCTGATCTTGATCATCCTGTTGCTGCTGGGGCGAATCTGAGATGGCCTTGAGGCACATGAATTAGTCCTCATCACCAACGACATAGAAAAAGGCGGAGATTTCGAGTCGACTTGATTCACTTGGAAGGGATATAAACAGGGTTTGGTAAAACGCACAGACCCCTAATCGCAGTCCATGAATTGGGAAAATCTCGGCTCATACAGAGCTTAGAAAGGAGGCCGGATGACATGCATTTCGTTATGTCGGCACACCCAGTGATTTCTCTAATCGCGGGGATATTGATTCTCCTTGTCCCGAGGCTATTGAGTTATATCGTTGCCATTTATCTCATCATTACCGGCATTCTCGGGTTGGTCCACTGATTCGCACTCGAATCTATTATTGCCAAAAGATTATCATTTCAGTGGTAAGGGAAATGAGGGGATATCGCTCGCATTAGGTGATTGGACTTATCTCCGGTAGAAGAAAAAAGGGAAGAAAGGAGGGATTTAATATGGCAGAGGATGAAAAACCACAAGGTCATTTCTTCATGGGATTTTTGATTGGTGGTTTTTTGGGTGCCTTGGCGGGTATCTTATTTGCTCCAAAATCCGGGAAAGAACTAAGGTCTGATATCAAGGAGAAAGGGAGCGAGGTTTTAAAGGATGCGAAGGATATTTATACCGATGCCAGTACGAAAGCAAAAGAGATCATTGAGGAAGCCAAGCATCAAGCCGGGGAACTGAAAAAAGAGGCTGACCGTCACCTTTCTGAAGCTCGCCAAAGGACAAAAGAGATTTTAGCTCGCGGCGAAAAGAAAGAGGGAAAGGCCAGCGAATCGGCGAAAGATATTACGGGAGGAAGAAAAGTCTAAATGGGAAGGAGATGATCATGAATCCAACGCTAGTGTAGTGCGTCTAACGCTTCTTTACTTTTGGCGACTTTGGTCAAAATCTGTTCGACAGGTGCGGTCCATACAAACACCTGTGGATTCTGGTTGTGATTGTCGATATAGTCTCTGATAGCAGCG